>Ga0299914_10001103_pt1 | contig 17376 bp, 13 predicted proteins | sample RVTome_10_FD_201361 | JGI IMG/M metagenome (GOLD analysis project Ga0299914, IMG submission 201361) | Soil microbial communities from uranium-contaminated site in the Upper Colorado River Basin, Wyoming, United States - RVT153D57 (version 2) ...
CCGGTCGCGTAGCGGGAACCGACCTGCTCGTCATCAAGCCGTCGGGCGTGCCCTACGACGAGCTCACCGCCGACAGCATGGTGGTCTGCGACCTCGACGGGCAGGTGGTCGACGGCGACCATCGACCGTCGTCGGACACGGGCGCTTCGGCCTACATCTACCGCCACCTGCCCGACGTCGGCGGCGTCGTGCACACGCACTCGACGTACGCCACGGCATGGGCGAGCCGCGGTGAGGCGATCCCGTGCGTGCTGACGATGATGGCCGACGAGTTCGGCGGCGAGATCCCGATCGCCCCGTTCGCCCTGATCGGCAACGAGGACATCGGCGAGGCGGTCGTCGCGACGTTGCGCGGCCACCGTTCGAAGGCGGTGCTGTTGCAGAACCACGGCGTGTTCGCCATCGGCAAGACGCCGCGGGAGGCCGTCAAGGCGGCGGTGATGTGCGAGGACGTCGCCCGCAGCGTGCACGTCGCCCGCCAGCTCGGCACACCCCTGCCGATCGCGCCTGCGGACGTCGATGCGCTGTACCAGCGCTACCAAGAGGAGTATGGGCAGAGATGAGCGACCGGAGCGCCGGCCGAGGGAGCCGGCACGGCGGCCTGCCTGGCCGGGGAACGCTGTGAACGTCTGGTTCCTCACCGGGAGCCAGGAGCTGTACGGGCCCGAGACGCTGCAGCAGGTCGAGGTGCAATCGCGCGACATCGTCGGGCGACTCGGCGCGGCACTGGCGCCGGCCGTCGAGCTGGTGTGGAAGCCGGTGCTCACCAACGCGGCGCAGATCCGCCGCGTCTGCCTCGACGCCAACAGCGACGACGGCTGCATCGGTGTGATCGCGTGGATGCACACGTTCTCGCCGGCGAAGATGTGGATCGGCGGGCTCGACGAGCTGCGTACGCCGCTGCTCCACCTGCACACCCAGGCCAACGAAGCGCTGCCGTGGTCGACGATCGACATGGACTTCATGAACCTCAACCAGGCCGCGCACGGCGACCGCGAGTTCGCCCACGTGCAGACCCGTCTCGGCGTCGCCCGCAAGACGGTCGCCGGCCACGTCGCCGACCCCGAGGTCGGGCGCCGCGTCCGTACGTGGGTCGCCGCGGCGATCGGCGCCGCGGCGCTGCGCAACCTGCGGATGGTGCGCTTCGGCGACAACATGCGCAACGTCGCCGTGACCGAGGGCGACAAGGTCGAGGCCGAGCACCGCTTCGGCGTGTCCGTCAACACGTACGGCGTCAACGACCTCGTCGCCGCCGTCGACGGCGTCGACGACTCGACCGTGGACGAGATCGTCGCCGAGTGCCTCGACACGTACGACGTCGCTGCCGAGCTGCGGCCGGGCGGCGAGCGCGCCGCGTCGCTGCGCGACGGCGCCCGCATCGAGGCCGGGCTGCGCCGCTTCCTCACCGAGGGCGGCTACGGCGCGTTCACGACGAACTTCGAGGACCTCGGCGGGCTGCGCCAGCTCCCGGGCCTCGCCGTGCAGCGGCTGATGGCCGAGGGCTACGGGTTCGGCGGCGAGGGCGACTGGAAGACCGCCGCCCTCGTCCACACGCTGAAGGCGATGGCGGCGGGGCTGCCCGGTGGCACCTCGTTCATGGAGGACTACACGTACCACTTCGGGCCGGGCGAGCCGAAGGTGCTCGGTGCCCACATGCTCGAGGTCTGTCCGTCGATCACCTCGGCGCGACCCAAGCTCGAGGTCCACCCGCTCAGCATCGGCGCGCGGGAGGACCCGGTGCGTCTCGTGTTCACGGCCGACCCGGGACCGGGCATCGTCGTGGGTCTCGCCGATCTCGGCGATCGCTTCCGTCTCGTGCTCAACGCAGTCGACCTCGTCGCCCCCGACGAGCCGATGCCAAAGCTGCCCGTCGCCCACGCCGTGTGGCAGCCGCGCCCGGACATGTCCACGGCGCTCGAGTCGTGGCTGATCGCCGGCGGTCCACACCACACGGCGCTGTCCACGGCCCTCGACGCCGAGGCGCTGCTCGACCTCGCCGCGATCTGGCGCACCGAGCTGGTGGTGATCGACGAGCACACGACGAGCCGCGCGTTCGCCAACGAGCTGCGCTGGAACCAGGCCTACTACCGTCTGGCACAAGGGTTCTGACCCGTCACGTCCCCCGGCGCCGGGACGGCGGTTGGCGGATCAGGCAGTAGGGATGGCCGGCCGGGTCGGCGAGCACCGTCCAGTGCTCCCGCTCAGCCAGCACGGTCGCGCCGAGCCGCTCGTGGGCGGGGACGACGGCATCGACGTCATCGCAGCCGAAGTCGAGGTGGGCCGACGCCACGGGTGTGGGCGAGTCGTCGCCGAGTCGTTGGAGCAGCAGGCCGAGCGGCAGCTCCGCCGGCTTCCCGAGCCCGGCGTAGTCCGGCTCGTCGATCCCGCGCAGCGGCCAGCCGGTGAACGCCGCCCAGAACTGGCACTCGGCCGCGAAGTGCTCGGCGGGCACGTCGATGCAGAGATGATCGGCGCTGGTGGTCGGTCCGCCGGGCTCGAGGGCGACCGGCTCGGGCACGGCTGCGAGGCCCTGGTCGGCGACGACGCAGAACGGCAGGCCGGCCGGGGAGCGCATCACGGGAATGCCGGCGAGCTCGTGTTCGACGGACGCACCGAGCTCCTCGGCGCGGGCGACGGTGTACATCACATCGCCGACGTGTACGTCGAGGTGGTGGCCGCCGCCGCTGACGACCCGCTGCACGCGCAGGTACGAGTCGCCGGTGGCGGGGATGAGCGTGGCGAACTCACCGTCGGTTCCCCGCGGCGCGGAGATCGTCGAGCCGGTGATCGCCGCCCAGAAGGCGACGGTGCTGTCGAAGTCCTCGGCGGTGCGGTCGATGAACGCGGTCAGCCAACGCATCGCCATCGCCGGAAGTTAGTCGGCGGCCCGATCAGCGGCACGTAGCACGATCTCACTTGCGCTTCCGACCCCACGTCGCGACCGACGCGGCCGGTGCCCTGCTGCGCGCCCTGGCCGGCTTGCCGGCGGCCCCGGCGCGGGGCCTCGCCGCCGGCTCGGGTGCCACCGGACCGGGCGTGCGGAACAGCGCCAGACCGCCGGCCAGGACGGCGACGACGGCGGCCACGCCGGCGCCTGCGGTGACGCCGCGGTCGAGCCATCCCGGCGCCTCCGTCGGCAGGATCGCCCGCACGAGACCGTCGCGGCGCAGGTAGACCCACGCGGCGAGCTCGAGGCCGCCGAGCAGGACGAGGGCGTGCGACGCCAGCGTGCGCCCGAGCGGCAGAGCGAGCAGGCCTGACACCGCGGCGACGGCCGGGAGCACGACCCAGAGGGAGGACGGACCTGTGTCAGCGGGGATCGAGCGGAACTCCCACCATCCGACTCCCGCCGCCGCGGCGCCGGCCACGGCGAGCAGCCAGGCCTGGCGGCGACGGGACGAGAGCAGCATCAGCGCGGTGAAGCCGGCGACGATGGCGCCGCCCGCGACGGGCACCCGCGAGGGCGCCGGCTGCAGCACGGTGACCACGCGCACGCTGACCTCCGTACCGCCGACCAGCAGCGGGATCTCCTGATCGGACACGACGTCGCCGGGGCGCGCCCCCGGGGGCGCCTCGGGGCTCATCCAGTGGGCGCGGTGATCGTGCCAGAGGAACTCGCCGCTCCTACCGATCGCCTCCCACTCGGGCAGCCGCGCGGCGATCTCGCTCGCCGTGCCCGCGGGTACCGACCCCTGGCCGTAGCGCGTCTCGTTCTGGGCGACCGAGGGCGACTGGCGGTTCTGTTGCACGGACCCGTCGGCGAGGATCCGTACGTACGGCTCGCCGTAGTAGCCCAGGATCGACACCTCCGTGCCTGGCTCGGCGCGCAGCCGTACGAGGGAGTCGCCGCCGACGATGTCGACGGCGATCGCCGCCGTCGACGGTTCGATCGACACGACCGACGAGCGGTAGTCGGTCGGTCCGGGCGGGTCGGCGAAGGCCACACCAGCGGGCACGGCAAGGGCGCCGACCGCGGCCACGGCAACACCCAGCAGCACGCGCCGCGCACGGCTACGCGCGCAGGTCATCCATCAGCTGCCGCATGTCGGCCGCGAGGTCGTCGGCGTCGGTCTCGGTCGGCCAGGTGATGACGAGCCGCCCCTGGTCGTCGACGGCGTAGAGGTACGTCGTGTGCTCGACGACGACGTTGCCGCCTGCTCGCGCGTCGACGTTGAACTCGGCCCCGAAGCCGAGGGCGAAGCGTCGCAGCGCGGCGATGTCGTCGGTAGCGACGGCATGAGCATCGGGAACGAACGACGCCACGTACTCGGCGAGCACGCCGGCGTCGCGGTCGGGGTCGATCGTCACCATCGCCACCTCGACGTCGGCCGCCTCGTCACCGAGCTCGTCGAGCGCCCGCTTGACCTCGACGAGGGTCGCCGGGCAGGCGTCGGGGCAGTTGGTGTAGCCGAAGTAGACGACCAGCAGCCCGCCCGCGGGGGCGACGAACTCGAAGGGCTCGCCGTCGCTGGCGACGTCGGGCAGCTCGGCGGTGGCGACCACAGGGAGCGAGTCGCCCTGGAAGCCGACGAGCTGGCGGGGGTCGTCGGCGCACGCCGTGCCGACCGCGGCGAGACCGGCGAGTGCGGCGGCGAGCGACGGTCGCCTCATGTCTCCGTCGCTTGCGGGGCCAACCCGAGCGTTCGCAGGTAGGCGACGATGTCGGCCACCTGAGCGTCGCTGAGGCTGTTCTCGGGCATCGCCAGGGAGTAGCCGGCGACCTTGTCGGCGCCGGGATCACTGATCGCCCGCGCCAGGTACTCCTCGTCGGCGAGAACGGTGCTGCCGTCGGCGAGCTCGACCGTCGAGCCGTGGAGGCCGTCGAACGAGGGGGCGACGCCACCGTTGTGACACGACTGGCACCCGTTGCTCTCGACGAGCTGCTCGCCGCGCTCGGCCGCCGTCAGTCCGGCGTCGCCATCTGCGCTCCCTCCGTCGTCGCCGCACGCGCCGAGCGCAACGAGCGCGACGGCCAGTGGAGCGAGTGGCACCGCGTCGAAGAGTCGCCTCATGCCCCGAGTCTGCCGGGTCGGGCCGCACTCCCCGACCCGCCACGTCGGACAGACGTCACGCGGGTGCGCGGGGCGAGTTGCATCGGCGCGCGCCACGGTGGCTTGCCTTGAAGGTGTAGGTGGTCGCCCGCCGCGCGGAGCGTCGCGGGAAGTGTGAGCTCTCGATGCCGATGTCGGCGTCCTCCGCTCACAGATCTTCGGCTGGCCCCGCGGCCGGCAAGAACTGTGAGCCGTCGATGCCGGTATCGGTACTGTCGGCTCACAGTTCGCGGGACGGCCGGCGCAGAGCCCCCATCACCCCTTCTGGAGCCTCGCAGCCGTGACGCAGCGCGCGGACGAGCCCGTCACCGCGACGGGAGCCGGGAGCGCCACCAGTCGAGCAACGGCGCGGCCGCCTCCTCGTCGAGCCCGTAGGCAGCGGCGGCGAGGCGCCCGCACGCGACCACGTCCCCAGCGCGCGCAGCAGCGACGGCGCCGCCGACGTCGCCCGCCGGCCAGGGCAGGGAGGCGACGAGCCGGGCGGTGAGGCGCAGCCCACCGGCCGACAAGCCGGTGCCCGCCGCGGCGCGCCAGGCGGCCGCCGCCGCTACCGGCGAGGTGAGCACGGCGGCGATCGCCGACGCGTCTCCGCGCGGCGAGGGACGCGCGGTGACGATCGGGACGCTCGGCAACCACTCACCGCGGGCATCGGCGACGGCCTCGACCACCGGTGACTGGTTGGCGACGAGCACCTTCGGCACGAGCATCGACTCCGCCCAGCCCCGCATCCCGTCGTCGAGCCGGTCGAGCTCGACGACGGGCGCATCGAAGCGGCGACGGCCGAAGCGCGTCGGCCGCTCGCCCCAGCAGCAGCGCAGCGGGTCGATCAACCCGCTCGTCACGAGGCGCGCGCCAGCGGCCCCCTCGGTGACGGCGGGGACGAGGCCGTAGTACTGGTCGCGGAAGTCGGCGGTCAACCGCGCCCGGTCGCCGATCGTGCCGGCGGTGGCGAGGACGGGCAGCGCAGGCACGCCCAGCGCATCGGCGACGACGTCGGCCCACACGGGATCCGGTTCGCCGTCGCTGCGCAGCGAGACTTCCGTGCACGGACGGCGCTCGAAGCCGAGCGCGCAGACGACCACAGCCGCGTCGAAGAGCTTGGCCGGCGACCACCACGACCAGATCCGCCTCGCCGCGTCGTCGACGGCGCGGCGGATCGGCCCGACGTCCCGTGAGGCGAGGATCGACTGGGGCAGCACGAGGCCGATGCGCCCGCGGCCCGGCCTCGCCAGCTCGACGGCGAGTTGGAGGAACTCGGCGGCGACGTCGGCGTACGGCCCACCGCCGCGGCGGCTCGAACCCCCGCGGGTCGTCGCCGCGGCGAGCTGCGACAGGAACGGCGGGTTGCCGACGACAAGGTCGTAGCGTGCCTCGGCCCAGTCGTGTCGGAGGGCATCGCCCCGCTCGACGCGAGCGCTGACACCCGGCAGCCGGCCGGCGAGCCGGCGGACCGCAGCGGAGGCGGCGGCGGCATGCGCGGCATCGAGCTCGACGCCGTGCAGGCGAGCCCGCCCGCCTGCCGTGACGATCCGCTCGGCCGCTGCGGCGAGGAAGCGCCCGTCGCCGCACGCCGGGTCGAGCACGTCCACCGTCGCGCCCGGCTCGATCCGTGGGAGCACTCCGTCGACGACCCGCGCGACCAGATCGGGCGGCGTGGGAAAGTCGCCCCGCCGCTTTCGCCCGGTGTCACCGCCTCCGGCAGCGCTGACTGGTTCGCGGGCGGGCATCGCTGCAGCGTAGGGTCGCGCACCAATGGAGGGGGCCGGAAGCCGCTTCATCACGTTCGACCGCGACGAGTGGGCGGCGCTGCGCGCGGCCACCCCGCTGACACTGCGCGAGGACGACCTCGCCAAGCTGCGCGGCATCAACGAGCAGATCGACCTCGACGAGGTCGCCACCGCCTACCTGCCGCTCTCCCGCCTGCTCAACCTCTACGTCGCCGCGTCGCAGGACCTCGCCAAGGTGACGTCGACGTTCCTCGGCACGATCGCCCCGCGCGTGCCGTACGTGATCGGCGTCGCCGGCAGCGTCGCCGTCGGCAAGAGCACGTTCGCCCGCATCCTCCAGGCGCTGCTCTCCCGGTGGCCCGACCATCCGAACGTCGGGCTCGTCACCACCGACGGGTTCCTCTACCCCAACGCCGTGCTCGCCGAGCGCGGCATCATGCACCGCAAGGGCTTTCCCGAGTCGTACGACACGCGCCGCCTGCTCACCTTCCTGCGCGAGATCAAGAGCGGCGCAGCGGAGGTCAAGGCGCCGGTGTACAGCCACGTCGTCTACGACATCGTCGGCGACGAGCACGTGATCGTGGAGCGCCCCGACATCCTCATCCTCGAGGGGCTCAACGTCCTGCAGGTCTCCGCGATGGGCACCGAGTTCGTCAGCGACTACTTCGACTTCTCGATCTACGTCGACGCCGACGAGAGCGACATCCTCGACTGGTTCATCGCCCGCTTCATGAAGCTCCGCGAGTCGGTCTTCCGCGACCCGAGCAGCTTCTTCCAGCACTACGCCGCGCTCAGCGACGAGGAAGCGGTGGCCGTGGCGACGGGCATCTGGAAGGACATCAACGGCCTCAACCTGCGCGAGAACATCGAGCCGACGCGCGAGCGCGCCTCGCTGATCCTGCGCAAGGCCGCCGACCACCGCGTCGCCGACGTCAAGCTCCACAAGCTGTAGGCGAGGCAATCTGGGGGCGCAACGCCCCATCCAGCCATCTGGGCGCGCTCCGTGCCGGTTTCCGGAACTCAGCAGCCCCAGATCGTCACGGACCGGTTGCGGGCGGGGTAGCCGGGGTGCCGAGCGCGCCGCGCACGAGCGCCGGGACGTCGGCGATCGTCTGTGCGGTGATCACCGAGCCGTCGTGCTCGGCGAGCTCGTGCTCCCACGTGTAGCGATAGGGCACGTGGATCGCCGCCGCGCCGATGGCGAGCACGGGCAGGATGTCGCTGCGCACCGAGTTGCCGACCATGCAGAACCGCGTCGGCTCGACGCGGACGTCGTGCAGGACACGCTGGTAGACGCCCGCATCCTTCTCCATCACGACCTCGACCTGGTCGAAGTGGTGGGCGAGGCCCGACATCTCGACCTTGCGCCACTGGTGGATCAGGTCGCCCTTGGTGATCAGCACGAGGCGGTGGTCGCGCCCCAGGTCGGCGAGCGCCTCGGGCACGCCGTCGATCAGGCGCACCGGCTCGATCAGCATGTCCATGCCCAGCTCGACGAGCTCACCGATCACCGGCGCCGGCACCTCGCCCTCGCTGATCGTCACCGCGCACTCGATCATCGAGAGCGTGAAGGCCTTGACCCCGTAGCCGGAGATCGGCACGTGGCGGCGCTCGGTGGCCCGCAGCGCGGCGCTGATGTCGATGCCGTCGGCGACGTAGGGGCCGAGCAGGTCGACGTAGCGCTGCTGGGCGGCGTGGAACGAGTCCTCGCTGTGCCACAGCGTGTCGTCGGCATCGAAGCCGACCACAGGGCTGTTCATCGATGGATCGCGTTGAGGTAGTTGTAGACGGTGATGCGGCTGACCTGGAGCGCGTCGGCGACGTCCTCCACCGCCCGGCGCAGCACGAAGGCGCCGCGCTCGTCGAGCATCCGCACCGCCCGCTGCTTGTCCTCGCGCCGCAGATCGCGCAGGCGGCCGCCGAGGTCGGTCTCGACCGACTCGATCAACCGGTCGAGCGCGCCGTGGAGCGGAGCCGTGCGAACTCCGGCGACGACGCGGCCCTCCCACACCAGCGGGATGTCCGAAGGTGTCCGCCGGTCGGGGTGGACGAGCTGCGCGCCGACGGCTTCCAGCACCGGCTCGATGGCCGTGAACAGCGGCGCTGCCGGCGTGCCATGCGGCGGTGGTGGCGTCATGGCCGGTGCCCACCGAGGTCGGCGGACTCGTCGCGAGCGAGATGCAGCGAGACGTGCGTCGCCCCGTTGGCGAACGCCGCGTCGACGATCGCCGCGACGACCGCTGGCATCGTGGCCGCCGGCGCCCGGCACGTCGAGCCGAACGGCCCGAACTCCACGCCGACCCCCGCCGCCTCGGCGGCCGCCACGGCAGCCTGCACGTGGGGCCCGGGTTGCCCCTCGACGAACGGCTCGATCGTGAACTCCAGCTCCACAGGCCGAGCGTAGGCCGGGAGCGGCGCGCCGGTTCAGACCGCGTACTGGGCGGTCGGCCCTGCGCCGGCAGCACCGCCGGCCACGCCGCCCATCGCCACCTCGAGGTTCCCGGCACGGGTGTGGCACTCCTTGCCGGCGACCTCGAACGACGCCGACAGGTTCGTCAGCACGGTCCTGAACGAGGTCTCCCACTGCGCCGTGAACGCCTCGCGGGCGGGTCCGACCCAGCTCGTCGACTGGACGAGCGAGCCGACGGTCAGGATCTCGTCGATCGCCGCGCACTGGGACAGCATCCGCGTGCCGAGCACACGCAGCTCGGCGGGATCGGCGCCGTGGGTGACGGTGGACATGATCGGTACCTCCAGTGTTCGATCGCTTCGGTGACGGACCGCGCAGGCTGCCCTCACCTCTCCTGCGTGGCGCCGCAGAGGCGAAACGGAAACGCGCCTACGATCCACGCATGACGGATCTCACCGAACGCCGCGACCGGCTCGGCGTCGACGCCGTGCTCGACGAGGCCTCCGGACAGCTCGACACGGCCGTCGCCCTGCGCCGCAGCCTGCACCGCTTCCCGGAAGTGGGCAACGAGCTGCCCGTCACTCGGGAGCAGGTGCTCGAGGCGATCGACGGGCTGCCGCTCGAGGTCACGCTGCACTCGACGACGAGCGGCATCGCCGCGCTGCTCACCGGCGACAAGCCTGGCCCCACGCTGCTGCTGCGCGGAGACATGGACGCCCTGCCGATGCCCGAGGACACCAACTTGGAGTTCAGCTCGCAGCACGACGGCACGATGCACGCCTGCGGCCACGACACGCACACGGCGATGCTCGTCGGCGCGGCCAAGCTGCTCGCCGATCGCCGTGGCGAGCTCGCCGGCCGTGTGCTGTTGATGTTCCAGCCCGGCGAGGAAGGCCACCACGGCGCCCGCTTCATGCTCGACGAGGGTCTGCTCGACCTACCGCCGCTGCCCACCGGCGAGCAGTCACCCGTCGTCGGGGCGTTCGCCCTGCACATCACGTCGTCGATGCCGTCTGGCTGGCTGAGCTGTCGCGGCGGCGCGGCGATGGCCTCGGCCGACACGCTGACCATCGACGTCGTCGGCAAGGGCGGGCACGCCAGCGAGCCGTTCCGGGCGCGCGACCCGATCCCGGTCGCCTGCGAGATCGTCCAGGCGCTGCAGACGATGATCACGCGCAGTCTCGACGTGTTCGACCCGTCGGTCGTGACGATCGGCCGGATCAGCGCCGGCACGACGAACAACGTGATCCCCGAGTCGGCCAACGTCCTGGGGACGATCCGCTCCGTCAGCGAGGCGACGCGCGCGAAGGTGCACGCCAACATCGCCCGCGTCGCCCAGGGCGTCGCTGCTGCCCACGGGCTCGAGGCGACCGTGCGCATCGAGCCGGGCTATCCGGTCACCGTCAACGACGACGCCTTCGCCGCCAATGTGCTCGACGTGGCGCGCGCCGTCGCCGGGCCGGAGCAGGTGGTCGAGCTGCCGCACCCGATCATGGGTGCCGAGGACTTCAGCTACGTGCTCCAGCGCCTACCGGGCTCGATGATGTTCCTCGGCGGCACGCCGGAGGGCGAAGACCCGGCAACGGCGGAGCCGAACCACTCCAACCGCGTGACGTTCGACGAGCAGGCGATGCGCAACGGCATCGCCACCTACACCGCCGTCGCCCTCGACGCGCTCGCCGGGTAGGTCCCGGGCGTTGCATCCCGCGCGTGGCACGGTCGCTCCGCTCTGGAAGGCGGTGCGCGGCAAATCCGCGGCGAGAGTTGTGAGCCGTCGACGCCGATGTCGCCGTCCCCGCTCACACTTCCCGGTGCGGCACGTCCGTGACACGCAATTGTGAGCCGTCGACGCCGATGTCGGCCGTCCCCGCTCACACTTCCCGGTGCGGCACGTCCGTGAGCCGGGCGGGCGGCCGGACCCGTCGGCTGGTCAGGGGCCCTCCAGGCTGAGGCGCAGGGTGAGCAGCTGGAAGGGTCGCAGCGTCGTGGCGACGATGCCGTCGGACACCTCGAAGTGGTGCTCGGACTCCTCGAGCAGGTTGCACGACGCCGCGGCGACGATGCGGCGCGGCGTCGCCACGCTGATCGCCGTGCGGTCGCCGACGGCCTCGTGGAGCCGCACGACGACGTCACCCGAGCCGTCGTCGGCGACCTTGACGGCGTCGACCTCGACGCCGTCGCCCGTGACGGTGACCGGAGGCGCTGGGAGCGGGCCCGCAGCAGCGCCGGATCCCGGGTGGACCCGCAGCGGGAGCTCGAGGCGTTCGGCCTCGGCCACGACCTCGGCGAGGCCGGGCCCGTGCGGGAACAGCGCCAGCGTGACCGCGTGGCGGCCCTGGTCGGCATCCGGATCGGGGTAGCGGGCGGCGCGGGCGAGGCTCACCCGCACGGCCGTGCCGCTGGCGCCCTGGCGGCCGGCCGTGTCCGTGATCCCGTGGCCGTAGCGGCCGTCGTCGAGCACGGCGACGCCGAACGACGGCTCGGACACGTCGACCCAGCGGTGGGCGCACACCTCGAACTTGGCGGCGTCCCACGACGTCGAGGCGTGCGTCGGGCGCTTGACGTGGCCGAACTGCACCCCGCAGCTCGCCACGTCGGCCCGCACGTCGAAGGGGAACACCATCGACAGGAGGTGCTCGCGGTGCTGCCAGTCGAGCTCGACGGCCACGTCGAGGCGCGGTGAGCCGGCGCGCAGCGTGTAGCGCACGACTGCGGTCGACGGCCCGAAGGAGTACTCGGCGGCGACGATCCCGACGAGCGGGCCGTCGGCGAGGACCTCGACGCGTTCGGCTGTCTCGAGCGGTGCGCCGCCGGCCACGGTCCACGACTCGACGTCCCACGCGTCGTAGTTGACCGGGTGGTCGACGGCGAGGTGCAGCACGGCGGCGGGCCCGCTGAGCAGCTCGCGGCCGCGCGCCACGTCGATCATCGACGTCAGTCGCCCCGCCGGGTCCCACGACACGGCGACGTGCTCGTTGGCCATCGTGCGGTCGGTGACCACGACTCGGTCGGGCCGGCGCGCCGGCGCCGCCGGATCGAGCTCGACCGCCTCGAGCGCTGCGGTGCCGAGTCCAGGAGCGGCGGCGACGAAGGCGTGGCGGCCCTCGCCGAGCTGCTGCACGCGGCCGGCGCCGTCCGGCGCGACGCCGGCGACGACCACCTCGCGCCGCGGCCACGTCGCCGCGTTGAGCACGACCGCCTGGCCGCCGCCGACGCGGTCGAGGGCGGCGCCGATGCGCCCCTCGAGGTCGGTGGCAACCCGCGCGAAGGCCGCTTCGGCGTCGTCGTGAACCCAGCCGATCGACGAGCCGGGGAGGATGTCGTGGAACTGCTGGATGAGCACCTCGCGCCACAGCTCGTCGAGCTCGTGCGGGTCACCGCGCTCGCCACCCGCCACGTTCGTCGTCGCGGTCAGCAGCTCCGCCTCGCGCAGCAGGCGCTCGGCCGTCCGGTTGCCGAGCTTCGTCCGCAGCTGGCTGGTGAGCGTGCCCCGATGGGTCTCGAGGTAGAGCTCGCCGCGCCACACCGGCGCCGCCCCACCGGCGAGCTCGGCCTCGACGCGCTCGAAGAACTGCGCCGGCGTGCCCAGCTCGACACGCGGCATGCCGTCGAGCTCGGCGACACGCCGGGCACGGGCGAGCATCTCCCTGGTCGGCCCGCCGCCGCCGTCGCCGTGACCGAACGGCACCAGCGACCATTCGCTCCAGCCGTGGTCGGCGAAGCGCTCGACGGAGTGGCTCAGCTCGGCCGGGGTGATCTCCGCGTTGTACGTGTCGACCGGCGGGAAGTGGGTGAGCACCCGCGTGCCGTCGAGTCCTTCCCACCAGAAGGTGTGGTGGGGGGAACGGTTGGTGCGGTTCCACGACAGCTTCTGCGTGACGAAGCGGCGCATTCCACCAGCGGCGAACACCTGCGGCAGGCCGGCCGGGTAGCCGAACACGTCGGGGATCCACATCTCGGTGCAGCGCACGCCGAAGTGCTCCTCGAAGTAGCGCTGCCCGTGGACGATCTGGCGCACGATGCTCTCGCCGGACGGAAGGTTCATGTCGGACTCGACCCACATCCCGCCGACCGGCACCCACTGCCCGCCGGCGACGTGTGCCTTGATCCGCTCGAACACGGCGGGCTCGGCGTGACGCACCCACTCGTACTGCACCGCCTGCGAGCAGGCGAAGCGGTACTCGGGGTCGGCGTCCATCAGCGCCACCGCCGACGTGAACGTGCGCACGCACTTGCGCTGCGTCTCACCGAGAGGCCACAGCCACGCGCTGTCGATGTGGGCGTGGCCGGTGGCGACGACACGGTGCGTGTGCTCGGCCGGCTTCGTGGCCAGCGCCGGGGCGAGCTCCTTGCGGGCGGCCGCCGGGCCGTCGCCGGCGGCGACGGCGTCGAGCGCCCGCCCGATGGTGCGCAGCAGCCTGGCGCGGCGCGGGTCGCGCAGGGCAAGCGCACGCATCAGCCCGTCGAGCACGTCGAGATCGTGGAACAGCGCCTCACCCTCCGGGTCGACGACGACGAGCTCGGTGCGGCCGAGCACGTAGAGGGGCGCGGCGTCGGACGTCGCCAGGCGGCCGCGCAGTGACGGCTCGCATTGCGGGAACATCGGGTTGGACGCGGCTTCGATGAGCAGCTCGACCGGGCCGGGCCCGGTGACGGCGACCGCCTGGCGACGCGGGTGGATGCCCTGCACCGGGGTACCGTCGGCGGCGCGCACGAGGCCCTCGCACTGGAAGCCAGGGGAGTCGGCGGCGAAACCGAGGTCGACGAGCGCCTCCACCCGCCGACCCTGCCACGCCTCCGGCACGGTGCCGGTGCAGCGGAACCACGTCGTCGCCCACGGCGCGCCCCACGGCGTACCGGCAGCGATCGGCTGCTGGTCGTCGAGCGTCGGGCCGGCCGTCACGTCCAACGGCTGCCGGTGCGGGTGCACCAGCGGCATGATTCGGTGCCGCATCTCCCGGCGGATGCGCTCTTCGACTAATTCACGGTTGTCGTGCACGCCACCAGACTACGAACTGCGCCCACCCACCTGGCGTAGCATCGTGGGCGCTGATGCCGTCCACCCGCAACGAACGGTCGGCGGCGCTGGCGGGACATGCCCTCAGGCATCGCCTGACGCTCGTCGTCGCAGGTGCAGGCTGGGGCAAATCGACACTGCTGCGGGAGCTCGCTACGGCGGCCCCCAGCATCGTGCTCACCCGCCCGCCGTCGGGCTGGACACCGCTGACGATGGCGCGCGCCCTGCTCGACGGACTGGTCGACGGCACCGGTGCACACGACACGCTCCCCCGCTACGCGTCGCCCGACACGGCCGAGCGCGACGAGCAGGCGGCGGCGCTCGCCGCCCGCGCCTGCGAGACGGCCGCCGAACTCCTCGCCGTGGACACGCTGGTGGTGATCGACGACGCCGAATGGGCCGCCGACGATCCGCTCAACGTCTTCGTCGAGACGCTCGTTCGCCACGTGCCGCCGCGCCTGCACCTCGTCATCGCTGCCCGCTTCGCGCCGGAGCTGCGCATCGCCCGCCTGCGCGCGGCCGGCGAGGTGGCGAGGGTCGGCAGCGAGCAGCTCGCCTACACCCGCGACGACCTCGACTCGCTCGGGGTCACGCCGGCCGAGGCGCCCGCCGTCGAGGCGATCATCGAGGCGACGCACGGATGGCCGCTCGCCGTCCAGCTCGCCACCGACCTGAGCCGGCGCAGCGGCGCCGCGCTCGACCTCACCGCGCTCGTCGACCGCCTGCTCTCGCCCGACGCCGTGCTGTTCGACTACCTCGCCAGTGACGTCGCCGCCGGGTTCTCCCCAGCCGAGCGCGAGCTGCTCGCCGTGATCTGCCGGACACCCTCGCTCTCGCCGAGCGTGCTCGACGCCGTCGGGCGCAACGACCTGGTCGACCCGCTCGCCCGGCTCGCTGCGGACGGTGTCTTCGCCGAGCCGGTACCCGGCCGCCAGGGTGAGGTGCAGCCGACGTACCTCGGCGCCGAGTTCATCCGGCGCGCGCTCCCCGCGCCGCCCGCCGAGCTGCTCGAACGGATCGCCCTCGGCTTCGTCGCCCACGGCGACGTCGACTCGGCCCTCGAGCTGTGCACCGTGGTGCGGTCGGCCGATCTCGCCGTGCAGGTGCTGCTCGCCATCAACAGCCCGCATCTCGTCCGCTCACCACAAGCACTCGCCGACGCGATCGCCATCGCCGAGACCGGTCCCGCCCACCCGCACATCGCCGAGCTGCGCGGCGACGCGCACTACCGCACGGGCACGTGGGACGACGCGCTGGCCGCCTACGCCGCGGCCGCGCAGCTCCGCGCCGCTGCCGGAGAGCCGACGACGCAGCTGCTGCGCCGGCAAGCGGCGATCCACTACTTCCGGGGCGACCTCGCCGCCGCCGACGAGCTCTGCGCCACGGCGAGCATCGACGGGAGCGACCCCGGCGAGGAGGCTTGGGTGCTGGCCTGGCGGGCGGTGATCTGTTGGACGCGGGGCGACGCCGACGCCTGCGCCGCCCTCGTCGCACCCGCCGAGCGCCGCGCCGAGGAGGCCGGCGACGACTCGGCGACGGCGATGGTCTACACGGCGAAGGCGATGCTCTGCGCCCTGCGCGGTGACCTACCGGGCAACCTCTTCTGGTACGAGCGTGCCCTCGAGCACGCCGAGCGAGCCGGCGACGTGCTGCAGGTGATCCGCATCCGCACGAACCGCGGCAGCCGACTCACCGAGGAGGGGCGCTACGCCGAGGCGGTCGCCGAGCTCGACCGGGCGATCGGGCTCGCCGAGCTCGCCGGGTCGGACAACTTCGCCGCCCTCGCCCACAGCAACCGCGGCGAGGCACTGATGGCGCTCGGCCAGCTCGACGACGCGCTCGAGGCGTTGCGCCGCGCCGAGGCGATCTGGATGCGGCTCGGCTCGAGCCGGATCCTCTACGCGATCAGCAACCTCGCCGCCGTGCAGCTGCTGCGCGGCCAGCGCACCCAGTCGATCGCGCTGTTCCGTCAGGCGGCCGAGGCGGCCGAGTCGCGTGGCGACGCGCAGGGCGCCGCGCAGGCCCTCGTCGGCCTCGCCAGGGCACTCGAGTCCGAGCACCCCGACGAGGCGGCCGAGGTGATCCAACGGGCGATCGCCACGCAGCAGGCGATCTGGATGCCACACGCCTATGTGACCGCGGGGTCGATCGCCCTGCGCGTCGGCGACCACGAGGACGCCGCACGGTGGGCGGCACGGGCGGTCGCCAGCGCCAACGACCGGCGCGACCAGCCGGCGCTCGCCGAAGCACTTCTGCTGCAGGCGGCACTCGAGCAGCCGCCGTCGCTGCGGCTCGCCCGCGAGGCCGGACGGCTGTGGCACGAGCTCGGCAACCGCATCGGCCAAGCGCGCGCCGACCTGCTCGCCGCCCAGTCGACGAGCGGGCGCGCGCGCGACGAGCTGGTAGCCACGGCCGAGCGCGTGCTCTACGACGCCGGGGCGCTCGGCCTGCTCGCCGAGGCGAGGCAGGCGCGGGCAGCGGCGGCGTCGGCGCCGGTGACGGTCATCACGCTCGGCGGGTTCCGCGTGCTGCGCGCCGGGATGCCGGTCGAGGTCGGTGAGTGGGGCTCGCGCAAGGCCCGCGACCTGCTCAAGCTGCTGATCGCCCGGCGGGGGATGCCGGTCCGCCGCGACGAGGTGACCGAGCTGCTCTGGCCCGACGAGCCCGACCGCTCGCCGCGGCGACTGTCGGTGCTGCTCAGCACCGTCCGCGGCGTGCTCGACCCGGACAAGCTCTTCGCGCCGGAGCACTTCGTCGACGCCGACCCCGACACGATCTGGCTCGTGCGCGACCACGTCGAGCTCGACCTCGAGCTGTTCATCGCCGAGGCGGCCGAGGGCCGCCGCCTGCTCGCCGCCGGCGACCGCGACAAGGCGCACGACGTGCTCGCCGGCGCCGCCGCCCGTTACGTCGGCGAGTTCTGCGCCGACGACCCGTTCGCCGACTGGCTCGCCGGAGCCCGGGAGCTCGCCAAGCACACCTTCGTCGACACGTCGTTCGAGCTGGCCCGGCTCGCCGATGCCGCCGGCGAGCACAGCGAGGCAATCCGCCACTGGCTGCGCGTCATCGACGTCGACCCCTACGACGAGGACGCCCACCTCGGCATGATCCGCTCGCTGCTGCTGCAACGCCGCCACGGCGAGGCACGGCGCGCCTACCGCACGTACTGCG
>Ga0299914_10001104_pt1 | contig 17363 bp, 11 predicted proteins | sample RVTome_10_FD_201361 | JGI IMG/M metagenome (GOLD analysis project Ga0299914, IMG submission 201361) | Soil microbial communities from uranium-contaminated site in the Upper Colorado River Basin, Wyoming, United States - RVT153D57 (version 2) ...
CACAAAAAATAATCCTGAAATGCTAGAGAAAGCACAATCAGTTCTAAAGGAGATAAATGATTACGCTAAGAGGGCCCCCATCCTGATTTGTGCAATAGCAAAGAAAACATATACTGAGAATGGGAATCCTAACAGGCTTCATTTTCATGATTTAGGATCAGCAAATGAGAATATGTTTCTAGAAGCCTTTAATCAAGGCCTGATTATGCATGAGATGGGTGGCTTTGATGTACAAAAGGCTAGAGAAGTTTTTAATGTGCCCGAAGACTATGAGGTGGGTATCATGATTGCAATAGGATATCAGGACACACATCACGTGCTACCTTACAGACTGAGGGAGAAAGCATTTTCACCAAGAGTAAGAAAACCATTATCTGAAATTGTCTTTATCGAAAAGATTGGCAATGGAATAGAAGTATAATGACGAAACAGATAACTCTGTCGATCTCCAGAGTTTTAGAAATTTCTTCAATCGTTGATCCATGCAAGCTTTGATGAAAAAAGGAGCTTTTATGGGATTCTTGAAGTAGTTTGATTTGACAAATCCATTTGAATAGTTTCTCTTATATCGAGAGAATAGAATTGACATGGAAACAGTATTCAATAGAGGGCCGCAATAATGGTGAACCTTGGAGAAAGCGAAGATGTAATTTAGCAACATCAAAAAAGCATTTAATCAAACTGCTTTTTTCTGCTTGATCTTGTATTGTAATTCGTTTGAATAACCTTTGTTCAGATTCCTACTCCAACCATCTTAATCCTAATAGTTTGTTTAGGAACAAAATGTAAAGGTAGCGTTTCTTAATTTGTGTATAATTATTAACTCACAATCTATTTTTTAGTTGTGATTCTTTTATTTCCTGTTGCCAGCTATGAGTAAAGGTAACTTTGACTGTTTTAGTCCTGTATTTTTCATTATTGTTGAGAGAAGATCTATCGCTTAGGATAAATGCATATGCATCACTTACTGATGGTTTAAAGATATCGTTAATTTTTTGTCCCTTATTACTATAATGCATCTTTATTTGCTGCGTACTACTATTATACTCCCCATCATTGTTTTTCCATACTGAAACATCTCTTCTGCTAATTATTAAGACGTCAATTTCATCGCGATGGTCGGAACTCTTTACCTCTATGTTAAATGACAATCTATAATCAAACATAAGTATTAGGTTTACTCCAAAATACAATATTTCATATCCCTGTGTGTCCCCAGAAGGTATGTTAAGTTCATTGATATTTCTAATCACATGAGGAAGAACTCTAACCACGGTTTTGTCACACACAAATATTGGTACACGCTATAGATGTTTTTGCATATCCTACTAGACCTTAAACATTGAAAGCCTCTATGAACTAACCAGATGCGAACGCCATATTGAGATAATTCGAGATCTATTCTTATCCTTCTTTAGTACAGAACAATGTTCGATTTTGTACTATATCGGTTAAATATTGTTGCAGCTCGGTTGCTTGCAATATCTTTCATAACCATTATTAATACGCCAAAGGGTTATCCGGCTCAAGTCTCTCGCTGCCCATGCAAGACGTATTAGAAAGACCAGCCACTTCGTATATGCACCGATTATTTGTAATTCTAGATGAAAATATGAGTGTGGCTTCAGCAGTCAAGCAAATGCACTCCCATAGTGCAGGAACGATTATCGTGTTAAGAGGCAACACACCTGTAGGGATAGTCACTGACAGTGACATCATCAACAAAGTAGTGATGAAAGGCGAAGATTCCGACGAGGTTTTTCTTAAATCAATTATGTCCGCGCCGCTTGTCACTATTTCTCCAAAAGGAACTGTTAAGCAAGCCTTGCAGCTAATGCGACTGAACGAAATAAAGCGTATTCCTGTAGCAGATACGTCTGGAATACTCGGAGTAGTCACTCAAGAATCCTTGGCAAATGCTGTTCGGACATCTGTTATAGAGCGAACTTTTAGTCGTTATAGGAGTTTAATCAGGGAGCAATACAAGCCTATACTTGGCAACTTGGGTATCTTGCTCCAGTTCTCAGGAATACTTCTTGTTGTGCCTGCTTTCCTTGGAACAGCCCTTGGAGAAAGCGCAAGCATCGTAGGGATATTTTTTGCCGTTGTAAGTCTTTCTTTTGCAGGTTTCTTTATGACAAATATAGGCGAAAAAGGCCCGATGAATCTCAAACAAGCGTCAATCTTTATAGTGAGCGGTTTTATACTTCTGAGTCTTTTTGGCTCCATACCGTACATCTACATTAATCCCTTTGGAAGTGAGACCGGTGCGTTTACATTATTTGTAAATAGCTTCTTTGAGAGTGCGTCGGGTTTCACAACAACAGGACTATCGGTCATTAGCGATTCTGAAAATCTTCCACAAAGCCTCAACTTTTATCACTCGTACACTCAGTGGGTCGGTGGTTTAAGTTTTGTTTACTTGGTAATGATCCTCTTTTTCCCCGAGAGGAAATTAAGCGCAATGAAAAGTGTGCTTGGCGGAGGTATGCTCAGAGTAAGAGAGTTGCTAATAACCATAGTTGGAATTTTCACTGCCTATACTTTGATACTGATCTTTATGGTAGTATTCTTGAGCCAAACTGATGTCTTGGACGCAATATCGCTAATATTTAGCACAATTACGGGCGGGGGGTTCATTCCTACGTCAGATATCATAAGTCCCGAGCATCCAGAACGTCTAGCCATATTAGCAGTAGGAATGATTCTTTCAGCTTTGCCTTTTGCATTCCACTATCACCTCTTCCGCAGAAAAGGTCTGTTGACAAAGAAGACAATTAGCCTCGAAGTAGCAGTTTTTCTCATTTTGATAGTGGTGGCTATCCTAGTATTCTATTGGCTAGCTTGGAGTCAAGTTGACATTTACAGCTCGATATTTCATATAATTAGTGCTTCGACTACATCAGGCTTTCAATACTTGAATATTCAATCAATTCCTTATGCTGCAAAAATTTTCTTGATTCTGTTAATGTTAGTTGGCGGAACAGCATTTTCCACAGCTGGCGGAATAAAGGTAGGTAGATTTATTGTTCTTTATCAAGAATTTACTAAAAAGTCGAGGGAGAAGGATAGAACTGCCATTTCGGAGACTTCTACTTCTCGTTCAATTTCTTCTACAACCAATCCTTATAGAAGCACGGAGTTTCTAACAAGGCTACGGGATGAGCATCGAAAAAGAAATTTGGAAGAGCTAGTAGAACAGCAGGCACGTATCCTGAAGCGAGTATCGCTTGTTATGAGCAAGAAAGTTGTCAGAGAAATTCTAACCATCATTGCACTTTATGTTTCTATTGCATTAATCACGGGGTCAGTTTTGAGTTCTCTTACAAATAGCCCTTTTGAAGATGCTATGTTTGAAGCTGTCTCTGCTATCTCTATGACAGGCCTCACTGCTGGCATAACATCTGTGAATTTAGATGTGTTTTCAAAACTGATGCTAACCACTAACATGATTGTCGGTAGGTTTGAGATTATTGCAATATTGTATATTTTCTTCGTATACTTCAGAAAATAAAGCAGAAAGAGCACCCCAGCCGGCCTTTGTCACTTTATCTGTCTACATTACAATTAGATATAATCGAATATGCACGCGCGGACAAAAATATAGAAGTTTAAGGTATTTCTAAGGTATTTCTTATGATCTCTGGTCATATTATATATTGTTAAATGACGGCGAACATATTGTAAGCCTGTTTGATTTCATTCATATGACAAGGTGTGAATAATCGTACTGCTAAAACCTCACTCTATTTTCTGACAAGCCTGAGAGAAATTTGCCGTTTTAGAAAGGCCATGCAAGGTATTATTATCATACCAATCTCTTCTTGTATAACCAAGGCTTCAATAACCTTGTGATAGATGGCATTATCAAATATGTCATAAGAAATACCATGATGATTACACCTAGAAGACTGCTCAACAGTAATGGGAGAGGTGCCGTCAATAGCTCTATCTGAGGAATCAAGGTGTTTAACAGCACAAAAACAATACCAGATGTGACGATCGCCATTTTGTAGCGTGGAGGAGGTAGATTCACTGACTGACTAAGAGCCTCATTGTTATTTGCTTCACTTTCAGTCCGACTTGCTGAACGAGGTGTAAACCAGAATTCTAAGCCAGTGAACTTCTGCACTTTGTCTTCTCCCTCAACTACCTCCTTACTTTTTTCCAACCAATCCTTCCCTGCCTCAGATTTTTCCTATTTCAGCAAGTTATCGAGGGTATTGAAGCGCATGATTATGACATATTCTGGCTTGGACTGCTCTATTGGCCTAAGGATGTCCACACCGAGGTGGCCTTCAAACTTCAAAGACTCATGCACAATTCCGTCCATCCAATCCTCAAATTTCTTGATTCTGCCTTTTTTGGCAGTCCTAGTCACGATTACGGTGATCGACCCGTCCTCTTGATCGTGAGCGAGGTTCATTGTATTATAGCACCACTAGTAATACTATTAGTACAACGACTGATAACTAATAACTTTCTAGCATATCTTGCATTATTACTTATCACAAACTGAGCTTGCCACATATGACGAGAGGATCACGAAGGCAAACTAAGACTGGATCTTCAAGCAAGACTTTTTATTTCGATATTGTAAATTGTCTATTAGGAGACTCAACTTTGAGGTGCTGCCTAAGTGGCTAGATCACAAAAGCCCGACCTGAGGACTATTGAACCTTATGATGTTTCTTTCGCCGAAATTCGATCCGATGAGAAATGGCCAGAGACAGTTCAAAAGGTTGCAACCGCTATTAATGTACAGTTTACTGAATCTTCTAAGCAACTTCCATTTGTTCCATTCAAGGAGTTCAAAAACCTGCTTAGGGAGGAGAAAGTCTTCCTTTTTGGCCCCAGTGGATGTGGAAAATCTCGGGCGATAATTGAGCTTCTCCGCAGCAAGCAAGGAAGTTACGACAGAATATTTGTAATTAATCCTTCCAACCCTGCAGGATTGGATTCTAGCAGAGAGAGTATCTCTACACTTTCACTACAGTTTGGCCGGAACGATCTCGTGATTTGGGATAACTTTCCAGAAGGCTTAGTCAAGAGAGATCTCGAAAATGCATTTGGTGCTTTGGAAATCATAAATTCCAGGCCTGTTCAGAATTTGTACATCGCGCTCAAACCGACATACTTGGAGATGTATCGTGGGCTGACAATGGGCATTCCTGATATCTTCACACATGAGATTACCTGCGATCTTGAGACAATGAAAGCGTTGATAAAGGCATACGGGAGCGACGTCGAGCAATACAGGGAAATATTTGAGAAGTATGTATCTCCCAATATCGACACTATCTCGAGGGTTCTTTGGCAAAAACAGCCCCTATCTCTTATCGTAGTCCAATATTATAAAGCACTCGTAGGAAAGACGAGCTTATCGCAGTGTGATGAATGTGGGAATGTATTTCATTCATTAGATGAATACATTGAACACTACAAGCATTTCCATCCTCGATCAATTGAGGCAACAGCTGATTCATCAAAAGCTCTTTTAATCGCACAAAAATGCTCACCGGTTTATGATTACTTCGAAAGGCAATTTGAGGTGATGAAAAACATACGCGGACGAGAACAGGATGTAGATTTTCTTTATACTTTGCGCTTCTGCTATGAAGCTGGATTTGATAGAACGCATACCTCGATTGCGGCTCTGCAAAAGGGTATCTTTGGAAGTATTACACCTCAAGAACCCACTCGAAAGATGGGAACATGGGTCTACTTTTCAGGTCAGAATTATGCCATGCATGATTCGGCAAAGAGCGCTGTTAGACTCAGTGATTATTCAAGGATGAAGGTCATTTCATATCTGACAGATCATTTCTTGGAGATTATTCCAAAAGGGAACGCAGAACTTCATTCTCTAGGTCTTTTTCTTGGGAAGAATATCCAATTCATTCCAAATGATACTGTAAGAAGAATAGTTCCTGACCAAATTTACGGATTTATGAAGAAAAATGCAATCTTTGAACGAGTGTTTGGCCGTGGTATTGGAGAAAATTTCGAATTGCTTGATGAACCCCTACAGATGTTGATTCTTGAACATATTGACACGCATATAGAGTTCGGTGTGGGATTGGCTGACAGCTTGGGTGAGCGTTTTGTGGAGCTAGATGATAATAACCGGAAATGGGTTCTAAAGAAGACCTATCACGGCATGCTTTTTGCTAGGTATTTTGGACAGAGTGTCGGTCGCTTATACGGTAAAATGCCGAACGAACTGCGCTCTGTTGTTATGTCTCATGCGGAAAGGAACTCACAATTTGCCGATGGGCTGGGAATGGGCCTCGGTTATATTTACGCAACATTAGAGCCTACATTGCAAGATGAGATAATGTACAAAGCACAAAAGAGTTATGACCTCTCGCGAGGTCTAGGATTTGGGTTTGGCCTCACATTTACCTTATTGCAAGAACATGATGCCAAGAATATGGTGTTAAAAGCAGACAATAACTCTGAACTTGACGTAGGCTTTGGAATGGGTTTGGCTGTAACCTATTCTAATCTTCCTGATGAACTACGTAAGTTTGTATTAGATAGAGTGGCTACAGATTGTGAATTTGCGTTTGGAGCCGCAGTGTATGGTGCATATTTTTACAAAGAAGCATGTCCCAAGGACCTATTCATGCTACTGCATAGCAATGGAGAGGTCGCTTACGGGCTCGGGTTTGGTTTCGGAGTCACCTTTTTCTACCTTCCAGAACAGTTTCAATCTGAACTTGAGCTTCTGATAAAGAGCAATGTTAAACTAGATGACGGCTTAGGGTCAGGGATTGGCTTTGTGCTGAAACATCTACCCACCGAAATACAAGAAAGGTTCATTGCTAAAGCCTCGGCCAGCAATGCTTTTGCAACTGGTTTGGGTTATGGCCTTGGGTATACATGGCAATACGTTGGCGACACCTTAAGGCAAAGGGCATTGGCCTTTGCAAATTCAAATAATGACTTTGCACGCGGGCTTGGCATTGGCCTTGGATCTCATCTTCCCTATCTGAAGTCTACATTCTTTGAGCAAGTCATTTCCTTTGCTGACACAAATAGCGAATTCGATAGAGGGTTTGGAGTGGGCGCTATATGGGCTTGGCCGTATCACACTGACGATGCCAAAAATACTATAATTGAAAGAATGAAAACAAGAGGTGAATTTGCAAGGGGCGTAGGATTTGGATTGGCAAGAATCGTACAACATTTTCCAGCTAATGAGAGAGAACAGATGCTTAACCGGCTAGCTTGGGATCCGATGTTTTCAGAGGGATTCGGAGAAGGAACAGCACAATTTCTTTGGACCGTCTACGGTGAAGTGAATAAGCATCAATTCCTTAAACTAACCATAAACTCTCCGGAAATCTCAAAAGGGCTTGGCATTGGCCTTGGGTTCACCTATTTGTACTCTAAAAATGAACTAAGTCATGAGTCCTACAAACATGTTTTCAAAAAAGACCCAAACTTTAGAAGGGGTCTTGGCACTGGTATGGGAAGGGTATACAAGTACCTATCAGAGGATGCTCACCGGGAAGCATTGCGCATGTCAGAAGAAGATGTAGAATTTGCAATTGGATTTGGCGAAGGCATAGGTAGAATATACAACCATCTTGAAGATTCACAGAAGGAGCTTGTCATGTCTTACGTAAATGATGGAAATGCCGGCTTTTCGAGGGGTCTTGGCATGGGTTTTGGATCAATATTTTCATACTTTGAACAAGATGTGAAGAAAGATATACTTGACCGTATTCCGCATAACGGACAGCTATCATTGGGTCTTGGGGCAGGACTTGCATTGCATATCTCATATCTATCTAAAGCATTGGCCTCCAAGATGTTTGAACTTGCAAAAAACAATTCATTTCTTGCACTGGGTCTCGGCGAAGGATGTGGAATTATGTTTCCATATCTGTCACAGAGTATAAAGGATTGGTTATCTTCCCAGGTGAGCATTGAGGTTTTTGCCTTTGGCTTTGGAATTGGGATTGGCAAAATCCGAAGACATATAGAGAACAGTGCTTTTGAGGAAGCGGCTGCCTTCACTAAGAGTATTGGTTTTACGAAAGGATTCGCAATCGGACTTGGAAGCGTTGCTACAAATCTATCTAATGATCTATTGCTTGAGATTTTTTCTAAGACAACAGTAGACGCATCTTTTGCAAAGAATTTTGGCTTTGGCATTGGGCATATCTTCTCACTACTAGATGCTGACAAAAGAAAGGAGATTTTAGAAATAATGAACCATAGGGAAGAAGATTTTCTAGCAGGCCTCGGTGAAGGACTTGGCCACTACCTACCCTCGACAGGTAGCCGGCTTATTGAAGAGGTTATGCAGACAATAGGTTCTGTGAATCTTGCTAGAGGAGCCGCTAGGGGAGTAGCAGAGAGTTTCTTATACCTAAACCTCGCGGAGGTGCTTGGAATGCTTGAATATGCAAGCTTTCATCCCGAATACGGAAAAGTCCTAGGGCAAGGTCTTGCAGAAAAGTTTGCATCCTTAGATGAAGAAAAACAATCCTGGATTCTTGATGCTCTTCAAAAGGACAACGATTTCTCAAGAACATTTGCTAAGAAGATCCAAAAAAATCTTGTGTACTTGTCATCCCAAGCGCGGGAAAGAATAAAGGATTTGGCAGTGAAATTTTCACACCTTGAGATCACACTTGAAAAAGGAAGATGAGGACAGATTAATGCAGGACGACGATGAGGACCACATTAGATATGTCGAGTTCCCTCTAGTAGGATTGTCAACAAGAGCAAGAATGAACTGGAATGTTGGAACGAAAGAGATTTCATTTTCAGGGGAAGTGCACAACTACTGCGTTTGCTTTATTGACATTATAGGTTCTACGAAAATATCATCTACTCTTACTCCTACTCAATTAAGCAGATATTATGAGCTTTTTCTAAACGCAATTGCCCTTATCGCAAGGAATTTTCGCGCAAAGATAGTAAAGAACGCAGGTGACGCACTTATCTTTTATTTTAACGATACCAGTGATCCAAAGCACGTTATCAAATTCAAAAATGTGTTGGACTGCGGCCTCACAATGGGAATAGCAAGTAATGCGCTCAACGCTAAAATGCTCAGTGAAAAATTGCCGCCAATCCAATATAGGATAAGCGCAGATTACGGCGAGGTTTCAATTGCAAGATCTGTCTCCTCGCAGAGCGAGGATCTATTTGGCTCCGCAATGAATATTTCTGCAAAAATCAACTCCAAAGCCAGACCAAACGGGTTAGTTATTGGCGAGACCCTCTTTGACATAGTAAAGGGATTAGAAGAGTACATGTTTGTCCCTTCTAGTGAGAAACTCATTGGTGTGAAAGGTGAATATGGAGTATATCATGTTAATCAAAAAGAAAAAAGAAGTGTCATTAATCCATTTGACAGAAGAGCAATAGATTATTAACTCTGTAACGTGTTTGACTTAAAGTAGCATTAACAGTCTTCAAGATTGAGCTCATGAAAGGGGATTCTCGGACAATTTTTTCATTTCATCTCGACTAGGTTTGGAAATGTCTATCCAAAGGAAGCCGTTATTCTTTATCTCAAACACGATAAGACTCACACATATTAGACACAAATTTAAAGTTGAGAATGTGCCTTATGATATGACGAAATGGATCTATTCGTCTTTCCAAAGGCCGACCAAAAATGCTTTTGATAAATCAGAAGTTATTAGTAAGTATCATAATAAGCTATGAGTAACTTCTTTGAGAGCTTTATGCATTATTCCTAACATGCAAGGAACTACCTCTTGTGAATCATTTGGTGACGAAAAATGCGATTGTGGTTTTTGCTGCAGTGACGGCTAAGAGATTACAAATTCTGTCTTATTAGACTGCATTTGCTCGCATTCATTGCTGGCTAAAGCTGTCGATCCAAGACATTATTGCCTTGGTCGCCCATAAGACTGAGCTCTCCCATAACCTAAAAGCGATAATCAATCACAATCCTCTCACTTTTTTTAGGAACGATAACAGGACATCTCTGCAAACTTAAACAATCAGCTAGTTTTCTATCTTGACGGGATATAATCAATCTTCATGAAGAAATTTGGAATTGTGGAAGGTAAAGAAGAGAAAGCCTATGCTGTTTCTTCTTCAAAGTGAAGAAGGAATTGCTTTTGACTCCATCTCACCAAGTAGAGCTGGTTTTGTTATTGTTGGCGGCGAATACTGAAGAGCTAAGAGCAGTAGGCGAGATGAGGAAATCAATAGAGGTGACAAGATAAAGGTAGTTGGAAAGGAAGCAGACTTGCTCATTGTAGAGCACTTGCATAATGGCAAACAATAGCGTTAGTTATCTATATTTTGAAGAAACGTATATGAGCCTACAAGATATAAGAAGAAAAAAGAAGTACGAAACCAAAAGATAGTAGGTCTATGAGTTGACTGTAATGCTGTCACCATCACTCAGTATAGTCCTGTATGGTTCATCGTCTGTATCGTAGGAGTTCTCTTCATCATCATCATCATCATCATCATCACCATCTTCTTCTCTCACTTCTATTATTCCAGAATCTACAATTTCTACAATATTCTCTGTTGCCGAGCCGTCCTCTGATATTGATGTATCATCAAAATCTTGCCCTCTTATTATCATACTTGAATTTCCTGATAGGAGGTATTCGCTTGATTCTATGTCATCGAACGTATTATTCTCTAAAATATTATCTTGGCTTATTGTTGATCTAATGCCACTTTCAGAGTCAGATATGACATTATCATAAACCACATTACCTTCCGTCACGCCATCATCTGGTATGTCAGGAGTAAACAAGAGTATTCCTTCCTCGGTTGCTCCTTCAATTGTATTGTTATAAATCTGGTTATTTGGTGATTCTGATACTAGTATTCCAGTACTTGAATTATAGACATTATTATTTCTTGCAATTGAATCTGTCATGTTTCTTGACAAGAATATCCCAGCGTTTGAATTGTGCTCTGCCAAATTTCCCTCAATAAGAACATTGTAACAATCATCTGAACAGATTGCCCCTATGGGATTGTGATGAAGCCAATTATTTGTAATATTCATATTATAAGTCCCAGTGTGAGGGTCTAAAGCATACTTGATATTGTTGTAATACTCATTACCATCAACTGTGATATTGTATGCGCCGTTAGAATAAAATGCCATCCACATATCATGAAATTTACTACCTCTAATCAGCATATCATGGGATGGACCCTCTCCAAATAGATCAAATCCCCTTCGTCCAGGTTCAATATCTCCCAAGTATCCAAATTCCGAATTTATTATCTCAGCACCCTCACTTGCAGCAAATTGAATATATCCCCTGGGAATAGTGCCATTCATATCTTGTTGAATAAGGTCATTGTCAAGGATATCCCAAGATGTTATTTTTACACCGTTTATCAGTATTTTTCCATAAACTATTATTCCATTTGCACCTGCAATCTTCAAGTATTGTAGATTATCCCCATTTGAAGAAGTCATTTCAAAGGTAACGCCATCATTTACTGCTAGGTTAGCGTTTAGAATGTATTCACCAGCTCCAGTGTTTTGAAGTATGCCCGGATCATTTATGGCTTGGACAACATCTAGAAATGAAGCGTCGCAGGTTATGGTAATGGTGTTTACTCCCGCCTGATAGCCTATACATGCCGTACTTGCACCAGCAAATTTAACTTGCTGTGCTGATATCAGGGTCATAGAGAATAGAATTAGAACAGTTAGAGCAGCAAAACCTGACTTGAAAGTAGTCATCGTTTTTTTTCTTTTCCTCTTACGTGGAGAGAATCAGCCTATTTAAAGAGTTTACTTTTTTTAACAAAGAAGAAAGGCCATGAAAGATCCGAGTCAAAATCGATGCAGGTTTGAGGACATCTTTCTCCGTGACTCTAGCTTGCCTTTGATTCAAAGCTTTCTTTTGGAAATGCAGAGCCTTTACAGAAACGATCTCTGGTTGGATGATTAAAACTGGAGTGTAGGGACCGATTATCATCTCTGCGGCTATATAGCCTATGACCATTGGCTGCTTTAGCCTGTATGAAACAAATGCCATGACGGAGGCAACAACCGTCATGATTGCAAAATCCTGAATTACTTGCGTTGCCACTATCTAGGCCATAGATTCTTTTCATCCTATAGCGACACTCAACTGATATATATTTATCAAGATTATTATTGCTGTTAAGAATCAAATCCTCGTTAACATAGATAATATAACAACTCCATCCTGGGACATGTTTTTCAGCTATTTTCTTTTTTTTCTTTAGACGCACCAGAATAGCGACTTGTCTCCACCATTCATAATTCCGTCTCTAGTTCTTATTGTAGTATCTTTTGGAGCAAAGTCTGGAACAGTATTCCTTTCACTCAGGAGTCAAGACGTTAACAAAAAAAGGCATCTACAAGGTCGGGTTTGGGTTAGTCGCATATCAGGCGAGCTAGTATGGATAACTGTTAATGGTAGTGTAGATCTGCCTTCTGCAAGCGCTGACATGCTTTCTTTAGAAGCGGCACGAATATAATCACTACTTTTTTTCTTCATATGTTATCAGGCTTGGATGAAAAGCTTGTGACAAAGTAGATACGATCAAGATGTTAACAATGACACAGAGATGCAACGTTCGAAGAAAGGAAGAATCTAACGAGCCTGAAAAATAAGGTGAGCGCCTATTCGATTTTTGACCGGATTGTCAGCTGTTCGGCACATATTACAAAGCCAACGTGCGCACAATCATTTGATCTGCATTCATTGCAAAATGGAATTCCCTCTACAATATTTACAATTACCTCTTTTTGCAAAATATTGTCTTGCAATACCGCCTTTCTACCCTCGGCAAATTCTTTCATTACAATTGGGATTGCAAGAGATTTTTTATTTTCAGCATTGAGCCACAAGCCAAAGGTTATTACCCCCTCGTCGAGGTTATTATTTCTAATCCATAACGACGCTTCTCTTGTGTTCCCTACTCTTCCTTTAGACAAGCCTGCACTATCCCCTCTTACCAATAATGCGCCACATCGTTTGTTAAAGATGGCGTAAGATTATTCTAGCCTCTGGATGTAAGATAGCTAAGTCAAGTAATAAATGTATGTCTTTCAAGAGACTGGGAAGTATAAATAGTGCAGAATGATCTGAATCAGTAGCCTTGTTCTTTTAAATGGTATTATATTAAGCTTGGAGCTTCCTTTTCTCTATTCATATTCCAGTATATTCTAAGTGGAGCCTAAGATCGAACCGCACCTGCCAAAGCATCCTGGATATAGCCGACTCTTTTTTCAAGAGAAAAAAATTGAAACGTGCTATTCACCATCTCTTCCTCTAATAAGATCGGCTTCATTCTGCCTTTCATGTTTATTATCAGTCACTGGATACTTTTTAGAGAAAGATTGAAGCATAATAGCGGTTACAAGACCATAAAAAATGTTTAAGGCTATTGCTCCGTAGATTATCCTATCCATCATAGACAATAATCCATAGAACGTAGCGGAGGTGACTTCGCCAGTAGGTACACGTTGTCTTATTATGACATCTTGGAATTCAAATGAATTCAATAGAGGAATTACTATCGTGAAAGTAATTGGCAGGAAGACTACAAGCCAAAGACCAAAGCCAAATGCTATCCCGTAAACTGACGTGTATTCTTCTATAAATGTTATTGTTCTATTGTTGGCACCTCCCCGCAAGTTCCTCAGTATGATAAAGGGTATGGACATTACGAGTCCAAGAAAACTGCCCGCCAGTAGGTGCGCTGCTAAGCCGATTGCAATAACGGTTTCAGTATTACTGCTGTAAGAATTTGTTAGTGCAGATACTAATACGTAATAAAACGTTCCGACTGGAAGCGAATTAATTTTCTCTACTAGCAATATCAGACCAGATATAGCAAGCGAAGAGATCAGCCCTGCCACTAGGCCAAAATATACGGTCCTTAATGGCGATCCAGTGAATTGACGATTTTGCTTCATAAAAGAAGATGCAGATGACAAAGATGATGATGACAACCTTATTCTCAGAAGTGAGCTAATTATGAATCCGAATATTGCACCCCACACGACATGAAATGCTATTGCACTGATGCCAATTCCTCTAAAGGATTGCCCAAGATTGTTACTGTCAAATACAGATAAGACGGTGTTCTCCGGTCTTAACGATAGAATTTCGCTAATTCTGCCAATTGAAGGCTGAATAATAAACGCAGTTATTGGCAGAAATAGGATGAGCCATACTAGAATGCCTGTTGCTATTCCCATTAGGATCGACTTGTAAGGGTCAAAAATACTCGTAATATTTTTTCGAAGTTCAACTTTCACAGCTAGTCCCCCACTAATAGCTCCAAGAATAGTTCCAGTAACAAGATGCGATCCAAATCCTAGATACGCAGAAGCGACAAAATCGTTTGAGCCAAGACTGATTCCGATAATTGAGTAGAACGTGCTAATCGGTAAGCCTAGTTCTAATTCTGAGGCAGCTATAGCAGTAGAGATAGACCAAGTAGCAATAAGACCCGCAATTGAGCCATACTTTACTCCCTCTCTGACAGGTCTTCGCAAGATCTTAGATATATTCTGTCTCTCCATACATATCTACGGTGAAGGTAATATTTTTATATATCTGAGTATTCTGTTGAAGGAATTATTAGAAAGTATATAATACATCTAACTTATGGAAGAATTGGTCTATTTTATTAAAATTCATATCATGAGCAATCCAATAACAATATTGTTATCGAAAGATTTAGAAGCACAACGAGGCAAATTGCAATATATTCAATTTAGACTAGCAGCGCTACAAGATATAGCTAAATGTTACCGCATCAAATTGTCTATGAAACGTATGATATTTCGCTGGAAAAGCACAGTCATTGTTAGCCATATAATAATACTGCAAGAATTTTTTCATTTTCAGCGTGCCTAAGGTCAATCAAAAAAACCTTCCTTTCATAAGGTCCCAACGATGATTCGGAGAAACATCTTCATACGAGGTCTCAAGCACGCACAAGATGAAAAGCTATTGTCTCTATTTTATATCGTCAACGCTAATAGGGTTGATGGTACGGGCGGGATCATTTGTGAACTTCCATATATCTTTCAGATACGGCTATCGCATTTATAGAGCTAAGTCGCTAATGAGCTAGAAATGTCTTCTACTCCAAACGTCATCAAAATGGGTCAAGGCCAATTTCAATATATAGATCAAGGTGCACCTCCCATCTCTGTTCATGACAATATGCCCGAAATAGAGAAGCTTTGCGTAGACGACCCACGGACGCTTGAGATATTGAAGACCAACTTCACGAACAAATCTTCAATCCCTCTGGTAGCGTATGAAGTACTAAAAGATGAGCTGGAAAAGTGCAGGAAGCTAATCAGAACCTTTGGAAGAAAGTACATGGAAAAGATGGGTGTTTAAGCAAATCCATGGTATAGATACTCTCATAATGCGAGAAACTAACCCCTTTGAGCCTAATGTTGCAGAACTAAAGTATTATGCTGCTGGAATCGGTCTGATCCAAGAGGAGGACCTAAAGCTGGAGCAGTACGGATTTATTGAATAACAGTACTCGCCTCTCTTTTTTTATTGTATATTTGCAATTCTCTTCACCTTAAGGGAGGATATATATTAGAAGCTATGACGAGTGCTATAGTATTCACACGATGTTTCCTACAAGTGACCTGCAGCAACCCACAAATACAAAGATCGAGTGGCTACTACAGCGATACCTATATTTTCTATTTTTAGATAGGATTTGACAAAGGACATATAATATAGAGCGCGCAGTGCAGTGGAGAACCGTTAGCGGTATTTTCTTCGACTATGCTTATCCCGTATCAATTTCATTAGGTAGAGAGTAACCAGCGTTACACTCACAGATATGGTTATCATTGCAAACAAAATGCAGATACTGTGAAAATCGGGCACCATTGATTCACATCATTATGATCATACTCTTTCAAATTCATTAAGTTTCCCTTGGGTAATACGCTGTAGTAGTTTTGTGATGTAAGAGATGAAACACGGAGCTATTGCATGAACTAACCGCGGTTGCAAAGTCAGGATTTTCCAGGGATTTCATTGACTCTGCTTAGTAGCATTTTGACTAAAGCATTTTCTCAGTTCGCTTCCTAAAGATAGGGATTTCACGGACGACCTGTTCGCTACTTCACAGAAATCCTTATACATAAAAACAATAGATATCGTTCTTCAATAGGAACTATAGATTGAACCAATAAAAGGATTATCTTCGAAGGACAGTCGTGTATAAAGCAAATCAAAGAAATCTAGTCAATGCATCATTGGCAGCTTTAGCCATTGCCACCATTATGCTGATGATGCCATACTTTGGAGCAACCACACAAGGGATAAAGGCATACGGGCAGATAACGCCCCCGTCTCAACTACAAGAACAGCAGCAAGGAGGTCAAGCTATAACAATTAACGGGGCAGGTGCAACTTTTCCCTTCCCATTGATTGACACATGGCGAGTGGAATATCAATCTGTGAATCCAAGCGTTAGCATAAACTATCAGTCTATTGGAAGTGGTGGAGGCGTAAGGCAATTCACAGAAAGGACAGTAGATTTTGGCGGTAGCGATGCACCACTGACTGAAGAAGAAATGCAAGCTCTTTCATCGTCAACACCAGTCCACATTCCAGAAACAATAGGTTCAGTTGTAGCAGCATACAATATAGCAGGCATAGATAAAGGTGTGAAATTGACAGGACCAGTCCTTGCAGACATCTTTGCAGGTAAGATAACAAAATGGGATGATACAAGAATTAAAGAGCTTAACCCAGAACTTCCCCTTCCCTCAGCTGACATTGTTACAGTGCATAGGTCTGATGGCTCAGGCACCACCTTTATCTGGACGAGTTATCTTTCGCAAGTAAGCCCTGAATGGAACCAGACAGTTGGAGCTGGTAAATCTGTACAATGGACTGTTGGACTTGGAGCACAGGGTAACGAGGGCGTCTCTAGCACAATACTAAGTACACCAAATTCAATAGGATATGTTGAATTGACATATGCCCTTACGACAGATATGGATTATGCCTCTTTGATGAATAGGGCAGGAAATTTTGTAGAACCAACAGTGAATTCAACACTGGCTGCAGTGCAGGCTGCAATAATTATGAATGGTACTAGTAGTACTGCTAATAGCACCAGCGGCTCCGCTGTCTCACTGCCAGGTGGCGATCAATCATGGACCCACGTAAGTCTTCTCGACGCTCCAGGCGCTGACTCATACCCAATTGCAAGCTTCTCATACCTTCTAGTATACAAAGAGATGAGTACCAACATCAACAACATTGAGAAGGCACAAGCTCTAGCTCAATTCGTAAACTGGGCTATTACAGATGGACAGCAATTTGCATCGCCATTACATTATGTGCCTC
>Ga0299914_10001105_pt1 | contig 17358 bp, 17 predicted proteins | sample RVTome_10_FD_201361 | JGI IMG/M metagenome (GOLD analysis project Ga0299914, IMG submission 201361) | Soil microbial communities from uranium-contaminated site in the Upper Colorado River Basin, Wyoming, United States - RVT153D57 (version 2) ...
AGGACACGAATTTGACCCAGGTTCATGAGTCTGTGGTGACAATCATTGTGGTTGCAGCAACTTTATTAAAAGCAATCGTTGTAGGTGGTGGATGATTAAGAAAACAGCATATGCCTTGCTCATTCTGATATTCATCCAACTATTAAATCAGTTCTTGATTTTATCCGGTTCAGCATTAGAGAGAACAATGCACTCAGGTTTTCAATATTCAAGAACTGTGGTCGGTATATATCAGCAAATCGTCCAGGCAGTTATTGGCATTGCTCTCTACCGTTGGATATTCAAGAAGGGAATCAAAGACCTGGGTATTAACCTACGTAACAAAAATCTTTCAATAAAGCTTTTCTTTTTCTATACTTTGCTGTGGTCTGCAATTCTCGTTCTATATGTTTCAGGGACCTACTTCTTTTTTCCAAATACCTGGCTATCGATGAGGTCAATCCAGCTCTCCCAAATAAACACAATGGTCATCACGCTGCTATTTCAATCATTCTTCCCCGGATTAGGCGAAGAAATTTTGTTTAGAGGATTCATTATCAATTTGCTTTCCAGTCTGGTGTTCCCCAAGTTTAGACAGAATAAAGCAAGCAAGTTCGGAATAATCATATTATCGAGTACCTATTTCGCCATAGCCCATATCTATTTCACACTGGCCCCTTTTCAAATAACGCATATTGATTATCTACAAATCGTTACGGCCCTTGGCTGTGGTGCATTTTATGCAGTTGTCTATTTGAAAACAGAAAGTTTGCTGGCACCTTTTCTGGCCCATAACTTTTCGAATACAAGTGCAACCATTTGCGGCTATATCATTTCTGGAGTATGAAAAGATGAAGATCACTGTGTTTGCCGCCGGTTCAAGAGGAGATATCCAACCCTGCGTTGTTTTGTGCAAAGGGCTGCGGCAAGCAGGGTACTGTGTGCGTCTGGCGGCTCCTGAAGATTTTGCCGACTTCGTGCTGGGGCATGAAGTTGACTTCTATCCACTGCGTGGGGACGTGCAGCAGATCATGGCCAGCGACACCGGACAGAAGTTCATGGAGAGTGGCGGGGCAAATCCAATTAAGTCGATAGGCGCTGTCCGGAAAATGATTGCCCCTGTCATTAAACAAATGGCAGCGGACGCCTATGCAGCCTGCCGGGATGCGCAGGCAATCATCTGCCTGGGGGTTTTTAGCACTTTTGGGCAATCGATTGCCGAAGCGTTGGGCATTCCGATCATCCATGTTGAGCCGACGCCGCTGCTGCCGACGAGCGCATTCCCTGCCCCATCGTGGCCGCTTCAAAGAAATTGGGGCAGACTGCATAACCATTTATCTGGCACAATGATGCTCCGGGTAATCTGGCTGTGGTATCGTCCATTCGTCAATGATTTTAGACAAAGCCTGGGATTATCAAAGTATACCTTTGCTAATTTCATCCACGCCTTACGATCAACCCCGATGCTGAGCGCTTACAGCCCCAATATCATTCCCCACCCGGCAGATTGGCCCGACCATATCCACATCACGGGTTATTTTTTTCTGGACACAACCGCCGACTGGCAGCCTTCCGCCGAGCTGAACAAATTTTTAGAAGCAGGCGATCCGCCCGTCTACTTTGGATTTGGTAGTATGGCAGGTCGTAACCCAGAACGGCTGGCTACACTCATTCTGGAGGCGCTTGCCAAGAGTGGGCAACGGGGCATACTGCTCACCGGCTGGGGCGGCTTGCCCACTGAGTCAGTGCCAGACAATGTGTTCGTTTCGGATGCTGCGCCCCACGCCTGGCTGTTCCCCCGCATGGCCGCCGTGGTACATCATGGCGGTGCCGGCACGACCGCTGAAGGACTCCGGGCGGGGGTGCCTTCAATCATTGTTCCTTTTGTGCTTGACCAACCCTTCTGGGGAGCACGGGTCAAAGCGTTAGGTTTGGGGCCGGAGCCAATCCCGCAAAAGCACCTGACGGCTGACCGTTTGGCCCAGGCTATCAGCACGGCCGTTTCAGACGCGAATATGCGGCGGCGGGCGCATTCATACGGCGCCCTCATTCGTGCTGAAAATGGCGTTGGCAATGCCCTGAAACTCGTCAAACAATATTTAGGCAAACCCGCGATGGGTGAAATTGAGGGAAATCCATGAACACAAAACAAGAAGGCGTAACGATTCTACCCTATCCAAGGAGTCGGCAGCTGATGGCTGATGGTGGGCGGATGGGGCTGCGGAAGCATACGGTGCATGGGCTGGTCGAGTTTGATATTACCCAAGCCCGTGAAGCCATTCGCCGACATAAAGCGCAAACGGGCGACGCTTTATCCTTTTCGGCGTTTATTCTGGCTTGCCTGGGACAAGCAATCGATGCGGATAAACAAATGCACGCTTATCGCAGTTGGCGCAACCAGTTGATCCTTTTTGATGACGTGGATGTGAACATGTTGTTTGAGGTCGAAGTGGCTGGCAAGAAAACGATTCGGCCGCATATTCTCAGAGGGGTAAACAAAAAAAGTGTAGGAGAGCTTCACAGGGAAATCCGGACATTCCAAAATCAACACGAAAGCAGCAAGGAATCGAAATTCATCGATTGGTTTGTACGGCTGCCGGGATTTATCAGGCGATTATTTTTGTGGGCTCTTTTTAAGAATCCACCGTTGCTCAAGGAATATTATGGTACTGTGCTCGTGTCTTCAATTGGCATGTTTGGCACGGGAGGCGGCTGGGGAATTCCAGTACCTAACCATTCTCTACAACTTACGCTAGGCGGAATCGGCGAAAAGCCTGGAGTGGTTGACCATCGCGTAGAAGTGCGCGAGTACCTGAGCGTTACCGTCAGTTTTGATCACGATGTGATTGATGGTGCACCGGCGGCACGGTTTACGCAGCGGTTGAAGGAGTTAATCGAGAACGGTTATGGTCTTTGTGACTAACTTGGCAGGCTACTGAGTGACGGGTCATGGTCGTTCTCTAACTTTGCAAAAAACCTGGTCACCTGACCAGGAAAAACTCCCCGCAACAGACCAGCTTTTAAGCTCCCCAGATACCCGATGTGTCTGGGGAGTTTTTATTTTAAACTGGAGAGCATCATTCTGAAGGCCCATAAAAACCATCAAAAGAGGAATTTACCATGTCAACAAATTTGATACGACAGCTTTTAACAAAAGCACAAACCAAATATTTCGTTCCACTGACAATGGGGCTGTTCACCTTTATTTTGCTCACCGTCAGCTGTCAGACAGACCAGGCCCAGCCAACGCCACCGCCAGATTTCCGGTTTGTGGCCGAGGTTGATCTTTCTGCCCAGCCCCATGATGCAGAAACGGTGGGGGAAATTGCGTTGACGGAAACGGCCGTTGCCAGCATCTTCTACACCATTCCCAACATCGATACGGCCGAATTCGATCTCAGCCTGAGCGGGCCGAATGGCGACAATTTTGTCATTCTGCACAGCGAAAACTTTCGGACGGATGAGAATGGAGGCGGCACCTGGGAACAAACCCTGGCACCTGGCACTTACCAAATAATGCTGACAGCTTCCCAAACCCCAGGAACCCTGTCTGTTTATTGGAATTACGAATAATCTTTTTAAGGAGAAACCAAAATGGAACAAAACTCAAATGATACAAAGAAGCGACCCTCAACATATTATCAGAGCCGAGGGATATCTATTGGCATAGCACTGGGATTAATCTTTGGGCTGTTAGTTGACCAAATGGCTGTGGGCTTGGTGCTAGGCATTGCGGTAGGAACAGGCATTGGCCGCACGCTTGAGTTGCAGGCCCAGAAAAAAAAGGATGAGGAAACATGAACCAGGTAAATACGGCCGTTATTCAAACCAATGGACTCAGCAAAAACTATGATGCGGTTTCTGTGCTCAATGGGCTTAACCTGAACGTGCCCCAGCATTCGATCTTTGGTTTTCTGGGGCCGAACGGGGCGGGCAAGACCACGACCATGAAGCTGTTGTTGGGGCTGATTAAACCCAGCAGCGGGCAGGGAACCGTTTTTGGCCATGACATTGTGCACGACAGCCTGGCCATTCGCGCCCGCATTGGCTACATGCCGCAGCAGCCCCATTTTTACCCAACCATGACCGCCCGGGAAACGGTCCGCTTTACGGCCCGTTTCTTCTTCAAGGGGCCATCGGCCAAGATTGAAGCGCGTGTCAATGAGGTCCTCGATCTGGTGGGATTAGCCGACAAAGCCGACCGACCGGTCAAAGGGTTCTCCGGCGGCGAACGGCAGCGGCTGGGACTGGCCCAGGCGCAGGTCAACTATCCGGATTTGCTCATTTTGGATGAGCCGGCCGCAGCGCTGGACCCCATCGGGCGGCATGATGTGCTGGTCATCATGGAAAGGCTGCGCAAATATGCGACCGTCTTTTACTCCACGCACATCCTGGACGACGTGCAGCAGGTAAGCGAAACGGTTGCCATTTTGAATGAAGGGAAATTGATTTCGCAAGGACCTATTGAGCAATTGCTCAACGGCGAAGGCCAGACGATTTACACCGTTGCCTTGCAGGGCGATCTGGCGGCGGTGCAGGCATGCGTTGCACAAGAGCCCTGGATTGAAAAGATTACGTCGCAAGGACGGAACGGCCAGACCATCTGGCAGGTGGCGGTTTCAGATGAAGCCGTGGCCGAGGCAAAATTGTTGCGCTTGCTGCTGGCTGATGAAAACACAACAGTTACCGCCTTTGGGCGCAAAAAGGTAGAGCTGGAAGAGGCGTTTATGACGTTGGTAAAAGGAGCAAATAATGAGCAGTAATGCGGAATTTCAGATGGTTTTGGGAAACGGCCGTTTCCGCGGCTTTAACAATTTATTACGACGAGAAAACCAGAAATGGTGGCCTCTGCGCCCCGCCCTGACGCGGGCCTTGTTGTGGGTACTTTTGCTCAATGGGTTTTTGGCGCTCTCCCTCTTTCTTTTCCCCACCCTCACCGACCCGGAAGGGAACCCGGTGATGGACGAAGATCCGTTGCAAATGAGCAGCCAGCTTTTTGCCGGACTTGCCGCTGTGGGGCTGGCCATTGGCGTCATTGTGGCCCTGCAAGACAGCATTATTGAAGAAGTGCAGTTAGGCACGGCTGCCTGGGTGCTGTCCAAACCCGTCTCACGCACCGCTTTTTTAGCGGCCAAACTGGTGGCCAACGTCGTAGGTCTGCTGTTCCTGATGGTTTTGCCGTCAGCGCTGGCCGCCTATGGCTTGTTCTGGCTGTATGAGCCGGGCGCCTTCACCTGGCTCAACTTTGCCGGCATGATGGCTGTGGTCACGCTGCACGCTCTGTTTTACCTGACGCTGGCGCTGCTCATGGGAACGTTGACAACCCGTCGCGGCATCTTGCTGGCGGTTACCCTAGGGTCTTTGCTGGGCGGCGGTATGGTGCCCATTAAAGCTTTGGTTCAAATTTCGCCCTGGCAGCTTCAACAAGTAGGTCTGATGTTCCTTTACGATATGCCGCTGGACAGTGTGGCCCTGACGATGATAGGGGCCACGGCTGTATGGTGCATCCTCTTTTTGGTGACAGCCGTCTGGCGCTTTGAACGATCCGAGTTTTGATATGACGATTGGAGGTTAAACATGAAACAAAACACGATGAACTTTACCCATGCCTTTGCCGAAGTCAGCACCAGTTCCGCTGGCGGTGCACCTTTCTTAATTGCCTATGGCCTGACCTTTTTCGTAAGTGGAATTTTGTCGTATGTGCTGCCGGACGAAACGGCCGCACTCATCGTCCTGTTTCAGGGGGGAGCGGCCCTGCCGCTTGCCTTCTGGCTGGAACGTCGGATGGGCTGGGGGCGCATGGCAGCCGACAATCCATTACGAGCGTTATCTGTACAGCTGGCGGTATCGCAGGCATTGGCGCTGCCCGCCTTGATTGTGGCCTTTAACATGAATCCCCGCTCCATCCCCGTGATTCTGGCTGGATTGGGCGGCGTGCATTTCCTGCCGTATGCCTGGCTGCATCGTACACAGCTGTACACTGCGTTGGCCGTGGCTATTTCTTTCGGGGCTTTTGTGGTACAGCTTCTTTTGGGGCCGGTTGCTTTTCACATCATCTTGTTTTATGTGGGCGTGATTTACTGGCTCGCCGCACCTTTTGTTTACCGACATGCAGTGCAGTTCGGGAAGGCGGAAGGACAAGCGGCAGATATCTCTTTTTTGGAACCCTAGATGGACTTCTTTTTGTATCTAAAAGCGCGAAATTGGCCGGTACTGGCCGGGTATCTGCTGTTTATCGGCATGATGGCCGTTGGCTACTTTTACAACGTTACCTTTGTGCAATTGGGTTTAAAGGATTTAGGTGAACGGGTACTGGCGCTGTCGCCGGCGGCAGTGGCGCGGCAAATGGCGCTCTTGGCTTTGTTCACCTGTGGCGTGGCGCTGATGGTGGGTTGGCGGATGCAGCGGCACGGCTGGAGCATTCACTTATTACGAAAGCTGCAACTGGCCACGGGTGTGGTGCTGATGCAAACAGGGTTAACGGCCGTTGCCCCGCAAGTCAGCTCGCCTACCCAATTTTTCCTTTGGATTGTGGCTTGTTCTTTGGCGCTGGGCGTGGGGGTGCCAGCCACATTCAGCCTGACCACCGACCTGATCCCGGTGCAGGATCGCGGTTATGCGGCGGCGTTAATTACGGCCGTGGCGTACTTTGCCGCTGCCCTGTTTCCCGGCGGCTGGCGAATCGAGCCATTTAGCCGCGCCATGCTGCTGATCCTGGTTCCCGGCACGTTGGGTCTGGGCACAATCGTTGCGTTGGCGATGAGCGGACGCACGTTTGTGGCGCAATGGGTGGGTGAGCTGGCCAAAAGTCACCAGCGGGCACGTTTTGCCAACGGCCGTTTCCTGCGTGGCTCTGCGGGTCGCATTGACCGTCGTTATCTGGGGTTTCTTCTGCTCATGTTTGGCATCTTTTTTATTGACAGCCTCGGCTTTTTACGCATCATCGATACGCCGATTTTGGTGGATGGTGCCTGGCAGGCAGTGCAGCAAACGCCGCGCTTGATGATTGCTATCACCCACGTGGTGGCCGCGTTGGTGGCGGGAGTACTGTACAGCTACCTGAATGAGCGTCACCTGTTCTACTGGATATTTGGGCTGTTTGCCCTGACCCATTTGTCGTACACCTTTCACGTCTGGCTGCTGCCGCAAACAACCAGCACCGCCCTGGGCATGCCGATGCTGTACGCCACGGCTGTATCCCTTTACACCGTGGTCAACTTTTCCCTGTGGGCGGACTTTTCGACGCCGCGCACGATTGCGATGAATACGGCCGTGGGCGTGGCGCTGTCTGGCTGGACAGCGACTTTCTTAAGTACGGCACTGGCCCTGCGCTGGCAAACAGGCGGCATGCCGCTGGCAGAGCATCTGCGCCTGGTGCAGGCGCTGGCCCTGCTGTTTTTGTTGGGCATGTTGTGGATGAAGATACGGCCGTTGCGCGGCACATGGATGGAAGCAGATGAACAAGGATAACCTGATTTTGAAATATCTATGGCTCCTCGTGTTCGCGCTGCTCGCTGGCTGTGAGGATGGTCTGGTCAGCGGCACGCTCGTTTTTGAGGGAACCCATCAGTTTGGCAGCGAGACTGCCCTGCTGGGAGACGTGCTGGTGCAGGCCGGTACGGCCGAATTTGCCGCCGGATCGACTGTAGCCGGTTCGGTTTATGTGGTGGGCGGGGAGTTGGTTCTGAATGGAATCATTGCTGGCGATCTGGTGGTGCTAGATGGCAAGGTCTCGCTGGGGCCGCAGGCGGTGGTGAATGGTGATTTACGGTTAGGGGGCGCAGGCACGGTGCAATTGGCAGAAACGGCCATTGTGCAGGGTGAGACGATCACGAGTTTGGCCTTGCCCCAAACCCAGGCTGAGTCAACTGGCTGGGACGGTACCGTACGCTGGTTGGTTGGGGCTTTGTTGCTGGCAGCGCTGGGCGGGCTGTGGGCCAGATATCGACCACAGCCATTGGGGCATGTGGCAGATGCAGCCACGGCTCATTGGTTGGCAGCTGGCGCATTGGGTTTGCTGGCGCTGTTGGTGTTGCCTATTTTGCTGGTGATGATGGCCTTTACCGTTGTGCTGCTGCCGCTGGTGTTGGTACTGGGCCTGGCCATTTTTCTGGTGCTGGGCCTGGGAATCATTGCGTTGGGCACACGGTTGGGCGAATGGCTGTGGGTCTGGCGAAAACGGCCGTATGCGCCGGGCTGGCCGACCTTTTTTAGTATGCTGCTGCTGCTGGGTCTGTTTACCCTGCCGTGGCTGGGAAACGGGCTGTTTTTGGGAACGGCAGTGTTGCTCTTTGGGGCGGTGCTGCTTTCTCGTTTTGGCACGCGCCGTTATGTACCGCCACCCCATCTGGCGCAGACAGAAGATTTAACCACCTATGCCCGACCGAATCAATAAGTGACCGTCCGCAAATAAGCTAGCGGAATTGTGCGGACGGTTGAGCAGTAAGCGGCCACCTAAAAAGGGAAGTAATTGTGGGCCGCTTACTAAGGTAAACCATGCGTATGTGGCAGCGACACGAAACTACAACATTTTTTTTATTAACCTTTGTTATCTCCTGGGCAATTTGGTGGCCAACGGCCGTTTTTGAACTTGATAGTGGCGTGATGCTCACTCTTGGGACGTTTGGGCCGACGGTGGCGGCTTTGGGATTAACGACCGCTGCGGAAGGCAAAGCTGGGTTGCGAGACATTTGGCGGCGGCTCTGGCTGTGGCGCGTGGGGTTGGGCTGGCACTTATTTAGCTTGGGGGGAACGGCCGTAATTGTGTTAATTGCCCTGTGGCTGTATAGGCTGGGCGGCGGTGGAGCAAACCTCAATTTCAATGATCCTTCACAGTGGTATTTAGTCATTCCAATATTCTTCTACGTGCTGTTTTTCAGTGTGCTAGGCGAAGAAATAGGCTGGCGTGGCTATGCCCTGCCCCGGCTGCAAGCCCGGTACGGATCGCTACTCGCCAGCCTGATCATAGGCTTCACTTGGGGTACGTGGCATTTGCCACTGTTTTGGCTGCCCGGCAACTTCCATCAGACAATACCATTGACCCTGTTCCTACTGCAAAACGTGGCGCTGGCCATCATTTACACCTGGCTTTACAACCACACAAAAGGCAGCTTGCTCATCGCTCACCTGTTTCACGCCGCCAGTAACGTCACGCTAGGGGTCCTGCCAGTATTGCCCACAGACACTGGTGGCGATTTGATCCCGCTTTGGCTAACTGTTGGCCTCTTGTCGGTTTTTACGATTGTGGTGGCAATCCTATTGCCCCGGACACCGGTGCCGCTTATCCGGCAACCGTGACAGATTCGCCACCAACCTCTTCCCATCTACCTTTGCCTCAGCAGTGACCTAGCCATCTGGCCAAGTTAAAGGCTCTCCTTCTGACTAACGCATTAACTATCCGTGTGTCCGATGTGCCTCCACCTGCTGACTGCTACAGTAAATCTAAATTCGGCATCTGATTGCTGATACTTTTTTTTAACTCTTTGGCAGGAAGTGTGCCAGGGATGCAACAGAAGCGGTATTGCCGTTTATTGACAGAAATTTGAAAATTCGGAGGAAGGGATGAACAAAACAGCCAAAATCATTGTAATCATGCTGGGAGGTTTGGTGGCCTTGTGCCTGTGTTTGGGCGCGGTCGGCTGGCTGGCGTTCCGCAGTACAGGGCGGGTTCTGTCGCAAGCAATTGATGATGATCCGGAAAAGGTGACCACCGTCAGCGACAACATTGCCAACTACACGCTGCCGTCTGACTTTGGTGAAGGGCAGGCGGTTCGTTTGGCCAACTTCTCGATGGTGTCTTTTACGGCCGTAGACGGCCGTACCCACATCTACCTGATGCAAGCACCAGCGGCGCTGCCCATTGATCGCGACGAACTCGAACGGCAAATGAGCCTGGCGTCGGGCACGGATCAATGGAGCGAGATGACCGTTATTGAGACGAAACCCTGCCAGATTCGCGGCGAGGATGCCACATTGGTTATCAGCGAAGGCATCAGCCACGACGGCTCCATGTATCGTTCGGCGAGTGCCGTTTTTGTGGGCAATGGCGGCACAGCTCTGGTAAACATCTCTGGTCCTGCTGCAAACTGGGATCAAACGATGGTTGATTCATTTATTGAATCACTGCAATAAGCAAAGGGACTCATCACTATGAACCAAACAATATTTCCCCAACGACATCCTTATGGGTCAGCTGTCTTGCTTTTCGGCGCTGCCATCATTATTTTCTTGGCTTCCGGCACGGTTGTTGCCTTGATGGAACTGCCTTCGGCGAGTTTGTACCTCATCGCCTTTGTGCTGCTGGGCGTGACCTGTGTCAGCTTGCTGGCTAAAAATGGCTGGTGGCGCGACGTGGGGTTTCGCCCGCCTTATGAACGTCGGCTGCTTTGGCTGTTCTGGCTGCCCTTTGTCCCGGTGGTTGGCAATCTGCTTGATGGCCTTACCGTGACCGACCCGAGGCAAATAATGCTCTTTTTTCTCATGGCCGTTCTCTCTGGCTTCGTGGAAGAGACACTTTTTCGCGGCTTGCTATTGCGGGCGATGCTGCCCACTGGCATCTGGCGGGCAGCGCTGATCTCCGCAGCCCTCTTTGGCGGGATGCATATCCTCAATGTGCTGTCGATTTCCAGCCCGGCTTACGCGCTGCTGCAAGTGGGATACGCTGCGGCCATTGGCTTTGGCTACGCAGCGCTGGTCATTCGTACCGGGACCATCTGGCCTCTGATTCTGGCCCATTTCCTTACCAACTTTGCTGGTTTCATGGCTGCTGGTGGTGCTGGGGCAACGGGACCGGTCGCTGTACGAGAGATAGTATTTTCTGCTGTCTACATTATTTTGTTTAGTGTTTATGGCACGTACTTGTTACGGTCTGATAGGAGATTTTCTCGTGACGACTCTTAAACAAATTTTTAACCAACGGCGGGTTGCGGTATCCGCTACAAAACACAATCGTTTGCTGGGAACGGCCGTTGCCGCCGTCAGCGCCGCATTGGCCGGATTTCTCACCGCCCTGGCGATGCCTTACGGACCAATCACCATGGCGCAGGTATGGATCGTGCTCGTATCCAGTCTGGCAATCGGTCTGATTGCCGGGCTGGCCCTGCACACGCCCTGGGTCATGCTGTTAGCGCCACTGGCTTATATTGTCCTCTTTGAGCTGACCCGAACAAACGGACTGGTTCCCACCACAGGGGCCATCCGGCTGGATAACGCTTATGGCTTGCTGGCTTTGATTATGGGGCGCGGCTTCCATGGGTTGGTTGCCTTACTGCCGCTGATTTTGGGAGCGGGCTTGGGCGTTTTCCTGACGCGCTCTCAGGCCGGCGGGGGAGGAAGCTCGCTCCGCTCGGTGTTGCAGGCAACACCGCTGGTAATTTTGGCCGTTGTCGTTGTGGCGTTGGCGGTGCTGAACGGGATTCCGGCCAGCACACCACCCATTTTGGGTGATGATGGGCAGCCGGTTCCAGGGAGTATTGCGGAGTTAACGGCCGTTTCCCTCGGCGGCCTCGACCAAACCATCATGATCCGCGCCCACAGCGCCGATCTGCCTGTGCTCCTTTATCTCAGCGGCGGCCCCGGACAAAGTGACCTGCCCTATTCGCGGGTCTTGCTTGAAGACTTGACCCAGGATTTTGTCGTCGTGAGTTGGGACCAGCGCGGCACCGGCAAATCCTACCCGGCGCTGGCCCCGGTTGCGACGTTGACGCTCGATCAAGCGGTGGCCGACACCATCGAACTAACCAACTACCTGCGCCAACGATTTACTGAGGAAAAAATCTACCTTTTGGGTGAGTCGTGGGGTACAACCCTGGGGGTGCTGGCCGTGCAGCAGCACCCCGACCTGTACCATGCCTGGATTGCCAGCGGACAGATGGTCAGTCAGCAGGAAACCGACCGCCAACTGTATCAAGAGGTTCTAGCCCTGGCTGAACGAACAGGCAACACGGCCCTGAAGGAGCAGATGGTGGCTTTTGGCGAACCGCCGTATGCAGACACGCCGTATCCGAATGCCGTCGTTATGGGGCAATACGATGCCTTGGGCCAGCCCTACACACCGCCTCAGGATTACATCACCAGAGGAACGGCCGCTAATCTTGGCCCGTGGGGCATAATGGGCAGCGAATATAGTCTGGTAGAAAAAGTGAACGTGCTCCGTGGTTTGATTGATATGTTTACCATCATGTATCCCCAGCTTCAGGGAATTGATTTTCGGCAAGATGTGCCCAGTCTGGACGTGCCGGTTTATATCCTGGATGGTGCAGCCGAATTGGCAGCCCGACGTGACCTGGTCCTGGCCTGGTACGACCAGCTCGAAGCGCCCAGCAAGCAGATTTACACCTTTGACAATGCCGGGCATTCCGTCGCCTTTGAGCAGTTTTCGACCCTGCACCAGATTCTGATCGAGACAGTTTTGCCGGAAAGGTATCCGAGTGGGATGTAATTAAGGAATGTCTGAGATTAGATTGGAACGAGTTGGCAATAAGGCAGTCATTCGTCATGTGAACGAACGTGCCTTTGCCCGGCAAAATGAAGTTGATGTGGCGGATGCACTGCCAAAATATCCAGGTGAGGGCATTGGCCCACGCCGGAGGGTGTGAACATGAACCATAACTCCGTGCTAAAGGTTTCCGGCAATCAAGCCAGAGATGAAAAAAAACGAGAAAGTGCGGGTATTCGCTTATGCAGACGATACCCCCTGGCGTTGTACTTTTTTTTAGCCTTTGCCTTCACCTGGTTAATCTTATGTCCTGGCGTGGCCGCTGCACTTGGCTGGCTGAACTTTGAGTTTGAGGGCACTGTATTAACGATTGTGAGTGGAATTGGCCCTCTTTTGGCTGCTCTCCTTGTGACTGGAGCCATCGAAGGCAAATCAGGAGTCCACAAGATTTTTGCCAGCATGTTTACCTGGCAGGTAAAAGCAAGATGGTGGGCAGCTTCAATTGTATTGATCGCCGGTTTGTTCGCCATTGCAACTGCGGGTAGCACGTTGATGACGGGGGCTGTCCCGGACGCCAGTGCAGGAATTTATCTCAATGGCGGGAATGTCATCGTCGTGGTTCTGCTGTTACTGCTCGGATCGTTCGGTGAAGAACCGGGCTGGCGCGGCTTTGCCTTACCCAGATTACAACAGGGGCGAACGCCGTTGAAAGCAACCTTGATTCTAACTCTGTTTTGGTGGCTCTGGCACCTGCCCACTTATTGGACCTTGCCCCTGGCTATAAAGGCAGTTGAGCAATATGGTTTTTTGACTGCTTTTGGCATTCAGTTCGTTGTTCTGCTGGCTTTGAGTCTGTTATGCACCTGGGTTTACAACGGCAGTGGTCGGGTTATTTTAATGCCGGTGCTGTTACATGCTAGCTGGAATTTTTGGTCGGGCGCTTTTGGTCAAGAAGCCGCCTTGTTCTTGTTACCGCTGCTTTTGTTAACCACGATCGTCGTTGGCTTTATCACCAGAGGGAAACTTGGTTTTGTTGCAAGAGATCCCTCAGCCGCCTGAACTGAAGGTAAATGCCTGGATTTTAACGCCATCGGGCGTAGATACATCAGCTTACAGGCACATAACTCTGTGAATCCGGAAGATTAATAGTGACTTACATCCATCTCCCATATAACTTTCATCACTACTGGTGATCAGTCAATCATCGTATGCTTAAGGCTGGCTTTTAGTTTATGAGAGAAGGTGGAGATTATCCGAAGCGAGATTAATAAGCTAACACATCTTTTAATAGAAGAACAGAGCGGCGTCCTGCGTTTCGGCGGCGCGCGCATGGCTTTGCTGGACATTGAAGCCGGTTTTTGGGGGCTGCGCCGCCAGATGGAAGCAATGGTTGGCCATCACCTAACGGATAACGCCATGCAGCAGGCCGGGGCTAACGGCGGCGCTTCCTTTGCCCGCGCCTTTGCGCCGGATGTGACTGGGGAAACAGCTTGCACTGAGCAGTTCGACAAGCTCAGCACCGGCTCTGCCGAAGTGGCCGCTTCTGCCTTCTGTGATTGTGTCGCTGCTTACCAGTTAGCCGGATTTGGCCGGTTTGAGGTGGAAATACGAGAATGGCCGATTGGCCGGGTGCTGGTACATGGCCGGGACGCCTTTGAGCCCTGGATGATGCGGCAGCATAATCAGCAGATAGATCACCCGGCCTGCGCTTATACATCCGGTGTATTCGTGGGGTTCATCAACGCCCTCACCAACCGGAGAGATATCGTCTGCATCCAACATACCTGTCAGGCACAGGGCGCAGCAACCTGCCTGTTTGAACTACTCCCGGCGGCCGAAGCTGATAGAACGGCCGTTGTCGCCTTCGATCCCAATCCCGGATTAACCAACCTGCCAATGCCGGTGCAGCAAACAGAAACCAACGAACTCTTTACCCTGCTGGCCGTCACCCAAAACGTCGCTTCCACACTAGACCTGGAACCGCTCCTGGGATTGATTCTGGATCAGTTCAAGGCCATCGTGGATTATGATGGCGCATCCATCTTGATCCAGGAAGGGGAACTGCTTAAAGTGCTGGCTTATCGCGGCCCCATCTCCCAGGCGGATGCCTTGCAACTGCGCTTTCCCCTGAGTGGTGCGGGCGCTATTCAGGCCGTGATCCAGCGCCGGGAACCGGTGATTATCTCTGACGTGCGCGGTGAATCCTCACTGGCGCACGCTTTTCGGAAAACGACCGGTACGCAGTTGACCGACGCGTTTGGCTACGTCCGCTCCTGGATGGGTATCCCGCTGATCGTCAGAGACGAAGTCATTGGCATGTTGAGCATGGACCACCACCACCCTGACGCCTACGCTGGCCGCCACAGCCTGCTGGCGCTGACCATTGCCAATAAGGTAGCCGTGGCTATTGAAAATGCGCGCCTCTACCAGGCCGAACAAGAGAGGCGGCGCGAACTGCAAACGCTGTTAGACGTTACGGCCGCTGCCAACAGTTCGTTGAATCTGGACGAAATGTTAGCGACGGCGCTGGATCGCCTGGCGACGTTACCGGGCGTTTCGCGGGCCGGTGTGCTGCTGGTTAATGATGCAACAGGAGAATTGGAACCGCGCATGATCCGGCCGGCGCGGACGATTGCCGCGGAAGAGCTTGCGGAAATGGTGCGGGCTTGCCAGGCGATCCTCGCCAGCGGTGAGTCGCTGTACATGGCTCCGGATGCCGCCCAGGGCCATCTGGAACCGGGCGCATTTATCCTCCTCCACATCCGCAGCCGAACCCTGGGCCTGATCGCGATCATTGGTGAAACCGGGAGCCAATTCAATCAGGGTCAATTGGCGCTTTTTAAATCCATCGCCGACCAATTGGGCGTGGCCGTGGAAAACGCCCGGCTTTACGAACAGGCACAACAGGCGGCCGTGACTGAGGAGCGCCACCGCCTGGCCCGCGAACTGCACGACGCGGTGACACAGACGCTTTTTTCAGCCAGCCTTACCGCCGAGGTGCTGCCCCGTATCTGGGAACGCGACCAGCAGTTAGGCGAGCAGAGGCTGGAGGATTTGCGCGAATTGACGCGGGGGGCGCTGGCGGAGATGCGGGCGCTGCTGCTGGAACTGCGCCCGGCAACGCTGACGGAAACGAGCCTGGGCGACCTGCTGCACCAACTACGGGAGGCATTTGTCGGCCGCGCCCGATTGGCGATTGACCTGGTGGTGGAAGGGGAACGGCCGTTACCGCCCGACGTTCAGATCGCTTTTTACCGAATTGCTCAAGAGACGCTGAACAACGTCACCAAACATGCCGGTGCTGACGCAGTGACTATTCGGCTCCAGTTTATGCCTGAGTTGGTACAGATGATGATTCAGGATAACGGCCGTGGCTTTGATGTGGGCGACATCCCTCCTAACTCGTTGGGCGTGGGCATTATGCGCGAACGGGCCGGCAAAATTGGGGCGGCTATCCAGATAGACAGCCAGGTTGGCATAGGCACAGCGATAATTGTTCGATGGGATCAGTAAGCCGAAGTCGGTGATCGGTTTTCAGAGGGTGTTGACCCTCCTGATAACGGCTTACGGATTACCGAACATGGATACCAGAGGAAACGAAAAATGAGTGAAGAACAACCGATTCGAGTCATGATTGTTGACGATCATGCAGTTGTGCGCAGCGGCCTGGCTACCTTTTTGCTGGCCTTTGATGATCTGGAACCGACGGCGGAAGCGGGCAGCGGGGAAGAGGCGATTCGTTTGTGCGCCGAACGTGATCTGGACGTGGTGCTGATGGATCTGGTGATGCCGGGCATGGATGGCGTGGCCGCCACGCGCGCCATTCGGGAAAAGTATCCGCACATCCAGGTGATCGCACTCACCAGCTTTAAAGAAGATGATCTGGTGCAAGGCGTGCTGCAAGCCGGGGCCATCAGTTACCTGCTGAAGAACGTGACTGCCGCCGCACTGGCCGACGCCATTCGCGCTGCCCATGCCGGACGGTCGACGCTGGCTCCGGAAGCCGCGGCAGCCCTAATTCACGTCGCCACCCAGCCCCAGGAACCCGACTATGCATTAACCTCACGGGAGCAAGAGGTATTGGACTTGATGGCCCAGGGGTTGAACAACCCAGAAATCGCCGGGAAACTGGTGGTCAGTCGTTCGACGATCAAGTTTCACGTTAGCAGCATTTTGTCAAAGTTGGGGGCAAACGGCCGTACTGAAGCCGTCGCCCTGGCCATGCAAAAAAACCTGGTCACCTGACCAGGGGAAATCCCCTCCATTGGCTTAATCTACCTCTCCCCAGATGCCTGATGTATCTGGGGAGTTTTTGTTTTATAGTGCGGGTAATGGTTTTTAGTGCGTAGGGCGTAAGTTCTCTCTGGATACGCACTAGAGGAATATCAATATGTTGCGATTTGGCTTTTACGTAGTAGCCGCCCTGGTCATTATTCACGGGCTGGTGCATTTGATGGGTTTTGTGGCTTACTGGCCGCTGCGGGAAGTGACGGAGCTGCCTTATAAAACGACGCTGTTGGGCGGCCGGTGGGACATTGGCCTGTCCGGGATGCGGCTGTTTAGCCTTGTCTGGCTGGTTACGGCCGTTACCTTCATCGTTTCTGCTATTGCCCTCATGACCGGGAAGGCGTGGTGGCTGCCGCTGATGGGGACGGCCGTTCTCCTCTCCCTGGTCATCTGTGTCTTGGACTGGCAAAACGCCTTTCGCGGGGCCATCCTTGACCTGGTGATCCTGGTTCCTGTGCTGTTGGCATGGGGCTTGCACATCCAGCCGCAGCCCTTCCCGGCCTATCCGGAGCCAACGGCCGAACTGATCGCCGTCCCGCTGCCGGCCGGTTTGCCGGCGCCGGTTGCCCGTTACTACCGGACGATTACTTCGGCTTCGCTCAACACAAGTGTAGGTGAACAGATTCCGGTGATTGAAACGGCCGTCATTACCGCCC
>Ga0299914_10001106_pt1 | contig 17355 bp, 15 predicted proteins | sample RVTome_10_FD_201361 | JGI IMG/M metagenome (GOLD analysis project Ga0299914, IMG submission 201361) | Soil microbial communities from uranium-contaminated site in the Upper Colorado River Basin, Wyoming, United States - RVT153D57 (version 2) ...
GTACCGCTGCTACTACCGCGTGCTCGGCCGCGAGGTCGAAGTGATCGCGGCGCCGCACGATCCGCTGGCCCGGATCGGGCTGATGCGCGTGGTGCGGGAGCTGGCGATCCAGCCCGTGGCGTCGGAGTCCGAAACGGTGGATCTGCACGCGGCAGCCTTCGTGTTCCGCGGGTCGGCCGTCCTGCTGGCGGGCGGCAGGCACCAGGGCAAGACGACGCTGCTGGCGCACGCGCTCGCGTCAGGCGAGGCGGCGCTGGTGGCGAACGATCGCGTGATGATAGACGGCATCTCGCTGCTGGCGCAGGGTGTGCCGACCGTGGTGGCGGTTCGCGAGCGGACCGAGCGCCTGTTTCCCGCGCTGCCCCGTGGGCTGCCGCGGCGCGCGACGCTGCTGCACGCCGGAGAACTGGCTTCGGCGGATGCGGGCCGAATCGCCGCGGGCGCGCGCCTGGTGCTGTCGCCCGCGCAGTTCGCCGGTCAGCTGGCGGCGCCCCTCGAGCCTCGTGCGCCGGCCGGCGCCATCGTGTTCCCGGAGATCGCGGCTGACGAGCCCGCGTGGTCGCTGCAGCCGCTCTCACCGGAGGAGGGCGCCCGCCGCCTGATGGACGCGATCTACGCTCCTCATGCCGGTCCGGCCGTTCAGACCGTGTTCCCCGACGCACTCCAGCACGCGCCGGCTGCTCCCGTGCGTGACGGGCACGACGAGCCTGGCCTCGCCGCGAGCCGCCTGGATCATGGCCGGCGTATGCGGACGGCGTGCGAGCGCCTGGCCGCCGTCGTACCGATGCTCCAGTGCCGCCTGGGACCGGACGCGTACCGCGACGGCGCGGGCGTCTGGCTGCGAACCCTGCCGCTTGCCGGCACAGGCGCCCGGCCATGAGCGTGGCACTCGAGCCTGAAATCCAGGACGCGCTGCGCAGAGCGGGGCTGCGCGCGCGCTCCGTCACCGGCATCTCGACGATCCGGTCGCCGGCCATCGATCGCGCCGCCTACCGGATTCACGCCGGCGATCGGCTCGTCAAGGCCCGCCGCCTGGAGAGCGTGAGCGTGGCCCGACGGTTGTGCGAGCTGAGGCACGAGCTGCCGGGCGCCTTTGCGCCGGTGCTCTTCCGGCACGGGCGCGTGCTGCTCGAGGAATGGATCGACGGTGAGCCGCTGCCGCACCGGCCCCGGCCGCGGCTGCTGGAGGAGGCGGGCGCCCTGCTCGCCGCGCTGCACGGACGGCGCACTCTCGGACGCCGGGTGCTGCACCGCGCCCGATCCACCAGAGTCCACGTCGCCGCCGCGGAGAACGGCCTGCGGGCGGCGGCGGCGGCCGGTGCGCTCGGCGCACGGGAGGCGGCCCTGCTCGGGCGCGCCCTGGGGCGGTTCGATCCGCGCACGGCGCGGCATGGGCTCGTCCACTTCGACTTCGCCGGCGAGAACATGATCGTGGACCGTGAAGGGACGCTGCGGGTGGTGGACAACGAGCGCATCACGATCGATGCGTTGGGCTTCGACCTGGGACGCGCGTGGTATCGCTGGTCGCTGCCGGCCGATGGGTGGGCCCGGTTCTGCGCCGCGTATGCCGCGAACGCATCGTGGTCCGAGCCGCTGGCGTCGCTGCGCTTCTGGCGGATCGTCGCGGCCGCCCGCGCCGCGGCGCTGCGGCTGCACGCCTGCCCCGAACGGTCCGCGGCCCCGCTGGGGTGCCTGCGTGCGCTCGCGGCGGAGCTGTCCCGGTGAAGCCGGCGCCCGCCGCCGTCGTGTTCGGCATGCTGGAGCACGGCCACATCAAGCGCCTGCTGCCCATCGTCTCGGGGCTGGTGGGCGCCGGCGTGCGTACGCACGTGTTCACCGACGTCCGTTTCCGCGCCGAGGTCGAAGCCGCCGGGGGGCGGCACGTGGACCTGTTCCGCGGGCGGCCCCTCGACGGCGCGGATGGCGCGTCGATCCCGATTCCCTGCCGGTACGTCAGCTTCGCCGGCCACTACGCCGAGCAGGTTGTCGCCGAGGCGGCGGCGCTCGGGCCGTCGCTGGTGGTGCACGACACCTTCGCGGTCATCGGCGCCGTGGTGGCCGGACATCTCGGGCTGCCGCGCGTGAACGTGTGCGTGGGACACAACCATGCGCCCGGACCCACGCTCGAAGACCTCCGCGACGATCCCCGCGTGGCGATCGCCGGCGAGTGCTTTCGTGCGGTGGAGGCGCTGCGCGAGCGGCACCACCTGCCGGACGCCTCGCCCTTTTCCTATGTCACCGCGCTCAGTCCGCAGCTCAATCTGTACTGCGAGCCGCCGGAGTACCTGCGCGAGGAGGAGCGCCGGCCGTTCGAGCCGATGGCGTTCGTCGGCTCGCTCTCCGATGCGACCATCGGCCGCCCGCCGCCGGCGGTGCCACCGTTCGGAGAGGACGCGGCGGAGAAGCTGCGCGTCTACGTGTCGTTCGGCACGGTGATCTGGCGCTACTATGCGGCCGCGGCGTGGCGCGCGCTGGAGGCCGTCAGCGACGCGCTGGCCGCCACGCGCGAGGCGAGGGGACTCGTGAGCCTGGCCGGCGCGCCGCCCGGCGCCGGGCGCCTCGCGCGGCGCAACGTGCGTGTGGAGAACTATGTCGATCAGTGGAGCGTGCTCGGCGCGGCCTCGGTCTTCATCACCCATCAAGGGCTCAACTCGACGCACGAGGCCGCGTTTCGCGGCGTGCCCATGATCTCGTACCCGTTCTTCGCGGATCAGCCCGCGTTGTCGAGACGCTGCGAGGAGCTGGGGCTGGCCGTGCCCCTGGTCGGTGAACCGCGCGGCCCGGTCACCGCCGATGACGTCCATGCCGCCGTGGCCCGTGTCGTGGAGCGGCGCGAGGGCTTCCGCGCACGGCTGACCGAGGCGCGCTCCTGGGAGCTCGCCGTCATGGCCGGCCGGCCGCAGGTGGTGGAGCGCATCCTCGCCCTGATCGCATGATCTGCATCGTCGTCCGCAGGACGGTCGACTGGGGAGACGAGGCGGCGTTCCGCGCCCAGCTCCCCGCGAACATGCGGGCCGGCGTCGAGCTGTGGAACGCCACGTTCGAGATGCCCTACCACGCCTACCGGCGCGAGCTGAAGCGAATCGCCGAGCACAACCTGGCGCGCGTCGAGGGCGCGCAGTGCGTGCCGCTCGGCGACATCCCGCGCGGAGCGGTGGTGGTGCCGGTGGACGATGACGACTGGTTCGCGCCGGACCTGGCGGGCGTGCTGAGCCGCGTGTTGACCGGTGAGGTCGCCGGGTGTTACTGGCCGAGCCGTTTCCTGGAGCTGCCGATCTCGTTCCCCCATCGCCTCGGCCTCATACGCCGGCGGCTGTGGCCATCGACGCGGCCACGCTGGCTGTGCACCACCAACAACTATGCCGTGGTCCATGGCCCTGAGACCGCGGACCTCGCGGTCGGCCACATCACTGCCACGCGCTGGTTCCTGGCGCACCCCTCGGGCGTGATTCGCCTCGAGCAGCCGCTCAGCCTGATGAACCGGACGCTGGCATCCACGACCCAGTTGTCGTCCCGCCCGTCGCGCGCCCTCCTGGTGCGCAAGTATCGCCGCTACTCGAGGCTGTACGACCGGCCGGCGCCTGCGGATCTGCTCTGGTGCGCGCCGTACCTGGCCATGATGCGAGCGCTTCACGCGGAACTGCGACTGCGCCAGCCGTAGGAGTCGCCATGCGCCGGAGGGCGCCCGGCCGCGTGGCGGCGATGCACCGCCATCCGGAAGGGCAGCGATGCCGCCCACCAGAGCAGCCACGCCGGGAGGCTGGTGTCATAGGCGCGGGCGGCCCACAGCTTGTTGCCGATGCCGAGCGGCGCCGGGCGGAACAGCATGGCCGATCCGGTATCGCGACAGGGGACGCGCCGCGCGCGTTCGGCCGCCAGGGCCTGCGCGAGGCGGGGCGTCAGATCGTGCGCGTCGGCCACGTCGAGGCAGAGCGCCAGGACGTTCACCAGCGGTCGGGCCGTGCCGTCGACGGCCGTGAACAGGCTTGACCAGTCCAGCTCCGCATCGACGGACGCGAGGATCTGAATGAGGTCGACGACGTTCTTCATCTTGGGCCGCGCGCGCTCGATGTCCCGGAGCAGCGAGAGCGCCGCGAAGATCACCTCGTGCTCCTCGTCGAGCACGTCGTACGGCGCCCCGTCCACGTCGAAGCGGCGCAGGCGGGTCCAGAGCTTCCGCTCGTCGAGGCGGACCGACGCGTGGCGCGTCACTCCCCAGTGCAGATCCACGCAGGCCGCGCCCGCGGCGTAGTCGAACGCGTGCACGAAGAAGCTGGTGATCGTCGCGCCCAGGACGGTGGCCGATCGCCGGCGATAGCCGCTCTCCTCCAGCAGGGCGCCCGCGCGCGCGCGGTCGCGGTGTGGCACCAGCACGTCGAGGTCGGCGAACTCGCGTCCGAGGACGTCGCCATAGAAGCGCGCCGCCAGATACGGCCCCTTGAGCAGGACGAACGGCTGGTTCGCCGAGCGAAAGCGCCCGGCCACCGACTGCAGTGCCTGACGCACCAGTTCCTGGCGCGCCGTGTGCCGGCGCCGCCGCTGCCACAGCGCGTCCAGCAGATCCGGCGGGAGGCGCGCCTGCCACGGCGAGCCCTCGAGCGCACGCAGCAGCACCACCGAGAGCCCGCTGGCGCCGCAGGCCCGCGCCAGCCGGTCCATCCCGCCGGGATCCCCGGCCAGGTGACGGTCGACGGCGGCGGCGTCCTGCTGAAGGAGGCGGACCAGCAGGCGGACGTCGGGCGCGCTGATGGGTACACGGCGGCCGTGACCGCTCCCATCATCTGCCGGGCGCGAAAGACGGGCGGATGCCGGCGCGGGTTGCGCGTTCATCTCAGGGCAGCAACCCCCGTCCCCGCATCCAGTCGAACATCCGATCCGTCCACGTGCGCAGCACGGGATCGGCGGGCGCCAGGCCGACGCCGTGTCGTCCGCGCTCGTACACGTGCAGCTCCGCGGGGACGCCGGCCTTCCGCAGCGCGAGGTAGAAGCGGACGCTGTTCTCCGGCGGCACGCTCGTATCCTCGTCGGTGTGAAAGAGGAACGTCGGCGGCGTGCGGGACGTGACCTGCCGGTCGGTCGAGAGCCGCTCGACGAGATCGGGCGCCGGCTCTTCCCCGAGCAGGTTCCGCTGCGATCCGGCGTGTGTGATGGCCTCGCCCATGACGATCACCGGATAGGCGAGTACCGCGAAGTCCGGCCGCGCGCTGACGTCGGGCGACACGCCAGGCACGCGTCCTTCCGGCGCGTCGAAGAGGGTCGCGGCGCTCGACGAGAGATGTCCTCCGGCGGAAAACCCGATGATCCCGATGCGCTCCGGCCGCACGCCGTAGCCCGCTGCATCGCGCCGCACGATCCGGATCGCCTGCAGCACGTCCTGCAGCATGGCGGGATGATGGTAGCGAGCCCCCAGGCGGTACGTCAGCAGGAACGCCGTCACGCCGCGAGAGGCGAAGAGCCGCGCGACGTCCCAGCCCTCGTGTCCCATGGCCAGCCGGCCGTAGGCGCCGCCCGGACAGACGACGATCGCCGTGCCGTTGGCCTTGCCATCGTCCGGCCTGACGACGGCCAGCTGCGGCCGATCCTGGGGATCGCTGCCGGCTGCGCCGGGCGCGCCGTCCGGCCAGAGCGGGATCGCTGCGCCGTCGGACGCCGCCAACCGCTGCGCCGCAGCGCCGTCGGACGCCGCGCCGACGAGCACGAACACGAGCGTGAGAGCGGCGGTCAGCCGCATCGTCGGGAGCATTCTTCCTCCCTTCTCCCTTCTCCCTTTTCCCTTTCCCCGCTCACCCCGTATTCCTCATCCCCGCCGCGATGCCGTTGACGGTGATCAGGAACGCGTGGCGCAGCCGCTCATCGTCGCCCGACCGGCGCAGGCGGCGCAGCAGCTCGACCTGCACGAGGTTGATCGGATCGACGTACGGGTTGCGCACGTCGATGGACCGGCGGAGCACCGCGTTGCCCGCGAGCAGCTGACCGCGGCCGGTCGTGGCGAGCACGGTCTCGGCGGTCCGCGACAGCCGATCGCGCAGGTTCTCCCCGAGCGTGCGCAAAGTGTCCGGAACGAGCTGCTGATCGTAGTAGGCGGCAATGCGGGCGTCCGCCTTCGCGAGCACCATCTCGATCAGGTCGATCGTCGAACGGAAGAACGGCCACTCGCGGTACATCTCGCGGAGCGCCTCGGTCTCGCCGCGGTCGAGCGCGTCGCGCAGGGCCTCGCCGACGCCCAGCCAGGAGGGAAGGAGCAGTCGCGTCTGCGTCCAGGCGAACACCCAGGGGATGGCGCGCAGCGTCTCGACGCCCTCATCGTCGCGGCGGCGGGCGGGGCGGCTGCCGATGGTCAGCGCCTCGAGCTCCACCTCGGGGGTGGCGGATCGGAAGTAGGGGATGAACTCCGGGTCCTGGTAGACCAGGTCGCGGTACACCTCGCGTGACAGGTCGGCGAGCGTCTCCATCCGGCGCCGCCATTCCGGACGCGCCGGCGCCGGCGGCGCCACCGTCGCCTCGAGCGTCGCCGACGTGTAGATCTCCAGCGTGCGCTGTGCGAGGCCGGCGAGCCCGAACTTCGCCTGGATCATCTCGCCCTGCTCGGTCACGCGCAGCCGGCCCCCCACCGATCCCGGCGGCTGCGACTGGATGGCGAGGTACGTCGGCCCGCCGCCGCGTCCGACGCTGCCGCCGCGGCCGTGGAACAGCGTGAGATCGATCCGCGCCTCGTGGGCGACGGCGACGATCTCCTCCTGGGCCTTGTACAGCTCCCAGTTCGCCGCGAGCCGCCCGCCGTCCTTCGCCGAGTCCGAGTAGCCGATCATGACCTCCTGGTGTCCGGCGCAGCGCTCGCGGTACCAGGGGATGGCGAGCAGGTCGCGCAGCACCCCGCCCGCGCCCTGGAGCGCCTCGATCGTCTCGAACAGCGGGACGACGCGCAGCGGCTTCCCACCTTCGCCGGGGCTTCGGTGGGCAAGCGGGACGCGAGCTTCCTTCTGCAGCAGCTCGACGACGAGGACGTCGGAGGGGCGCATGGCGAACGAGATCACGTAGGCGCCGAGCGTCTCGTGCGGCAGGCGCGCCGCGGCCGCGAACGTGTCGAGTACTTCGCGGACCTCCCCGTCGGGGCGGAAGTCCGCAGGCACGAGCGGACGCCGCGCGGACAGTTCCCTGACGAGGAACTCCTGGCGCTGCGCCTCGTCCCACTCGGCGTAGGCGCCGAGCCCCATCTCGCGCGTGATGGCGGTCATCGCGTCGGTGTGGCGATCGGCGTGCTGTCGCAGGTCGAGCCGGACGAGCGTGATCCCGAACGCCGCGAGGCGCCGCAGCAGGTCGCGCAGGCGTCCGTCGGCCATCAGGCCGTCGCCCATCGCGTGCAGCGAGCGGTGGCACAGGCGGAGCGGCTCCGCGAGGTCCTCGATGGTGGTCACGATGGGCGAGTCGTCGGGGGTCTGGCCGGCGAGGCGCGCCTCGATCGCGCGCAGCGTGGCGATCAGGCGGTTGCGGACGCCGCGCAGCAGCTCGCGGTATGGCTCGTCGGCGCCGGGCACGCGCTTGCGCACTTCAGGGCTGGCGTCGGTCATCGACAGCTCGGACCGGAGCGCCTCGATCTCGCCGAGATAGAGGCTGGCCGCCTGCCACCGGGTCAGCAGCGTCACCGTCTCGGTGACGGCCGCGGTCACGGCGGGATTGCCGTCGCGATCGCCGCCGATCCACGATCCGAACCGCACCGGGGCCGTCTCGAGGGGAAGCGCCCGTCCGGTGTGCTTCACGAGCGCGGCATCCAGCACGCGGAGGTACCGCGGCAGCGTGTCCCAGAGCGTCTGCTCGAAGACGACGAGGCCCGATCGCGCCTCGTCGATCGGCGAGGGACGCCGCTTGCGGACCTCGCTGGTTTCCCACGAGGCGGCGATCTCGATCCGCAGCGAGTCGAGCACCTCCTGCCGCTCGGGCGCGGTCAGGTCGGGCCGGTCCCGCATGGCGAGCAGGTCCGCGATGCGCGCGTGCTTCTGCATCAGCGTGCGCCGCGTGACCTCGGTCGGGTGCGCCGTGAACACCAGCTCCATCTGGAGGGCGACGACCGCCGCGTGCAGGTCCTCGGGCGGCACGCCGGCGCGGCGCAGGCGTCCCAGCGTCTCGTCGCAGGAGCCGACCTGCGGCGGCGCGTCCGGGTCGCGCTCGTAGAACCGGCGCCGGCGGATGCGGTGGTGCTGCTCGGCGATGTTGGCCAGGTTGAGGAAGTGCGCAAACGCCCGCGCCACCGGCAGCGCCTCGCTGACGGGCATCCGCTCGAGGACGCCGCTCAGCGTCTCGAAGTCTTCGCGGCTGCCGGCGCGCGCCCCCTTCGACAGCGCGCGGACGCGCTCGACGGTGTCATAGAGCTTGTGCCCCTCCTGCCGCCGGAGCGTCTCGCCCAGCAGCCCGCCCAGCAGGCGGACATCGTCCCGGAGCGGTTTGGGGAGCTCGTCGCGCACGGCACGAGTCTATCGCGAGGTCGTCGGGCCGCCTAAAGGCGCCCGAGCAGACGATCCCGGGGCGAAGGCCGGGTTAAGATAGCCGCGCCCGGGTCGGACCATCCCCCCCGTCCGCCCGCTGACCGATCGAGAAGGAGGAGTCCGATGAGCGTCCGTGCTCTGGGTCTGACTGTGTGCGGTCTGGTCCTCGCGGTGGGCGTGTGCGCTGCGCAGGAGGAGCCGGCCGAGCCCGCCCCAGCGGAGAACGAAGCGGCGGCCGACCCGGCGGCCGCGCCCGTCTACGAGGAACAGGTCGTCGTCACGGCCTCGCGCGCGGAGCAGCAGCTCATCAACGCCTCCGCGACTGTCAGCCTGATCACGAGCCAGACGATCGAGAGCTCGCCGGCGCTGAACTACGGCGATCTCCTGCGGGCGGTGCCGGGCGTCAACGTCACGCAGACCTCGGCGCGCGATATCAACCTGACGAGCCGCGGCGCGACCGGCACGCTGTCGACCTCGCAGCTCGCGCTGGTCGACGGCCGCAGCATCTATCTGGACTTCTTCGGCTTCGTCGGCTGGGACTTCCTGCCGGTGAACCCGTCCGAGATCAAGCAGATCGAGGTCATCCGCGGCCCGGCATCGGCCGTGTGGGGCGCCAACGCGCTCTCGGGCGTGGTCAACGTCATCACCAAGTCGCCGCGCGAGATGCAGGGGAGCACGCTGACGATCGGCGTCGGCACGCTCGACCGCTCCACGCCGCAGCGCGATCGCGGCGCCGGCGCCCTCTTCTACGTGAACGGGACGCACGCCCAGGCGGTGAACGATCGCTGGGCGTACAAGGTGACCGCAGGCGCGTACACGCAGGACGCCTTCGCGCGTCCGTCCGGTGCGATTCCGAACGGGACCGGGACGCAGTACCCCGACTATGCGAACCAGGGGACCACGCAGCCGAAGTTCGACGTGCGCGTCGACCGCGATCTGACCGACGGGCGCACGCTGGTGTTCCAGGGAGGGCTGGCGGGCACCGAGGGCATCATGCACACCGGCATCGGGCCCTTCGACATCGATCGCGGGACGGTGCTCGGGTACGGGCGCGTGAGCTACACGCGCAACGCGCTGAAGGTGAGCGCGTTCGTCAACGTGCTGAACGGCGAGGCGACGAACCTGCTGAGCGCGGACCCGCTGGGGAACCCGATCGGGTTCCGGTTTGACACGGCGACCTACGACGTCGAGGTCGGCAACGTGCAGACCGTCGCGGGCCGCCACGTGCTCAGCTACGGCGCCAACTTCCGGCGCAACCAGTTCGATCTGTCGATCGCGCCCGACGCCGCTTCGCGGTCGGAAGGCGGCGGGTACATCCAGGACGAGATCTTCCTCTCGGATCGGTTCCGGGCGGTGCTCGGCGCGCGCCTCGACAAGTTCGACATCATCGACAACCCGCAGTTCTCGCCGCGGACGGCGCTGCTCTTCAAGCCGGCGCCGGAGCACACGATCCGCGTGTCGTACAATCGCGCGTTCCGCGCGCCGTCGGCGATCAACAATTATCTCGACGCGGTGATCAGCGAGCCGCTGAACCTGGGACTGTTCGCGCAGCTGGATCCGCGGCTCGTGGGCCAGATCTACCGCATTCCGATCGCCGTGCAGGGAGACCGCGTGTTCCAGGAGACGCACGGGGGCGCCGGACCCGAGCTGGTCGAGCAGTCGATCGACGCGTTCGAGGTCGGCTACAGCGCCATCCTCGGCGGCCGGGCGACCGTCACGGCCGCGTGGTACTACAACGAGATCAAGGACGACACGTTCTTCACCGAGATCACGGCGGAGCGCTGGACCGCGGCGAACCCGCCGCCGGGCTGGCCGCTGCCGCCGCAGGTCATCGCGCTGGTGCCGGGCGGCAGCTTCCCGGCGCTCTTCAGCTATCGCAACTTCGGAACCGTGAAGCAGAAGGGGCTCGAGCTGGGGGTGGACGGCGCGGTCAACCGCGAGCTGGGGCTGTTTGCGAACTACTCGTACCAGCCGGAGCCGGACGCGGACTTCCCGATGACCGAGCTGAACATCCCCGCGGCGCATCGCGTCAACCTCGGCGGGTCCTACAGCGGACGGCGCTTCCTGGGGAACCTGGCGATCTCGTACAGCAGCAGCGCCTTCTGGCAGGACGTGCTCGATGCGCGCTACTCGGGCACGACCGACGCCTACACGCTCGTCAACGGCGCGTTCGGGATCCGCTGGGGCGGGGGCGACCGGTTCGTCACCAGCGTGAAGGTGAACAACCTGCTGAACGACGACATCCAGCAGCACGTGTTCGGCGACATCATCAAGCGGCAGGTGATCGCGGAGCTGCGGATGAGCATGTAGAGGGGAGAAGGGAGAAGGGAGAAGGGAAAAGGGACGGGGAGGAGCGGTCAGGGTTAGGGGTAGCGGCATGGACGCTGGACAGATCTGGAAACAGATGGAGCCCGGGAAGCGCACGCAGGCGGCGGAGGCGTTCTGGGCGGAGACCGACGGCGTCGAGCAGCAGCTCGAGGCGATGGCGCTCATCGCGCAGCGCCACAACTTCCGCGTGAAGTTCGTCCAGACGCTGCCGCGCCCGAAGAAGGTGCGGTACCTCGCGACGATGGCGGCCATGCCGGAGGCGCTGGCCTCGCGGCTGCTGGTGAGCTACCACCTGGCCCGCCAGCGCCCGATGCTCGCGGCGTTTCTGGACGCGCTCGGCATCGCGCACGAGGACGGCCTGATCACGACCGACCCGGAGACGCCGCCGGCTGCGGATCGGGTGCAGGCCGCCGCCGCGACGCTTCGCGAGAGCTTTCCCGCCGGGGACGTCGACCTGTACTTCGCGACGCTGCTCTCGCAGGACCCGGACACGTGGGCCGCACTGGCCGCGAACCTGACCGCATGAAACCGCGGACCCGCACGCCCATGCCCGTCCGCCACCTGACGCGCGAAGAATGCGAAGCCGGTCTCGAGCCGATCCGCTCGGCGCCCGCCGATGATGGCGTGCTGCGCCTGATCGTCCGGCGGCCCGAGGAGAATGCCCGGGAGGTGCTGGAAGAAGGACAGCTCGATCTGGACCTGGGCCTGGTCGGCGACACCTGGCACCGGCGCCGCAGCTCGCGCACCGCCGACGGATCGCCGCATCCCGGCATGCAGCTCAACGTCATGAACGCCCGAGTGGTCGAGCTCGTCGCGCAGTCTCCCGAGCGATGGGCGCTCGCCGGCGATCAGCTGTACGTCGACCTGGATCTCAGCGCGGAGAACCTGCCACCCGGCACGCGGCTCGCGCTCGGGTCCGCCGAGATCGAGGTCACCCCCGAGCCGCACCTCGGATGCGCGAAGTTCGTCGAGCGGTTCGGCGTCGATGCGATGAAGTTCGTGAACTCTCCGCTCGGCCGCCGGCTGCGGCTGCGGGGCCTCAACGCCCGCGTCGTGAAGGCCGGGACGATCCGCGTCGGTGATCGCGTGCGAAAGGTGTGATTCGACGCCGGGCGGCGCATGCGTCGCCCCTGCTTGCCGAAACCGCCGGGCGGCGCGCGCTTGGGTAGGGCGGTTTCGCCGAAACCGCCGGCGGCGCGCTAGGTGAGCGCGCCCTACCGGGTTCTTCCGCGCCGCGCGTGCAGCGCCAGCGACAGCACCGTGTAATAGATCGGGAAGAGCAGCGAGCCGTACACGAGTGCCGGCGGCGGCGACGGCAGCTGCCAGATGATCGCCAGCGCCGCGAGCCCCCACAACATCCCCAGGCCCACCGTCGTCTTGCGCAGCGCCGGCGTCCGCGACGGGTAGACGTACCCGATCGGCACGAACACCAGCGCAACCAGCGTGATGAGGATCGCCGCGTTCACCCAGGGGCCGGTGTTCGTCGCGACCAGATACAGCGCGACGATGTTCCAGTAGGACGGGAAGCCGGTGAAGAAGTGGTCCGCCGTCTTGGCATCGTCGCGGCTGAAGCCGTAGGCGCTCGCGAGCAGGACCGCCGCCACGATCGCCAGCCCCGGGCCGGCAGGCAGCAGCCCCTCGTGCTCGATCAGGAAGACCGGCACGAAGACGAACGTCAGGTAGTCGACGATGTCGTCGAGACGCGCGCCGTCGAAGCGGGGCAGGCGCTGCCGGACGCGCGCGGCGCGCGCGAGCGCGCCATCGGTGGCGTCGACGACGATGGCGGCTGCGAGCCAGAGGAACGCCGCCCGCACGTCGCCGCCGACCACGGACCTGAGCGCGAGGAAGGCCATGACGGCGCTGGCGGCCGTGTAGGCATGGACGAGCCATGGCACGGCCCAAGCTTAACTCCCAATCGCCAACCGCCAACGCCAACCGCGCTAACCGCCAACCGCTAGCTCCGGGCGTTATCGCTGAAAGGTCCCGCCCTGAATCATCGCGAGGCGCTCCACCTCCGACGTCGTGCCGCGGAGCTCCGCTTCGACCCGGCGCGTGACCGCCTGCGCCTCGTGCGAGTCGTAGGCGTCGCGATCGACGCGGACGCCGAACTGCCGGTAGTAGGCGCGCATGCGCTCGGCGCTGTCGACGCCCGGCGCCGCCGCGAGCTCGCAGGCGTGCTGCAGCTCGTGGCCGAGGAAGGCGAGGAGCTTCGGCCAGGCGTAGTCCCGGTTCAGGCTGATCCGCACGACGCGATGGGTCGTGGTGCTGGCGACGAAGCGCATCGATCCGACGAGGTGCGAGGGCATGCCGCGGCCCACGTCGACGTAGACGATGACGTTGGAGGCCTCGATCCGCTGCGCGAGCCGCCTGATCGTGGCGGAGCGGGTCAGCCCGTCCGCGATGAGGCGGCGGCTGGTGGCCTGCATGCCGCGCAGCTGCTGGGCGGCCTCGCCGTCGTGCGGCCAGGCGAACCCCGCCGTGACCAGGAGAACGCCGAGTGCCGTCGTGCCCGTGACGCGCATACACCCCTCCCGTGCAGGCGACGCGGCCGCCTGTCGAACTGCGTGAGTTGGACCGTCTGGTCGCTTAGACGACGGGAGCCGGGGTGGTGCTTACGCGTCGAAGACGCGGCTGTGGCGAGTGGTGGGACGAGGATCGACCGTTCGTCCGCGCGGCGTGCGGACCGTCACGGGTGCGGCTGCTCGACCCGCGCGGCGAACCGGCGGTCACCGCGGTCGTCCCACGGCTCGTCACATGAAAGGGAGAAGGGAGAAGGGGACACGGGCCCGGTCGCGCAGTGCGCCACCGAGCCACCGAGCCACCCAGTTACCGAGCCACCCAGCCACCCAGCCACCTAGACCGCGGCGAGGACGCCGCGCATGTAGGCGATAGACTCGATGACGCCCGGCAGCGGATCGTCCGGCTTGATCTCGTACTCGAGGCCGACCTGGCCCTCGTAGCCGATCTCGAGGAGCGCCCGCATGAGGCGCGGCACGTCGAGCAGTCCCCGGCCGACCTCGACCTGGCTGTCGCGATCGGTCTCGCTCGTCAGGTCCTTCACGTGGAGGTCGTAGACGCGGTCGCGATGCTTCAGGATGGACTCGATCGGATCGGTGCCGGTCCGCATCGTGTGGCCGACGTCGACGCACAGCCCCATCCGCCGGTCCCGCGACTCGAGCAGGCGGTAGGCGTCGGCCGGAGCGGGATACCACTTGTCCTCGGGCCCGTGGTTGTGAATCGCGAGACGGATGTCGAACTCCTTCACCAGCGCCTCGATGGCGTCGAGCGCGGCGGGATCCGGCGATGCGTAGATCATCGGCATCCCGGCGTGCCGCGCGTACTCGAAGTCGCGGCGGATCTGCGCCGGGTCGTTCGGCATCGTGATCGTGCCGCCGCCCATGATCGTGATGCCCGCCGCTTCGATCCGGGCGCGGTTCGCCTCGATGGTTCCGGGCGGATCGGTGCGCGGGATGTGCACGTCCTTGAAGGTCATGTGGCGGACGTTGGCGGCCCGGGCCATCTCGAGGGCGCGGTCGAGCGGGAAGTTCCGGAGCGAGTACGACGCGATGCCGATCTTGAGGCGCTCGGCCTTCTTTCCGCTGCCGGCGGCTGCCGGCGCCGCTGCTGCAGCGGGCGTGATGCCGCGCCCCGCCGCGACGAGGGCGCCGGCGGCGGCGATGAAGGTTCGGCGATTGATTCCATGGGTCATGGCGTTGTCCTCACATCAGACGGGCGACGCGGTGCGTCGCCCCTACCATTCACGGGCGACGCCTGCGTCGCCCCTACCGTGCACGGGCGACGCAGGTGTCGCCGCTACCAGCGGCAGGCGGATGGTCTCTCCATCCCGGTCCGCGGACCGATCCGCTGCCAGGCACACTTCCATCGTCTTCTGCGCGTCGAAGACGTTGAGGCTCGTGTCGCGTCCGGCGAGGACGCAGGCGACGAGATCGTCGATCTCGGCCTGGAAGGGGTGGTGCGCGACGTCGGCCGTGTCGGGCATCACGGGGCTCTCGATGTGGATCGCCGGCGATCCACTGCCGTAGGTCGCCGCGTGGAGCGTGACGCCCTCGATCGGGTTGGCGCGGCGGAGCGCCTCGAGATCCACCGGCTCTCCGGGCCCCCAGGCAATCAGCGTGTCGCGAACGGTGGCGCGGTCCCCCATCAGCTCCACGCCGAACGTGTAGGGCAGCATGAAGTCGGTGGAGCTGGTCACGTGCCCGAGAGCGCCGCCTTCCAGGACGAGGTTCGCCAGGATGGTCGTCGGCCACTCGTAGCCCTCGGTGAAGCGGGCGTGGCGCGCGCTCACCTCCAGCGGCTCGAGGCCGCTCAGCCACCGGAGCGCGTCCACGGCATGGCAGCCGGCGGCCAGCAGGTGGCTGCGGCCGCTCTCCCGCGTGCGGACCCAGTCCCAGCCGGCGTACCAGTCCGTCACACGGGAGAGGTACTGCACGCGCGCGAAGCGGAGGCGGCCGAGGCGTCCCGATTCGCGGAGCCAGTGCACGAATCGCAGGTACGGGTTGTAGCGGAGCTCGAAGGACACGATCGTCGTGACACCGGCATCGCGCACGGCGTCGCGCACCGCCGCCAGCTCGGCCTCGTCGAGCCCGGTCGGCTTCTCGAGCAGGATGTGCTTGCCGGCTCGCGCGGCCGCGACCGCCTGCGCCGCGTGCAGGTGGTTGGGCGTGGCGACCGAGACGATGTCGATCGAGGGGTCTTCGAGCAGGTCTTCGTAGCGGGTGGTGATCCGGGCGCCGTCCGGCTCGATGCCGGCACGCTCGAGCGTGGCACGCACGCGTCGCTCGTCGCGCCCGCACAGCGCCAGCACGGCCGCGCGGCCGTTCTTCTGGAACGCGCTGATGTGCTGCGCGGCGCACCAGCCGATGCCGACGATTCCGACGCCCAGCGTTCTCATCCCGGCCGGATGCTATCCTAGCCGCATGGCGAGGCACAGGGTAGCGCCGCTGCTGGCGGCGGCGCTGGCGGTCGTGATGGCTCCCGTGGCCGCAGGCGCGCAGGGCACTTCGAGCGGCACGGCGATGGTGGCGGACATCCCGCAGGACAAGCTGTACCATCGCCCCGCGTGTCCCCTGGTGCGTGCGGCTGGCAGCAAGGTGAAGCTCATGCGCCAGGCCGAGGCCGTGCGGCGGGGCATGAAGCCGCACGAGTGCCCGGTGCTGGCGGACGGCAGCGCGGATCCGAACGCGGTTCCCGTGTACGTGCAGGACGGGGACAGCCGGTATCACAAGGAAGGCTGCGAGAAGCTCGGGGAGGACGCGAAGGAAGTCACGCTGGACGAGGGGGCCAAGGGGCGCTGGCCCTGCACCGTGTGCCGCCCTCCCATCCGCAAACCCACCGGCAAGTAGGGGGTCAGACCGGGGTCAGACGGGGGTCAGACCGGGGTCAGACCGGGGTCAGACCCCACCACGGCTGCGCGTCGGGCCAGAAGTGGCGGGGCCGGACCGGGGTCGTACCGGGGTCAGACCGGGGTCAGACTGGGGTCTGACCCCAGCTTGGGGGTGCGTCAGCCTTCCGTCAGCCGTAACTCCAGCGCATCCAGCACGATCTCGGCGTTCCCCCGGAGCGACAGATCCACCAGGTCGCTCATGGCCGTCCTCTCCGGGTTGATTTCTGCCACGAACGCCCCCCGCGACCGCGCAGTTTCCGCGAACCCCGCCGCCGGATACACCACGGCGGACGTGCCGGCCACGATGAAGACGTCGCAGGAACAGGCGCGATCGGCCGCGACGAGATCCGACGCCGCGAGCGCCTCCCCGAACCAGACCACGCCCGGACGCGCGAGGCCCCCGCAGGCGGGACACCGCGGCGGCAGCGGCTCGAGCGGGACCCGCTCGTCCGCCCATGGTGGCGCGCCGCACTCCTGCCAGCACCGCAGCGTCCAGATCGAGCCGTGGAGCCGGGTGACGTGTTCCGTGCCGGCGCGCTCGTGCAGGCCGTCCACGTTCTGCGTCACGAGATGGAACGCCTCGAAGCGGCGGCTCCAACCGGCAAGCACGTGATGCGCGCGGTTCGGCTCGGCACGCGCGACGGCCGCGCGGCGCCAGTCGTACCACTCCCATACCAGGCGAGGATCGCGGGCGAACGCGGACGCGGTGGCCAGATCCTCCGCGCGGAACTGCCGCCACAATCCTCCGGCGCCGCGGAAGGTCGGGATGCCGCTGGCGGCGGACACCCCGGCGCCCGTGAGCACCGTGACGCGGCGCGCGCTCCTGAGGCGGTCGGCGGCGGCGGCGAAGGACATAATCAGCAGGCAGCAGCAGCTGGCTGCGTGCAGCAGGAGACTGGACGCGCCAGGATCCTATCGCGGCCGGCGGAAGCGGACAGGCCGCCGCGCCTTCCGGTATTCTTGACTTCATCATGACCCGAGTGAATGCAGGCGCGAGAGCCGCCCTGCTCCTGACCGCGCTCCTGCTGCTGGCGTGCGGGCCTCTTGCCGCCGGCTGCAACGGCGAATCACCCGAGGCGCGCCGCCAGCGCATTCAGGAGCTCAGCCGATCGGTCACCGAGCTGCAGATTCGCGACATCGAGG
>Ga0299914_10001107_pt1 | contig 17355 bp, 10 predicted proteins | sample RVTome_10_FD_201361 | JGI IMG/M metagenome (GOLD analysis project Ga0299914, IMG submission 201361) | Soil microbial communities from uranium-contaminated site in the Upper Colorado River Basin, Wyoming, United States - RVT153D57 (version 2) ...
TCGGCGAGACTCTGCCGAAGAGCCACAAGGTGCCGTTCGAGACCGTCAACCGCCTCCTCACCAAGAAGGAGATCGCCGACGTCATCGACATCGTCTACCGCCACACCGGCCAGAAGGAGACGGTGCTGTTCGCCGACGCGATCATGGCGCTGGGCTTCCGCCACGCCTTCCGGGCCGGCATCAGCTTCGGCAAGGACGACATGATGATCCCGCCCGAGAAGGAGCAGATGGTCGACGAGACCCGCTCGCTCGTGAAGGATTTCGAGCAGCAGTATCAGGACGGCCTGATCACGCAGCAGGAGAAGTACAACAAGGTGATCGACGCCTGGAGCCGCTGCGGCGACCAGGTGGCCAACGCGATGATGGATCAGATCAAGGCCCAGCCGAAGGACGAGAATGGCCGGATGGCGCCGATCAACTCGATCTACATGATGGCCCATTCGGGCGCCCGCGGCAGCCAGGCGCAGATGAAGCAGCTCGCCGGCATGCGCGGCCTGATGGCCAAGCCGTCGGGTGAGATCATCGAGACGCCGATCATCTCCAACTTCAAGGAGGGGCTGACCGTCCTCGAATATTTCAACTCGACCCACGGCGCCCGCAAGGGCCTGGCCGACACCGCGCTCAAGACGGCGAACTCGGGCTACCTGACCCGCCGTCTGGTCGACGTCAGCCAGGATTGCGTGATCGTCGAAGAGGATTGCGGCACCGAAAACTGCCTCGACATGCGCGCGATCGTCCAGGGCGGCGCGGTTATCGCCTCATTGGGCGAGCGCATCCTCGGCCGCACGCCGGCCGAGGACGTGGTCGACGCCAAGTCGGGCGACGTGATCGTCGCCGAGGGTGACCTCATCGACGAGGCCGCCGCGCTGAAGATCGACGAGATCGGCATCCAGTCGGTGAACATCCGCTCGCCGCTGGTCTGCGAGAGCGAGATGGGCGTCTGCGGCAAGTGCTACGGGCGCGATCTCGCCCGCGGCACGCCGGTCAACATCGGCGAGGCGGTCGGCGTCATCGCCGCCCAGTCGATCGGCGAGCCGGGCACCCAGCTGACGATGCGGACCTTCCACATCGGCGGCGCCGCCCAGCTCAACGAGACGTCGAGCCTGGAAGCGTCGGTCGACGGGACGATCGAGCTTCGCGACCTGCCGACGATCGTCGACACGCGCGGCCGGCGCGTTGCCATGGCCCGCAACGGCGAGCTCGCCATCGTCGACATGGATGGCCGGGAGCGGGCGTCGCACCGCATCCCGTACGGCGCGCACCTGATGGTCGATCACGGCCATATCGTCAGCAAGGGAGACCGGATCGCCGAGTGGGATCCGTTCATGATGCCGGTGATCACCGAAAAGGGCGGCGTCGTGAAGTTCCAGGATCTGATCGACAACAAGACGCTGTCCGAGCAGACCGACGAAGCGACCGGCATCGCCCAGCGGGTGGTGACCGAATATCGCGGCACGGCCCGCTCCAAGGAGGATCTGCGTCCGCGCATCACCCTGCTCGACGAGAAGAGCGGCGAGGCGGCCCGGTACATGCTGTCGCCCGGCGCGATGCTGTCGGTCGAGGACGGCCAGACGGTGGCGGCCGGCGAAGTGCTCGCCCGCGTCACCCGCGAGGCGGCCAAGACCCGCGACATCACCGGCGGTCTGCCGCGCGTCGCCGAGCTGTTCGAGGCGCGCAAGCCGAAGGAGAATGCGATCATCGCCAAGGTCTCCGGACGGATCGCCTTCGGCAAGGACTACAAGGCCAAGCGCAAGATCGCGATCATCCCCGAGGAGGGCGGCGATCCGGTCGAGTATCTGGTGCCCAAGTCCAAGGTGATCGACGTGCAGGAGGGCGATTTCGTCAAGCGCGGCGACAATCTGATCGGCGGCTCGCCCGATCCGCACGACATCCTCGAGGTGCTCGGCGTCAAGGCGCTGGCGGAATATCTCGTGTCGGAGATCCAGGAGGTCTATCGCCTCCAGGGCGTGAAGATCAACGACAAGCATATCGAGGTGATCGTCCGCCAGATGCTCCAGAAGGTCGAAATCACCGAGAGCGGCGATTCCACCTTCCTGGTCGGCGAGCAGGTCGACCGGCAGGAGATGAACGAGGTCAACGCCAGGCTGAAGACCGGCAAGAACAAGCTGGCGGAAGGCAAGCCGGTGCTGCTCGGCATCACCAAGGCGAGCCTGCAGACGCGCAGCTTCATCTCCGCCGCCTCTTTCCAGGAGACGACCCGGGTCCTCACCGAGGCTTCGGTGCAGGGCAAGGTCGACAGCCTGGAAGGCCTCAAGGAGAACGTCATCGTCGGCCGGCTGATCCCGGCGGGCACGGGCGCCGGCATGAAGCGGATGCGGGTCGCGGCGACGTCGCGCGACGCGGCGCTGCGCGCCCAGCACCGGGCGATCCAGGAGGCCCTCTACGCGCCGAACAGCGCCGAAGAGGAGCACGAGGCCGAGCTGGCCCAGGGCCTGGAAGCAGCGATCAACGCCGACCCGCTGGCGGAGGTCACGCATAGCGGCCACGGCACCGATGCCGATGCCGGAGAGTATCTCCAGGCCGACGCCGAGGCGAACCCGGAGTAAGGGCCCCCTCGCCAGGATGACACGAAGCGCCCCGTCGGACCTCCGGCGGGGCGTTTTCGCAGGAGGAACGGATGAAGGAAGCGCTGACCGTCCTGATGCTGGTCCTGCTGATCGGCCCACTTCTCATTGGCGTGCGGCGGATCAGGCGCGTCCTCCGGACGAGCAAGCCGGACGACCAGCGCTAGAATCCACGGCCGGACGTAAGGGCACGGCCTTTACGTCAACGGAAGTTTTCGCCGGCGACAGGTTCGGCCGGAGCGAATCCCACCGAGGCCTCTTCTGCTACGTGCCGAAGGTAATCTCGAAGGCGCTGGCATGGCGGGTCGGCAAGCGGCTCGGCAATTCGAGGATGAGCGCTGCATCCGTCTGTCGGAAGCTCAGCGGCTGGGCGACGCCCAGCAGGCGGACGCCTTGCACAGAGCGCGTCTCATGGCCGGCGCTGCGGCCGAGCGAGGTGATGGCCACGCGCCGGTGCGGCTCGCCCAGCGTGATGGCGTAAAGCGCATCGCCTTTGGTGGTGAAACGGATGTCCTGGGCAGTGTATTCGGCGCTTTCGTTGAAGGCGCCGCTCGCGGTCTCAGACGGGCCTTCGCCATAGACCGTCCAAGGGCGGGTCTCATGGATCGCCTCGGCGTTGATGTCCATCCAGCGGGCGAACTCGGAGAGCAAGGTCTGCGATTCCGGCGGCAGGCTTCCGTCCGGATAGAGCACGACATTGAGGAGCAGGTTGCCGTTCTTGCTGACGATGTCGGCGAGCATGCGAATGAGGTCGGGCGCGGTCTTGTAGGTGTAGCCGTCGGCGTAGAACCAATCGCCATTCGACGTGTCAGTTTGCCAGGGGCGCGGATTGATCCCGCTCATGACGCCGCGCTCGACATCCTGCACGCAGGCTTCGGGATAGAATTCGCCGGAGCCCAGGTCCTTGCAATTGTAGACTGCCTCGACGCGACCGCGCTTGGCCAGGCTGCCATTGTAATAGTGTGCGACGAGCGAGCGCCCGACCTCTCCGAACGGAATGCCGCCATCGGAATAGAGCAAATCCGGTTCGTAGGAGTCGATCAGGTCGCGGACGCGATTGAACCAGATCTGATGATAAGCAGGATTGGTCGTGTACCAGGTATCCGAATTGCCCTTGTACGGCTCGTCGTGCCTGGGGTGATAGAGATCGGCGAATTGGGGATCGGCCCCGTCATAGTCAACGCCGAACTTGGGCCAGAACTGGTCGTACAGGTGGCTGGGGTAGAACCAGTTGTGACTGGCGCCGAGATGCTCGGACACGCCGAAGCGAAGGCCGCGCCGCCGCGCTGCATCGCGCCAGGCGCCGACGATATCTCGCCTGGGGCCCATGGCGACCGCGTTCCAGCGATGATGGCGTGAATTCCATAGATCGAAATTGTCATGGTGCACGCCCATGCTGACGAAATATTTCGCGCCGGCCGCGACGTAGAGATCCATCAAGGCTTCCGGATCGAACTTCTCCGCCGTCCATAACGGAATGATGTCCTTGTAACCGGCCTCCGAGGGATGTCCGTAATGCTCGAGATGATGGGCGTAGTGCGGGTGACCGGGGACGTACATCCAGCGAGCATACCAATCGCCCGAGCGCGGGACGGCTTGCGGTCCCCAGTGCGCCCAGATGCCGAACTTGGCGTCGCGGAACCAATCCGGCGCCTGATAGGTCTTCAGCGAGTCTGCGGTCGGCTGAAACGGACCGCTGGCGATGGGAAGGTGACGGGCCTGCGTGGGCGCCTGACTGCCTCGGTCGGAATGGCCTTGGCCCCGCGCGGCGGCCTCCACGCCGACCGCGGCCCAGAGCGGTGCTCCCAAGACGACCCGCCTGCTTACCGTGACCATATTTCTCTCCCTCACCACTTGCTCGTCTTCACGCGGCGTTGCGACGGCAGCCGCTTGCGTTTGGGTCAGCCGCGCCCGCAGTCGAGCGCTCAAAGGGCGGCGGGTCGTTTGCTGCGGTTGGCACGGAGATCGCCCTGTCCATCGGCAGCCAGTGAGACCAGCTGATGTAACCGGCCTTGAACGCGCCCTCGATCAGCAATCCGCACAAGCCGGAGCAGTCGATGTACAAGCCGGCCTCGAGCGTTCGGCCGTCGGCGACCGATACGAAAACGTCATCGGATTTCCTCCCTCTCCCCTGTTCGGGCCGTCCAGGTTCGCGCGCCCTTGGCTCTCGATAGCATATGTGAAATACGTTCTCACTAGAGAAATCGTGCGCGGCCTCGCCGCGGTGCGCTGGTTAGCGCGTTACATTACATCACCGTAATCGATGCGGACGCCGCCGCCGGGAACGGCGCGAAGCCGATATTCACTTGTAACGAAGGGTGGGGGTTTGGCTCTCGTTGGAGTCGTCAGCCCTGAACGACGACGGATTCCCGCTTGACGCCCAATTCGGCGGAGATGCGCTTTGCGGTCTGGTCCAGCAGCGCCTGGGTGTCGTCGAGCGACATGGTCTGCGAGCCGTCGATGAAGCGCAGGAATGGTATGGTCAGCGCCGCCAAGATGTCGCCGTGCATGTCAAAAATCGGGTAGCTGACGTCGGTGACGCCGAGCGTGCGTGCGCTTTCCATGCGCTCATACCCTCTCTGGCGAACTGCGCTTAATGTGGCGGCGAACGTCTTGTCCGCGGAGGCCGGAGGGAGGTTGGACGAGGCGCGCGGGTCGGCGCCGAAGGCAAGCAGCACATGCCCGGAGCATGACGACTTCAGATCGATCTCCGATCCGATCCTGACGTGAAAGCCCGTCGGACCCGGGTTCTGGTGACGCGTGACGACCAGGCCCTTGTCGCCGTTGCGGATGACGAGGTGGCAGGATTGGTCGCTGGCGGCGCAAAGCTCGCGCATATGGGGTATGGCGATGGCGGACAGATCCTCCGCCGACGTCGCCCCGAACGCCAGATGCAGCACGTGGGGCGTCGCACTGTATTTATCGCCATTGGATTTTCGCAGCCAGCCCCGGCGCTCCATGACGACAATGATGCGGAAGATCTCGCTGGCGGACAGTCCAATGCCGGCCGCGATCTCGGAGAGCGTCAGGCCTTTCTTCTCTCTGGCCAGCAGCTCCAGGACATTGAAGCCCTTTTCCAGGGCGGGCGCCGCGTAAGTTGTCCGAGCCTTTGTCGCGCCTGGGAGTTTATCGCTCTTCACCTGCGTTTCCTACTCAACGCCGAGTCAACTTGGCAAGGCTCGCCGGGCGGCGGGGCCCGGCATCGACAAACGCGGGCTAGGCCTTCGCGCGATGACGCGCCATCAAGTTTCATTAATGGGAGTCGATTGCATATATGCAACCTCGCCGTTAGTCTCAGGCCGTTACCGTGTTGAAAGGCACCGGGATGAAGGCGATCGTCTGCCAAGAGCCGTTCCGCCTGGATATCGTCACGCGACCGGAGCCGAATCCTGGCGATGGCGAAGTGCTGATCCGCATCAAGTGCGTGGGGCTGTGCGGCACCGACTATCACATCTATGGCGGTCGGCACCCGTTTGTCGCCTATCCGCGCGTCATGGGCCACGAGCTGGCCGGGGAAGTCGTGAGCGCGCCTGCCGGCTCGGCGTTTCAACGCGGACAAGTGGTAACGATCAATCCGTATCTCGCCTGCGGGCGCTGCGCTTCTTGCCGAAAGAGCAAGCCGAACGCGTGCGTCAATATCCGCGTGCTCGGCGTTCATACCGACGGGGGCATGAGCGAGCTCCTGGCGGTGCCTGAGAATGCGGTGATCGACGCGACGGGGCTGTCGTTCGATCAAGCTGCGATGCTCGAGTTCCTCGCCATTGGCGCGCATGCCGTCGCGCGCGGGCGGCCCGAGCAAGCCGCGCGTGTGCTGGTCGTCGGCGCCGGACCGATCGGGATCGCCGCCGGCCTGTTCGCGCGGCTGGACGGCGCGAACGTCACGCTCGTCGATATGCGCCCCGCGCGGCTCGACTATGCCTGCGATCGGCTGGGCTTTGCGGACGTGCTGGCGGCAGGGTCCGAGCTCGACGACGCGTTGAACGACCGCACCGACGGAGAGATGTTCGACATTGTGTTCGACGCCACCGGCGCCATCGCGGCGATGGCGCAAAGTCTGTACTATGTCGGCCATGGTGGGACGCTGGTGCTCGTCGGGGTCGCGCCCGGCAATCTGGTCTTTTCCGATCCGGAATTTCACATGCGCGAGACAAATCTGCTCGCGAGCCGCAACGCCCTGGCAGAAGACTTCGAGCGCGTCAAAGCGGCTATCGCAACGGGTCAAATCTCGACGGAAGCGTTGCAGACGCACAGTTTCGCGGCGGACGAATCGTTAACCCGCATTCCTGAATTGATCGCCGGCGCGGATCACGTGCTCAAGGCGATCGCGCGGTTTTGATCGGCCGGAAATGGACCGGAACCCCACCGCCGCCAGACGCCGAGCGTGAACGCGATCAACAGGAACGGCGCCGGATCGGTCGCCCGCCGCATCTGGCTCCGGACCAGCCAACGGCGTGGACGGGCGCATGCAGTTCGGCAAGCCGCGATTACTGATCCGATATGCAAGAATGGCTTCTTCGGGTGTGGCAAGCGGCCATTGAGGTGCTAACCTGATCGTATGCAAATCGCCCACCAGACGATCACGAACGATCGAGATGAGCCCATCCACGTGTCGATCGAGCCCGACCCGGAACGCTCCGCGCTGGAACGCGGCGAAAAGACAGATGCGCGGCGACGCATCGACCCGCGCGGCACCGGGCGCGGGAAATGGCTCGCACGGGTCAAGCTTGCGACCCTGGTCTTCTTTGTGTGGACCGCCGTCGGCCTGTTCCAGGCGGTGCCGGAGGGGCTCAACGACTTTAGCTGGTTCGGCCTTATTTCGAAAGTCCTGGACGCTTGGGCGTGGGTATTGCTCACGCCGGCGCTCCTGCTGATCGACCGCAAGCTCGCGAGGGATGAGAACATCGCCCGTCTGGTGCTGATGCTTCTGCTGTTCAGCATCCCCTTCAGCCTCGTTCACATCCTTCTGGCTGGCCTGCTTTCCTATCCATTTCCTGAAATATGGTGGAATCCGCTGCGCAACAGACACTATGCTGACTATTACTTCCTGGGCGGCTGGGCCACTTATTGTGCGGTCGTCGCTATTTTGCAGGCTTTTCGATTCTATAATCGATTCCTGACGGGTCAGCTCCAGCTGGAGCGTGCGGCAAAAAGCCTTCTCGGAGCGCGCCTGAACGCGCTGCGCCTCCACCTCGAGCCGCATTTTCTATTCAACGCGCTCAACGCCATTTCGTCTGAAGTGGCCAACAATCCGGAGCGGGCTCGGAATATGATCGGGAACCTGGGCGCGCTGCTTCGCCGGTCGCTGGACAGCAAAGGCAGTACAGAAATAACACTGGCACAAGAATTGGCGCTGCTCGAATACTACGTCTCCATTCAAAGAGTACGCTTTGGAGAAAGAATGGAAATCAGGACGGAAGTTGATCCCGACACACTTTCGTTCATGGTTCCATCAATGCTACTGCAACCTCTTGTCGAAAACGCAATCCGCCATGGGATCGAGCGGCGGATGTCGGGCGGGAAGATCGTCGTTTCCGCTTCGAGGGCCGGAGATCAATTGCAACTCCATGTGGTTGACAATGGCGTGGGCATAGCAAGACACTGGCGAATGGAGACGTCAGCCGGCCACGGGCTACGCGTGACGCTCGAACGCCTGAGGGGGCTCTATCCCGGATCGGGTGAGGAATGTCTCACGATCCGGCGCCGGGAGGAGGGAGGAACCGAGGTGGCCATACGCATACCTCTGCAAGGGGCGGGAGCCGAGCGGCATGAGGCAATCGCCTGATTCCATCTGCGTCCTGGTGGTCGATGACGAGCCTCCGGCTCGAAACCGCCTGACCGAAATGCTGGCGAAAGATCGCGACGTCGGCCGCATCCTCGAGGCGCGGAACGGAGTGGTGGCCGTCGACCTGATTCAGGAAGAGCAGCCAGACGTCGTTTTCCTCGATGTGCAGATGCCTGGTGTCGACGGCTTCGGCGTCATCGATGCTTTGGGTGCCCCGAACATGCCCCTCACGGTTTTCGTCACCGGATATGACCGCTATGCGCTCCAGGCATTCGAGGCCGCCGCCATAGACTATTTGCTCAAGCCATTCGGCGACTCGCGTTACGAACAAGCGATGGAGCGGGTCAAAAGGCGTTTGCAGGAGGTTTGCGCAGGCACTGCCACCGATACGAACGCCTTCGGCCCGGAACTGTTGGACCTGGCAGCAAGGCGCTTCAAGCCAGGCGAAATCTGGAAATGGATAGCGGTCAGGAGCAGAGACAGTACGCGTTTGGTGATGACGGAGGAGATCGACTGGATCGAAGCCGCCGGTGTCTATGTGACTCTGCATGTCGGGGGTGACGAGTTCCTCTACCGGGCCGGCCTGGCTGCCGTGGCAAGTCGCCTCGATCCGTTCGAGTTCGTCCGCATCCACCGGTCGAGCGTCGTGAACCTCCGATCCATCGCATTTCTCGAACGACGTTCACACGGGGAGTTCGAAGTCGTGCTGAAGAACGGCACCCGGCTGATGCTCAGCCGCAGTTATCGGGAGTCTGTCGAAACCGTGCTGGGACAGTCCCTCTGACCGAAGCCGATTAGGGTCCGGACTCATGACTGGAGGCGGTCGTGACGGGGGCCTGGCGACCTGGTCATGGCAGGCGCCCCTTCGACGCCGCCTGCGGCGTCGCTCAGGATAGACTGAGATCGGCTTGGCCGGGCCACCATCCCGGCCTGCATCGTGAATGGGGCCGCGCCGTCCCCCGGACGGCGCGACGGGGGCCCCATTCACCTATCCAGCCGCCTTCTCCGGCCGATTCCGGCGACCTCCAATCATGGGTCCGGACCCTGGACACGAACACGGGGTCGCGCGCGCGATCGCACCCATGACGGGGCCCGAGCGAGCCCCGTGCGATGCTCTTCCCTACCCCCCTCACACTTCATGGTGCGAATCGCGCACGCCAGATGAAGTTGAGCCGTTCCAGTGTGCGGCCCCGCGAATTTCGCCGCCCGCGGTGACGCGTGGCTGGCTGCCGTTTCCAAAAATGTTTCGAAACGGACTGACATTTTGTGAGGCGGACCTGAGTTTCGCGAATGGGATTAATACTCAGACAAATACCGATTAATACCTGTATTTCAATATCTTGCTGGATCGTGAGCCGTGGACATTCGAAGAATATTATGGCTGGTAGCGCCAACTTGAGTGGGTGCCCCGGTGGGAATCCTCCCGAAGAGGAGGAGGGGGCAGGAGAGGGATAACGGCCGAGGCGCATCGGCTCCAGTTCGGCTCTCCATCACACGCTCGTTGCGGTCCGGCGCCTTTCAAGCGCGGTGTTTGGTAAATGGGGAGTCCTCAATGAAGGAAATGAATTCGGGTTTTGGCGCACTTGGCGCCAAGCTGCTTGCTGGTGTCTCGATCGTGGCGCTGGGAATTGCCGCCGCGCCGGCTTATGCGCAGGAGACGACGGTGCAGGAGGAACCGGCGCAGGCGGATACGTCTGAGCAGGATACGTCTGAGCAGGATACGTCCGCGGCCGAAGATGAAGGTATCGTCGTTACCGGCCGGCGCGCAGCGCTTCAGGCGGCCGACGAGCGCAAGCGGAACAGCGAAACCATCATCGACTCGGTCGTGGCGGACGAAGCGGGCAGGCTACCAGACAATTCGATCACCGAAGTTCTGCAGCGCGTGCAGGGCGTGACGATCGTCCGTTTCCGCTCGCTCGGCGATCCGGACCATTTCTCCGTCGAGGGCTCCGGCATTCAGGTCCGCGGTCTTTCGGGCGTCGCTTCACGCCTGAACGGGCGCGAAATCTTCAGCGCGAACAACGGCCGCGCACTTCTGTGGGGCGACGTCACGCCCGAGCTCATGGCAGCGGTCGACGTGTACAAAGCATCGACGGCCGATCTCATTGAGGGCGGCACCGGCGGCCAGGTCGACCTCAGGACAAAGCTTCCATTCGACTATTCGGGCGGCTTTCACGTGGCCGGGACTGCCGAACTCAACATGGGAGACCTGGCCCAGGAGGCGGACCTGTCGGGCTCGGTCCTGCTGACCGATCGCTGGTCGACCGGCATCGGCGACATCGGTGTGCTGGTCGATCTCGCCTACAGCAAGCTCTCTACCAACTCGCACTTCTTCCGAATGGAAGAATATTTCCGGACCAGCATCGACGGTTCGGACTATTTCATCCCCGGCGGCTATACCTATGGCGAGGAGCAGTTCCGGCGCCAGCGCACAGGCATCTACGCCGCGGTGCAATGGGCGCCCAGCGATTCACTGTTGTTCACGGGAACGTTCTTCCAGTCGCGCTACAGGAACAGGTCCGGCGATTGGGGATCGTTCGTCGTCTCCCAGAATTTGGCGGTCGATCCCGCGGCTAGCACGTTCGACGAGAATGGGGGGCTGTTATCCTCGCCAAACGTGTTCACCCGCGATCCCGCGACATTGCTGCCGAACAATTCGCCGATCACCAGCGGCGGCAACAAGGGCGAGTATCGCGACAATTCCGTGACGCGCGATTATTCGTTGGCGTTCTCCTGGGCGCCGGCCGACGGCCCGCTGTCGATTCGAGGCGCGCTGCAGCGCGTCGACTCGCACTCGGTTTCCAGAAGGTTCGACTTGTTCCGCGACGTACAGTTTCCGGGAAGCTTCGGGCTGGACCTCACGGGCAACCTGCCGCTGGTCACGGTACCGCCGGCAGCGCAAGCGACCTTCGCCGATCCGGCGAGCTATTTTTGGGCGGCGTCCATGCCGCACAACGAGGACAATACCGGCCGGCTCGATTCGGCGAATCTCGACGTCGAATATGAGTTCGAGGACAGCAGCTTCTTCCGTTCGGTCAAAGTGGGCGGACGCTGGGCGGAGCGGACCGAGCGTGACTTCAACAACAGCTTCAACTGGTCCGCGCTCGGGCGCGGCTGGAACGGGGCGCCCGGCTCGGGGATCTACGCTCCGCAACTTACCTTCGCCAACGCGGCGCCAGGCGACGTCGAGCTGCACGTCTTCAAGAACTTCTTCCACGGCGATGCGGTGCTTCCGGCCAACCTCTACTTCCCGTCACGGGAGTTGGTCGGCCGCTTCGACCGCGATCAGCTGCACGCCGCACCGCCGACCGACTTTTGCGGCCCGGCCGATTGGGGCAACGCAACCTACTTCAACTGCTCTTCGCGGGGACCACTTCCGCAGACCGGTTATGGCGGTCCTGGCTATCGCACTCCGGGCTTCTTGCCACCAGATCAGACCGACTATCTGACGCGAACGCTCGCGGGCTATGCGCTGGTGCGTTTCGGGCGAGAAGAGTGGCTCGATTTCTCGGGCAACGTCGGCGCGCGCGTGGTGAACGTCAGGAACGAGAGCTCGGGATTCTTCCAGCAGAATACCACCACGTTCATCCGCGACGGCGTGCCGTATATCCTCGCCTTCCGTGAGGCTGTCCGTACCGATGGCGCGGAGTTCACCCGGGTCCTTCCGTCGGTGAACCTGAGTTTTGCGCCGAGCAGGACTACCAAGGTCCGCTTCGGTTACAACATTACCATGGACAATGCGTCATTCAACGCCTTGCGGGCATCGGGTTCGCTCGGCGTCACGACATTGACGAACCCGAACAACCCTCCCGCGCCGGGGCCGCAACTCCCTCCCCTCTTCGTCCGTTTCACGACCAACTCGGGCAATCCGACGCTCATTCCGACCATGTCGAACAATCTCGACCTGTCGTTCGAATGGTATCCGCGGCCGGGCACGACCTTCCACGCGGCCGCTTTCTACAAGCATATCGAGAATTTGCCGATCTACGCGATCACCGAGCAGCCGGTCACGGTCTTCTACGCCGACGGCACGAGCTCCGAGGAGACAGCGGCCACCACCGACGCCGCCAATGCTGTCGACCCGGCGAAGGTCAGGGGCATCGAGATCGGAGGGCGGGTGTTCTTCGACATGTTGCCCGGCATTCTCGGAGGTTTGGGTGTCGAGGCGAACTATACTTTCATCGACAGCGAAAATCCTGGTGATCTGTATCGCGACATCGATGGCGTGATCCATAACGACGCTCCGGTACAAGGCTTGTCCCGGCACAATTATAACGTCACTTTGCTTTACGAACGGGATCCGATCTCGATACGCGTCGCCTATTCTTGGCGATCGCAGTATCTGCAATCGACGAACGCCAACGGCACCAGCAACTTCTACACCTATGTGTCGACGCCAGGGGTTCCCGGCACGGGCGTCCAAACGGCCTTGCCCATCTACGGCGCCGCCTCAGGCACGCTTGACGCGGGTATCAGGTTCAAGGTGACCGAAAACTTCTCGTTCGGGGTGCAGATGACCAATTTGCTGAATTCGACGCAGCGCACCTTGATGGGCGGCTATCCAAACGGCAGGCTCTACACCCGTAGCTGGTTCCAGAGCGACCGACGGATCACTACCGGCATCAGCCTGGCGTTCTGATGCCGGATCGGACGGTCGCCGGATTCTCCATCCGGCGGCCGGCCGCGCGCGTGAGGATGTGATGTCGAAACGCATTTTGATCGTGGGAGGTGGAACCGCGGGATGGCTGACCGCGGGATATCTCGCCAAGCGCTTGGGCGCCGACCTTCCCGGCGGCGTCTCGATCCGGCTGGTCGAATCGCGCGACATCGGTGTGCTGGGCGTCGGCGAGGGAACCTTCCCCACGATCCGCAAGACTTTGTCGACAATTGGCGTCGACGAGGCGGAGATGGTTCGCCGTTGCGGGGCCACCTTCAAGCAGGGCGCCAAGTTCGTACACTGGCGTTCCGCTCCGGGTACTGGTTCGCACGATCACTATCTCCACTCGTTCCAGACCAGCGAGGAACGGGGCGGACTGGATCTACTGCCTTATTGGCTGCTTGGGGTCGCCGGGAACGAGAACTGGGACGAGGTCAACACGCCCCAGAAGAAGGCGGCCGACGCGCACCGGGCGCCCAAGCTCCCGACCCATCCCGATTATGTCGGTCCGCTCAACTATGCCTTTCACTTCGACGCGGTGACGCTGGCCCAGCTGCTGCGCGACCAGTCGATCGCGAACGGAGTCGAGCATCTGGTCGACACCGTCACCGAGGTGCTGGTCGGCGAAGACGGAGCGATCGCCGGTGTCCGGACCGAGGCCAACGGCATTCTGGAAGCCGACCTCTACATCGACTGCACCGGATTTCGTGCCGAGCTGATCGGCAAGGCGCTGGGCATGCCCTTTCGCTCATGCCGCGACGTGCTGTTCTGCGACAGCGCGCTGGCGATCCAGGTGCCCTACCCGGACCGGCATGCGCCGATCGCCTCCTATACGATATCGACCGCGCAGGAAGCGGGCTGGGTCTGGGACATCGGGCTCGATCATCGCCGCGGCATCGGCCACGTCTATTCCTCGGATCATAGCGACGATGTGCAGGCGGAGGCCGTGCTCCGCGCCTATGTCGGTCCCGACGCCGAAGGTCTCGAGGTCCGCAGGTTCCGCTTCAACGCCGGCTATCGCGAGATCAACTGGCACAGGAACTGTGTCGCGATTGGCCTTGCGAGCGGCTTTTTCGAGCCGCTCGAGGCGACCGGCATCGTCTTCTCGGAAGTCGCGGCGGCAATGGTCGCCAATCTCTTCCCATGGGGCGGCGACTATGAGACGTCCGCTCGCCAGTTCAACGCGATCATGCGCCGCCGCTATGACCGCGCGCTCGACTTCATCAAGCTGCACTATTGCATCACCGAACGTCGCGACACGCCGTTCTGGCGGGACAATGTCGCGCCGGCGAGCGTGCGGGACAGTCTGCACGAGCTCCTGGACCGCTGGCGGTTCCGCCCGCCGACGGAGATCGACATCGATGCCAATGTCGACATCTTCACGGAAGCGAGCTGGCAATATGTCCTCTATGGAATGGGCTGGAAGACCGATCTGACCGCCAAGGCGGGCACGTACCGCTATTTCGACGATGCGTCCGCGGCCTTCGCCGAGGTGCGCCGGCAGGCCGATTATGCGATCGCCAATTTGCCTTCCAACCGCGAGCTCGTCGAATATGCCAGGACGCGTGGCTTCGGGCCGCGAGCGGCGGCCGCATGACTCCACATATGGGAGAGCCGATCACCCGCATCGTGATCGCCGGCGGCGGCACCGCAGGCTGGATGACGGCCGCTGCCCTCGCGCGGACGGTTGGGGAGGGCGTCTCGGTCACGCTGGTCGAATCGGAGGAGATCGGCACCGTCGGCGTGGGTGAGGCGACGATACCGCCGCTGCACGATTTCAATCATTTCCTCGGCTTTGATGAAGATGAGTTGATCCGCGAAACGCAGGCGACCTTCAAGCTCGGTATCGAGTTCGTCAACTGGGGGCGGATCGGCGATCGTTACATTCACCCGTTCGGCGTCTACGGCCGCGATTCCCAAGGAATGAAGTTCCACCAGATCTGGCTGCGCCAGTCGCGGCTCGCGGGAAGCGCAAGCGAGGTCGGGCCGCTCAGCGACTATTGCCTCTCGGTAGTCGCCGCCCGGATGGGCCGCTTCTCGCGGCCGTCTTCCGATCCGGCCACCGTGCTTTCATCGATCCGCTATGCCTTCCATTTCGACGCGAGCCTCTATGCGCGCTTCCTGCGCCGCCATGCGGAAGCGGGCGGCGTCAATCGCCTGGAAGGCAAGATCACCTCGGTCGAGCAGGACGGCGGATCGGGGTTTCTGTCCGCGCTCGTCTTGAGTGACGGGCGCCGCATCGAGGGCGATTTCTTCATCGATTGCAGCGGTTTCCGCGCGCTGCTGCTTGGCGAGACGCTCGGCGTTGAATATCGGAGCTGGCAACATTGGTTGCCCTGCGACCGCGCGGTCGCCGTCCCGAGCGCGCTCCAGGGGTCGCCTCAGCCCTACACGAGGGCAAGCGCGGGCAATGCCGGCTGGCGGTGGCGCATCCCGCTCCAGCACCGCGTCGGCAACGGCCACGTCTATTCGAGCGCTCATTGCAGCGATGACGAAGCGACGCGGCAGGTGCTCGCGGGCCTCGACGGTCCGGCTGTTGCGGAGCCGAGGCTGCTGCGATTTGTCGCCGGGCGCCGCGAGCGCCTGTGGGAGAAGAACTGCGTCGCGATCGGCCTCTCCGGTGGGTTCATCGAGCCGCTCGAATCCACCAGCATTCACCTGATCCAGTCGGGGATATTCAGGCTGATGGCACTCTTTCCCGACAAAGGTTTCGCCCAGACCGAGATCGACGAATATAATCGCTGGCTGATCCGCGAATATGAGCAGATCCGCGACTTCATCATCCTCCACTATCACGCGACGGAGCGTCGTGATTCCGAATTCTGGAATCACTGCCGAACGATGGAAGTCCCTGAATCCTTGTCGGCCAAGATCGAGCTGTGGCGAGGGAAGGCGCGCAGCTTTCGTGAACAGGCCGATCTGTTTACGGAGGAGAGCTGGATCGCCGTGCTGATGGGGCAGAATATCGTGCCCCACGCATTCGATCCGCTCGTGAACGCCCTGCCGGTAGCGGAAACCGAACGTTTCATGCGCCACCTGCGTGACGTCATCAAGAAGACTGCGGCTGCAATGCCCACTCACGAAGACTTCATTGCCCGGCACTGCGAGGCAAGGCAGCCGGTGGCAGCATGATCCCCCCGCCCAGCCCGAATGAAATCCCCGCGCGCCTGGCGGCCGGAGGCGCCTTGCCATGGCCGAGGCGCGTCCGATGACGCCCAGTGCCCGTCCCACCGTGGGCGATGTCGCGCGCAGGGCCAGTGTTTCGATGATGACCGTATCGCGCGTCCTCAACAACGGCGCGGGTGTCAGCCCGGACATGCGCGCCAGGGTCCAGCGCGCCATTCGTGAGCTCAATTACGTTCCGAATCACGCCGCGCAGGCGCTTGCCGCGAAACGGACGACCCGCAACGTCGCGTTCCTGTTCGACACGCCAAACGCCGCCGTCCTGGGCGAGATGGTCAGCGCAGGGTTCCGCAAGGCGCGCCTTGCGCGCGTGGAGCTGGTGCTCATCAAGGTCCAGGCCTTCGATGACCCGCGAAGCACATGTGAGACGATAGCGAACCTCGGAATAAGAGGCGTGATCCTGTCGCCGCCGCTGTGCGACGACGTGCGACTACGCGTTCATCTGAACAAGAAGGGCATTCGGATCGTCGCAATCGGGTGCGACGACGCCGATCCTGCGCTTTCAACGATCGGCATCGACGACAGGCGCGCCGCCTTCGAGCTGACGCATTACCTGCTTCAGCTGGGCCACCGACGCATCGGCTTCATCGCGGGACATCCGCGCCACCGGTCATCTGCCCGGCGTCGCGCCGGCTATGAGGCCGCGCTGCTCGAACATGGCGTCCAGCCCGATCCGGCCATGCAGTGGGAAGGCAATTACACGTTCGATTCCGCCCTGATCGCCGCTGAACATGCGCTCGGGAGCAACCACCGGCCGACGGCGATATTCGCGTCCAACGACGACATGGCCGCTGCCGTGATCAGCGTCGCGAGGGATCGAGGAGTCTCGATTCCGCGCTCATTGTCCGTCTGCGGTTTCGATGACAGTGAGGTTGCCCTGATGGTGGGTCCACGCCTGACGACGGTTGGGCAATCCGTGGGCATGATGGCGAGCTGGGGCATTCGGCAACTGGCAGAAGAACTCGGCGCATTGGAGCGAGGCGACGAGCCGCAAGTGCGCAAAGTCCTGCTCGACCACAAGATTGCCTATCGGGAATCGGTCGCTCCGCCCGAGCGCACCGTGGCTCCTCACCGGATCGCCGCGGCAAGTGAAGGGTGAGAGGATGAATCAGCGCGTTTCGAACGTGCCCAGGTGGCTCGCGCTGCTG
>Ga0299914_10001108_pt1 | contig 17354 bp, 17 predicted proteins | sample RVTome_10_FD_201361 | JGI IMG/M metagenome (GOLD analysis project Ga0299914, IMG submission 201361) | Soil microbial communities from uranium-contaminated site in the Upper Colorado River Basin, Wyoming, United States - RVT153D57 (version 2) ...
CGCAAGGCAGCGTCGCCGAGATCGTCGACGGTCGGGAAGCCTTGCTCGATCCCGCCCCCGGGACCGCCAGCGCGGACGTCGCGCCGCCGTGACCGGCGTCGGCGCTGGATTTCCGTCGATTTCGCCCTACATGACCGTTCCTATGACAGCGGCGATGTCCATTCCCGGTCATATCGATCCGGTACCCGTTCCGCGCCCCGAGGCGGCGGGCGGCGACCCGCGTCCGGACCTGGTCGGCCTCTCCCGCGAAGAGATACGCGAGGCGTTCGTCGCGGCAGGCCTGGACGCGCGGCAGGCGAAGCTGCGCGCCAAGCAGATGTGGCACCAGATCTATCATCGCGGCATGCGCGACTTTCTGGCGATGAGCGACATCGCCAAGCCGCAGCGCGCCTGGCTTGCCGAGCGCTTCACGATCGGCCGGCCCGAGGTCGTGACCGAGCTGGTGTCGACTGACGGCACCATCAAATGGCTGTTGCGGACCCGCGACGGCCACGATTTCGAGATGGTGTTCATTCCAGACGCCGATCGCGGCACCTTGTGCGTGTCGAGTCAAATCGGCTGCACGCTCAACTGCCGATTCTGCCACACCGGGACGATGCGGCTGGTGCGCAACCTCACCGCCGGCGAGATCGTCGGCCAGGTGATGCTCGCCCGCGATTCGCTGGGCGAATGGCCATCGCAGCCGGAAGGACGGATGCTCTCCAACATCGTGATGATGGGCATGGGCGAGCCGCTCTACAATTTCGACAATGTCCGGGACGCGCTGAAGATCGTGATGGACGGCGACGGCCTCGGCCTGTCGCGCCGCCGGATAACGCTCTCGACCTCGGGCGTGGTGCCGATGATGGCGCGCGCCGGCGAGGAGATCGGGGTGAACCTCGCCGTGTCCCTGCACGCGGTGACGAAGCATGTTCGCGACGAGATCGTCCCGCTCAACCGCAAATATGGCATCGAGTCCCTGCTCGAGGCCTGCGCCGCCTACCCCGGCGCCAACAACGCCCGCCGCATCACCTTCGAATATGTGATGCTCAGGGACAAGAACGACAGCGACGAGGACGCCCGCGAGCTGGTCCGGCTGCTCCGCAAGTACAAGCTGCCGGCCAAGGTCAACCTGATCCCGTTCAATCCCTGGCCCGGCGCCGGCTACGAATGCTCGTCCGACGAGCGGGTGCGTCGCTTTTCCGAGATCGTGTTCGAAGCCGGGATCAGCGCGCCGATTCGCCGGCCGCGCGGCCGCGACATCATGGCCGCCTGCGGCCAGCTCAAGTCCGCTGCCGAGAAGAAGAGCCGGGCCGAACTTGACCGGATTGCCGAGGAGAAACAGGCGGCGATCGCCTGATCGCGTCCACCGGCCGCGACCCATCGCGGCACGGCATCGGTTCATCGCCCTTGCCCCACGCTGAAGCCGCGATAATGTGCCGCCCATGTGGCTGCTCGACAAAATGCTCCGGAAGCTCGTCAAACAAGGCGAGCTCAACGTCATCGACCATGACGGCAAGACCTACCATTACGGATCTCCCGATCCCGACCACGGCCCGATCACGGTGCGGCTCACCGACCGCCGCGCCGCCTTCGACATCGCCAAGGACCCGCGGCTCGGCGCGGGCGAGGCCTATATGGACGGCCGCCTGGTCGTCGAGCCGCCCCACGACGTCCGCGATCTCCTGTTGTTCGCGCGCTACAACGCACCCTGGGAGCGACCCGGCGCGCTGAAGCCCAAGGGGCTGGTCCGCCGCAGCGCCTCATTCGTCGCCGGCCGGCTCGACCAGATCAACTGGAAGACCCGCTCGCGGCGCAACGCCGAGCACACCTACAATCTGACCCGGCGCCTCTACGAGCTCTTCCTCGACGAGGATCGCCAATATACCTGCGCTTACTACCGGGACACATCGCACAGCCTGGAGCAGGCCCAGCTCGACAAGAAGGCGCATATCGCCGCCAAGCTCAACCTGAAGCCGGGCATGAGGGTGCTCGACATCGGCTGCGGCTGGGGCGGCCTCGCACTCTATCTTCACCGCCATTACGACGTCGACGTGCTCGGCGTCGCGCTGGCGCCCGACCAGATCGCCTTCGCCAACGAACGGGCGGCCGAGACGGGCGTCGCCGACCGCGTGAAGTTCGAGCTGAAGGATTATCGCGAGGTCGAGGGACAGTTCGATCGAATCACCAGCGTCGGCCTGATCGAGCATCTCGGCACGCCGCATTATCCGACCTTCTTCGCGCACACGCATCGCCTGCTGAAGCCGGACGGCGTCATGTTCTCGCACTGCTGCGGGCGGATGGGACCGCCGGCGGGAACCACCGACGCCTGGACGCGCAAATACATCTTCCCCGGCGGCTACATTCCGGCTCTTTCCGAGCTCGTCGCCGAAGCCGAGCGCAACCGCCTGATCGTCGCGGACGTCGAGGCGGTCCGCTACCATTACGCCCACACGCTCCAAGAATGGTACAACCGCACCAACGCCGCACGCGAGGAGATCATCGAACTGTACGACGAGCGCTTCTTTCGCATGTGGCAATTCTACCTCGCCGGCGCAGAAGCCGCCTTCCGCTATGGCGGGCTGGTCAACTGGCAGCTCCAGTACATCAAGCGGCGCGACGCGATCCCGATGACCCGCGACTTCATGTTCGAGGAAGAAGAAAGGCTGCGCGCCCTGGAAGAGCCGCCGGCTTGGCATCTCGCCGCCGAATGACGCGGACCGGCATGCCAGGCACGCCCACAAGGGATCGTTAACCACTCCTTGACCGCCAATGGGGCACGTTCCGCGCTTCCGAGGAGGAAGCATGGACATCGCGTTGCCCCGGTCGATGTGGCGGGACCGGCCGGAGGGCATCCGGTCGCTCGAGAATTGGCTGCTCTGCTGGATAGTGCTGCCCAATCTCGGCTATTGGCTGCTGCTGATCGTGGGCGGTCCACCCCGGCCCCAGGCCGTCCTCCTTACCGGCCTCGTTGGAATCCTCGTCCATCGGGCTCCGTTCGCCGTGAAGCTCGGCGCCTTCCTTGCCGCGATGGTTGTCTCCGCGATGTTCTTCATATCGGCCCTCTTCAATCTCAGCATCCTCTCGCTGATCCACGCCCTGCAATTCGCCACCGAACTGAAACCGGCCGCATCGATCGAGTATCTGGTCTGCGCAACGGCGTTGCTGGCGACCCTGGTCCTGGCGTGGTGGCGGCTGCGATTGCCAACCCGTTTGGTGGAACCGACGCGAATCGTCTTTGCCGCGACGATCACCATTCTGGTCGCCGCGATGGACATGGCGATGGCCAAGGACACCATCGGCACCTACGAGCGCACGCCCGAAGCCGGAGCCCCGTTCACCTCGGCGGTGGAACGCAGTGGCCTCGAACGCCTCGCGACCGGCGGTCAGCACGTCCTGGTGGTGATGGTCGAGGCGATGGGACAGCCGACCGACCCCGCCGTCAGGCGCAGGCTGATCGACCTGTGGGCCCCGCCGGAAGTGCGCGCCCGCTACGACGTGTCGGCTGGCGAGACGCTGTTCTACGGTTCCACCACCAACGGCGAGATGCGCGAGCTATGCGGCCGCTGGGCGGAATATTCCGAGGTGATGGAGGAGCAGGATCCGACCTGCCTGCCGGCGCGGTTGGCCGCGCAAGGCTATCACAGCCAGGCGTGGCACAGCTTCAACGGCGGCTTCTTCGATCGCAGCCATTGGTATCCCAATATCGGCTTCGACGAGATGCGCTTCTCGCCCGAGCTGTACGAGGCGGGCGCCGAGCGCTGCCCGGGCGTGTTCCCCGGCGCCTGTGATCGTGACGTCCCGCGTCAGATCGGCGCCGCGCTCAAGGAAGCGAGTCAGCCCCAGTTCCTCTACTGGCTGACGGTCAACTCGCATCTGCCGGTGCTCCGCAGCCGACAGCTGCAGACCGAGGACTGCGGCGGGTTCGACCGCACGCTCGATCGCGAATTTCCGATGACCTGCCGGCTGCTGCAGCTGTTCGACCAGAGCGGCCAGGCGCTGGCACGCGAGATCGTCGCGGCCGATTTTCCGGCCACTGCCATCTTGATCGTCGGCGATCACATCCCGCCTTTCTTCGACCGGCACCACCGCACCCAGTTCGAGCCGGACCGGGTGCCATGGATCCTGCTGCGCCCGCGCGAGCACGCGGCCGACCTCCAACTCGTCTCCGCGCGCTGACGGGTCCGGCGGCAAGGCCCGACGCCAAGAGAGTTGACGGCGGACGACAGGCGCGGGAGACGGCGCGCTCCACAAGCATGGGAGCAGCGATTTGTCAGGGGGCGAAGCACAGCGCTGGTGGGAAACCCGCGCCTTCGCGCTCGCGCTGGTGCTGGCGAGCACCGTGCCTTTGCTGTGGCCCGACGTCCCGCCCCTGCTCGACCTTCCCGGTCACATGGGACGCTATCGGGTTCAGCTCGACCTCGCCGAATCGGTGGCGCTCCAGCAATATTACGGCTTCCATTGGGCGCTGATCGGAAATCTCGGCGTCGACCTGCTGGTTGAGCTGCTGGCGCCGCTGATCGGGCTCGAGCCGGCGGTGAAGCTGATCGTCCTGTCGGTTCCGCCGCTGACCGTGGGCGGCCTGCTCTGGGTCGCTTACGAGGTGCACGGCCGGATACCGCCGACCGCCCTGTTCGCCCTGCCTTTCGCCTACAACTTCCCGTTCCTGTTCGGATTCCTCAACTTCGCCTTGTCGATGGCGCTCGCCTTGATGGCGTTCGCGCTTTGGCTGCGGCTGGCTCGGCTCGGCCGCCTGCGGCTCCGCGCCGCTCTGTTCGTGCCGCTGTCGGTATTGCTGTGGGTCATCCACGCCTTCGGCTGGGGCACTCTGGGCGTGCTCGCTTTCTCGGCCGAGCTGGTGCGTCAGTACGATCGCGGCCATCATTTCATCTCCTCCGCCTTGCGGTCCGCCTTCCACTGCCTGGTCCTGGCGCCGCCGGTGGCGCTGGTGCTGATGTGGCGAAGCGAAGCCGCCGGGATCACCACCGACTGGTTCAACATGGAGCGCAAGCTCGATTGGCTCAGCATGGTGCTGCGCGACCGCTGGGAATGGTTCGACGTCGCCGCCCTGGCCGTGGCGAGCGCGCTGATCCTGTGGGCGATGGTCGATCGGAGGATGACCTATTCGCGCAATCTCGCCGCCTCCGCCCTCTTCCTTTCGATCATCTTCGTGCTGCTGCCGAGAATCGTGTTCGGATCGGCTTATGCCGATATGCGGCTGGCACCCTATCTGTTCGCGATCGGCATCATCGCCATCCGTTCCCCTGAACGCGGGCGCCGGCTGGTGAACGCGCTCGGCATGGCCGGCCTGGCCTTCTTCCTGGTCCGCGCCGGAGGGACGACGATCAGCATGTGGCTCTACGACCGCGCCTATGACCGCGAGCTCGCCGCGCTGGACCATGTACCGCGAGGCGCGGCGATGGTGACCTTCGTCGGCCGCGAGTGCGTCGAGCCCTGGGCGATGAACCGACTGCTCCACCTTCCCGGACTGGCGATCGTCAGGCGCGAGGCCTTTTCGAACGACCAATGGTTCATGGCCGGCGCGCAGCTGCTCCGCGTCCGATATCATCCGGGGTGGCCGTTCGTCGGCGATCCCACCCAGATCGTGACGCGGCGGCGCTGCCGACGCGAATCCTGGCGGCCGATCGCCCTCGCGCTCGCCACGTTCCCGCGTGAGGCTTTCGACTATGTCTGGCTAGTCTCTCCGCCGCCATACGACCCGGCGGTGGCCAAGGGCCTGACCCCGATCTGGCGCAGTGGCAGCAGCGTACTTTACCGGGTCGAGCGCGGCGCCAGCAGCGCGAACAGCGAGACTCCGAACGGGAGCGGCACGCGCCCGACCATGTGACGCTCCAGCCCGAATATTCCGCGCAGCAGAGCGTTGACCGGCGCCGGCGGTAGCCGGTCGTCGCTGCCCTCCCGCCCGATCAGCCGGCCGGCGACCCGCGCCGTGGCGGCAACCGGGAAGAGCAGGCTGTTGAAATAGCCAATTCGCTCCACCCCCAAACCGGCTGCCACGGCCGCGGCGCGCAATGTGGCCCGCGAATAGCGACGCTTGTGGTGGTGAGCGACGTCATGGGCGCTCCACATCCACTGATAGGCCGGCACGGTGACGAGGATCCGGCCACCAGGGGCGAGCTTGGCGGCGATGCTCTCCAGCGCCGCCTGGTCGCCGTCGACATGCTCGAGCACGTCGAGCAAGGCGACGAGGTGATAGGCCCGGTCCGCTATTCCTTCCAGCTCCGGCAGCGGCGCGGACGCGACGGCATGGCCGAGCCGGCGGGTGGCCAGCGCCCGCGCCTCGCCGTCGACTTCGATCGCGTCCAGCCGGCCGAAGCCGCGCAGCATGTCGAAATTGTGTCCGGTGCCGCAACCGACCTCCAGGATCCGGGCCTGCTGCGGAAGCCGAACCTCGCGCTCGATCAGGTCGTGGAGGATCCGACGGCGCGCGACATACCACCAGTGGACCTCGTCCTGCTCGGCCATGCGGTCGAAGACGGCGCGCTCCATCAGGCGTCGCCCTCGGCGTCCGGAAAGCCGATCTTCCGCCGGACCACGTAGAGCGGCCGGCGCTTGGTCTCGATCAGGATTCGACCGACATATTCGCCCAGCACGCCGAGCGAGATGAGGTGGAGCCCTCCAAAGAACAGGATTGCCACCATCAGCGAAGGGTAGCCAGCCACGTCGCTGCCGAAGACGACGGTCTTCACCACGACATAGACGGCATAGATCAAGGACAAGAAGGCGATCACAACGCCGATATAGCTCCAGATGCGCAGCGGCATCGTCGAAGCCGAAGTGAGGCCGTCCAGCGCCAGCGTCCACAATTTCCAGTAGCGGAACTTGGTCTGGCCCACCGCTCGGGGCGCGCGCTCATATTCGACCGCAGCCTGGCGGAAGCCGGACCAGGCGAACAGGCCCTTCATGAACCGATTGCGCTCGGGCATCGCGCGGATGATTTCGACGACCGCGCGGTCAAGCAGGCGGAAATCCCCCGCATGCTCGGGAATCTTGTCCGACGAGAGATAATTGTGGGCACGATAGTAAAGGTCGGCGGTCAACCGCTTGGGCAAGCTGTCGGCTTGCCGGTTCGTGCGCACGCCGTAGACCACCTCGTTGCCGTCGCGCCATTTGGCGAGCATCGCGCCGATCAACTCGGGCGGATCCTGCAGATCGACATCAATCGGAATCACCGCCTGCCCGGCGGCAAAATCGAGCCCGGCGGTGAGGGCCGCCTCTTTGCCGAAATTGCGCGACAGCGACAGTGCGCGCACGCGCGGGTCCCGGCCATGCGCCTGCATCACCGCCGCCAGCGTCGCATCCTCGCTGCCGTCGTCAACGAAGACGATCTCCCAGGCCGGTTCCGACCCGGCCGCCAACAGCCCGTCGAGGATCGGCGCTACCCGTTCGAGGAAGGGCGCGATTGCGCCCTCCTCGTCCTTCACGGGGACGATCAGCGAGAGGATGGGGGCGGACGCGGGGCTCATCACCACCGCTGTGCCATATTCCGGCCCTGTATTGCGCGTCATTTCCATCAGACGAACACCCAGCGGCGATTGAGCGCAAAGGTGAGCAAAGGCGTCACGAACAGGATCGGCAAGACCGGCCACCAGGTCGGGCCGCCTAATTGCTTGACCAGCAGCCAGACGAAGGACTGGTTGGCAAGGAAGCCGATGACGTTGACGGTGAAGAAACGGGCGGTCCGCGCCGTCGCATTGTCGCGCGAGCCGTGGCCCCGGAAGCTGAAACGGCTGTGGAGTAGATAGCCGAGGCCGGTGAAGACGACGAAATTCAGGGTCAGCGACAGCATCGGCTCGACATGGAGCAGGGTCGCGACCAGCCAGTAGCCGCCGGCGACGAGCACCGTCAGCAAGCCGCCGGTCAGCCCGAAGCGCACCAGCTGGCCAAAGATTTCCCCATGCTTCTCAACGATCTTCATTTGCCGAGAATATGCCCCGCTTGCCCTTTGGAGGCGAGCGACTAATGCCCCGCGGGTAAGTTGGAAAGCCGGGAAAGGGGAAGAAGGGGGGATGGCGGCGCTGCGCACCGACTGGCTGGACCGGCATTGGCGCCCCGTCCTCCTGCTGATGTGGGCCGCGATCGCCGCCTATCTCCTGATCCAGCGCTGGGCCGCGATCCGCGGCTTCGGCCTCAGCGACACCGACGACAATCTGCGGATGATGCAGGTCCGCGCGCTGATCGAAGGGCAAGGCTGGTACGATCTCAGGCAGTATCGGCTGAACCCGCCCTTTGGCGCGGACATCCACTGGTCGCGCCTCGTCGACCTGCCGATCGCCGGAATCAAGCTGCTGCTCGCGCCCGTCGTCGGCGGGCGGACCGCCGAGCTCATCGCCGTGGCGGCGGCGCCGCTGCTGCCGATGCTGGTGGCGATGACGGCGCTGGCCGTGACGGCACGGCGAATGATCGACGGCCGGGCCTTCGCGCTTGCGATCGTTCTGATCGCCTGCGCCGGCTCCGCCCGCGGCATGTGGACGCCGCTGCGCCTCGACCATCACGGCTGGCAGCTGGCCTTGCTCGCCGTGACCCTGGCGGCGCTGACTGATTCCCGGCGCGCGCGGGGCGGCGCTACGCTCGGCATCGCTACCGCCCTTTCGCTGACGATCGGGTTGGAGATGCTGCTCTATCTCGCAACCGCCGGCGCGATGACGGTGCTGAGATGGATCATCGACCGCGACGAGGCGCGCCGCCTTGCCGCCTACGGCGCGGCGCTCGGCGGCGGCTGCGCCTTCGGTTTCCTGATCTTCGCATCGGAAGCCAACCGGGCGGCGGTGTGCGACGCCTTGTCGCCAGTGTGGCTGTCGGCGATGGTCGCGGCCGGCGCCATTTCCGTGGCGCTCGCGATGCTCAACCCCGCCGGTCGCGTCGCAAGGCTCGCGGAGGCTGCCGTGGCCGGCGCCGTACTCGCGGGCGCCTTCGCCTTGCTCTGGCCGCACTGCCTCGGCCGTCTCGAAGGCTCGTCGCCCGAGCTGGAGCAGCTCTGGCTGAGCAGGGTGCGGGAGGCGATGCCGGTCTGGCGTCACGGTGCCCGCACGGCCGCCCTGGTCGTGACGCTGCCGATCGCCGGGCTGGCCGGCTATGCGCTGATGCTGTGGACCCATCGCCGCAATCCGGCGCGCTTCGTCCCGTGGCTGGCCCTGGCGCTTCCCGCCATTCTGGCCGCCGCCCTGCTGCTCTGGCAGACGCGCGCCGGGCCTGCCGCGCAGCTGTTGTCGATCCCGGGCGCGACGGCGCTCGCCTGGGCGATCATCATGTGGGTGCAATCGCTGCGGTCGTTGGTCCTGCGCGTCGGAATCGTGCTGGCCGTCGTGCTGATCGTCTCCGGACTTGCCACCGGCTATGTGACGCAGGCCTTTCCGCAGGCGGTCAGCGACTATCGGCGATCGATCAACCTCGCCAATGCCCGCTGCCCGACGCTGCAGTCGCTCCGTCCGGTTGCGCAGCAGCCGCCGGGAACCGTGCTGACCTTCGTCGACCTTGGGCCTCGGCTGATCACCGTGACCCCGCACAATGCCCTTGCCGGCCCCTATCATCGCAATGCGGAGCAGATCATCGACGTGATGCGGGCATGGCGCGGCAATGCCGACCAGGCGCGCGCGACGATCGAGCGCTACCGCGTCGATTATGTGCTGATCTGCCCAAATCTTTCGGAATCGACCATCTACCGGGCCGAAGCGCCGCGCGGATTCTATGCCCGGCTCGCGTCAGGTCGGACGCCCGACTGGCTCGAACCGGTGCCGTTGCCCGAGAACTCGCCCTACCGGATGTGGCGAGTCGTCAAGCACGACTCCTGATTTCCGAGACGCCGGACGCGACCATCTCGTGTGAAATCACTCAGGTGAAGCTCAGCTCGATTCCGTCGATGACGAACTGCGCGGCCAGCGCGGCCAGCACCACGCCGAGAATACGGGTGATCATCGCCTCCATGCGGTGACCCATCAGCCGCATCAGCGGCCCGGCGGCGAGCAGAGCGACGAGCGTCAGCAGCAAGGTAGCGATCAGTGCGCCAAGGACGATCAGGGATTCGGGCAGGCCGTCGCTCCGGGCCATCAGCAGCATCACCGAGGCGATCGAACCGGGCCCGGCGATCATCGGGATCGCCATCGGAAAGACCGAGACGTCCTCCGCTTCGCTGGCGCTGACCTCCTGCGCCCGATTTTCGCGTCGTTCGGTCCTTTTCTCGAACACCATGTCGATCGCGATCAGGAACAGCATGATTCCGCCGGCGATGCGGAAGGCGCTGAGGCTGATGCCCAAGACGCGGAGCAGATCCTCGCCGAGCAGCCCGAAAAACAACAGGATGCCCGATGCGATCAGCACCGAGCGAATTGCCATCGCGCGGCGATGGACCGATGTGGCATCGCCGGTCAAAGCGGCGAAGATCGGGGCGCAGCCTGGCGGATCGATCACCACCAGAAAGGTCACAAAGGCCGAGACGAATAGCTCGGTCACAGCCCTTCGGGCGCGGGCAGACCGGCGCGGGCATGCGCGGCAACCAGAGTGTTGCGCAACAGCACCGCGATCGTCATCGGACCGACGCCGCCAGGCACCGGCGTGATCGCTCCCGCGGTCTCGATCGCGCCGGCGAAATCGACGTCGCCGACGAGCTTGCCCTCGACCCGGTTGATACCGACGTCGATCACCGTCGCTCCGGGCTTCAGCCAATCGCCCTTTACCATCTCGGCCCGGCCCGCAGCGGCAACGACGATGTCGCCGCGCCGGACGACGGATGGAAGGTCACGCGTGCGGCTGTGGGCAATCGTGACGGTGCAATTCTCCTTGAGCAGGAGCTGCGCCATCGGCTTGCCGACGATGTTGGAGCGCCCAACCACCACCGCCTCGAGGCCCGAGAGATCGCCAAGGCGGTCCTTCAGCAGCATCACGCAGCCGAGCGGGGTGCAGGGAACCAGCGCGTCCTCGCCCACCGTCAGCCGGCCGGCATTCTCGATATGGAATCCGTCGACGTCCTTGTCCGGATCGATCGCATCGATCACGGCCTTGTCGTCGATATGGGCGGGCAATGGCAGCTGGACCAGGATTCCGTCCACCCGCTCGTCCCGATTGAGGCTGTGGACGAGACCGACAAGCTCGGCCTGGCTGGTCGAATCCGGCAGGCAATGCTCGAAGCTCTCCATCCCGGCGGCGACCGTCGCCTTGCCCTTCGAGCGGACATAGACCCGGCTCGCCGGATCCTCGCCGACCAGCACCACCGCCAGGCCCGGCTTGCGCCCGGCGCGCGCGACGAAGGCGGGGACGGCCTCGGCAACGCGGGCGCGGAGCCCCTCGGCAAAGGCCTTGCCGTCGATGATCGCTGCGCTCATCAATATCCGCTCAGCGCAAGGTCGCGAGCCACGCCGGACAGCAAGGTCTGCAGGCCCCAGATGATCAGGAGGACGACCAGCGGCGAGAAATCCAGGCCGCCAAAGTCCGGCAGGATCTTCCGGATCGGCCGGTAGAGCGGCGCAGTGATCCGATCGAGCGCCTGCAACAGGGTTCGGACGAAGTCGTTGTGGGTATTGATCACGTTGAATGCGACGAGCCAGCTCAGGATTGCCTGGCCGATGATGATCCAGCTGAGCACCCACAGCAGCATGATCACGATTTCGAAGACGGCGAGCAGCATGGTCTCTCCCGGATAGCCTCGGGCCGTCCTCTAACGGCCCGCCGCAGACCCGGCAATGCCGGCCGGCAAGATCACCGCTTCCCTCCCGCCGGGCGTTCGAATTATGGTCCGGGCATGATGCTGCTCATCCTCGCCGCGGCGGCGGCGGCCGCGCCCCAGACGGGCGAGCTCAGAACTTTTCGCGACTGGACCGTCGGCTGCGACAACGGGCTGGCGTGCGGAGCCATCGCTCTGCTTCCCGAGAATGAAGACTGGGACCAGTGGATGACGATGAGCGTCTCGCGCGGCGCGGGCCGCGGCGACACGCCGGCGGTGACGCTCCAGGCCATCGAGACGCAGCCTGCCGCCTTGATCGCCGACGGCCGGCCGCTGGCCGTTCGCTTCGAAGGGCATATCGACGGCTACACGGTCGTGGCCGACGATCCGGCCGCGTTCATCGCCACGCTGCAGTCGGCGCAGAGGCTCGATGCCCGTGGCTCCGACGGTGCGACGATCGGGCGTATCTCCCTTTCCGGCGCGACCGCGGCGATGCTCTACATGGACGAGCAGCAGCGTCGGGTGGGAACGGCGACCGCGCTGGTCCGGCCGGGCATCGAGTCGGCAAGCGCGGTCCCCGTCCCGCCGGCGCTGCCGATCGTGACGCTGTCGCCGGCGCCGGGCATCGAAGCGCCGATCGCGATTTCCGCGGCGCGGATCGACGCATTGCGGCGCGAATCCGGCTGCACGGTCGAGGAGGTCGGGGGCCCCGACCATCACGATGCGGAAGCGATCGCGCCGGGCACGACGCTCGTCCTTCTCGCCTGCGGCAGCGGCGCCTACAATGTGACGTACATTCCCTACATCGCCGAACGGGAAGGCGATGCCGTCGCGATCCGCATCGCGCCTTTCGACAGCCAGTGGGGACTGGAGGACGAGGAGCTGGGCCGACCGACGCTGATCAACGCCGGATGGGACTCCGAGGGTCGGCTGCTGGGCGAGTATAGCAAAGGGCGCGGCCTCGGCGATTGCGGCAGGCGTGCCGAATATGGCTGGGACGGGTCCCGATTCCGGCTCGTCAGCCAGGAGGATATGGACGAGTGCCGGGGATCCTATCATTACATCCCGACCTGGAACACGCAGGTGGAACGGCCTTAGCGTCAGAGTCCTGGTCCGTCAGGGCGCGAAGCGGATCGGCTCGGACTCGGCGAGGAGGATGGCGAAGCGGTTCTGCACGTCGGTCCATTCCCGCACCACCCGCCAACCGGAAGCCAGCAGCAACAGGCGCGCGTCGCGCGGGCCATATTTGTGGCTGTTCTCGGTGTGGATGGTCTCACCGGCGGACATCGAAAAGCTTTCGCCGGCGACGCTGAAGCCGACGTCTTCGACCGCCTGGAGATGCATTTCGATGCGGCTGTGCGCTTCGTCCCAGAGTGCGCGGTGGCGAAACCTGCCGACCGGAATGTCGCCGTCGAGCTCCTCGTTGATGCGATGAAGCAGGTTGAGGTTGAACTCGGCGGTGACCCCGGCGGCGTCGTCATAGGCACGCACCAAGGTGTCGATATCCTTGATCCGATCCATTCCGATCAGAAGGAAGGCGCCGGTGCCCAGGGCCTGCTTGAGCCTTCGCAGCAGATCGACCGCGGTGCCGGGAACCATGTTGCCGATCGTCGATCCGGGAAAGAAGCCGAGCTTGCGAGCACCCCTGACCTCGTCGGGGATCGGGATCGAATGCATGAAGTCGGCCTCGACCGGATGGATCGGCAGATCGGGAAACTCGGTCTGGAGCGCCTCGGCGGAGTCGCGCAGGAAGTCGCCGCTGATGTCGATCGGCACATAGGCGCAAGGCTCGACCGCGCGCAGCAGGATCGGTGTCTTGGCCGAAGAGCCGGATCCCAGCTCCACGACGGCGTCTCCGGTGCCGGCCAAGCTCGCCACCTCGCCGCTATAGCGCTCGAGCAAGGCGGATTCGGTGCGGGTGGGGTAATATTCGGGAAGCCGGGTGATCGCCTCGAACAGCTCGGAGCCGCGCCGGTCGTAGAACCAGCGCGCCGGAATCGCCCGGATCGGCGCAGCCAGTCCGGCAAGGACGTCGGCACGGAATGCCGGATCGACCTTCGTCAACGTCGAAACAGCGTCCATTACAGATCCTTCGCAAGCCTCAGTCCGGAGAACATCCAGCGCTGATGCGGGTAGAAGAAGTTGCGGTAGGTGGCGCGGACATGTCCGCGCGGCGTCGCGCAACAGCCGCCGCGCAGCACCATCTGCGAGCTCATGAACTTGCCGTTATATTCGCCGACCGTCCCCTCGGCGGGGCGAAAGCCGGGATAGGGAAGGAACGCGCTCGCGGTCCATTCCCAGGCGTTGCCGAACAGGTCGCGAAGGCCGGAGACCGGCGGGGTCGGGCGGGGCCGGACGGGGCCCGCTTCGTCGAGCTGGTGGCCTGCCAATGGATCGGCGGAGGCGGCCGCAACTTCCCATTCCTGCTCGGTCGGGAGGCGGGCGCCGGCCCAGCGGGCGAACGCGTCGGCCTCATAGTAAGAGATATGAGTGACCGGCTCGGCGGGATCGACCGGCCTGAAACCGTCGAGGCCGAAGCGGTACCAGCCGTCATCCTGGCGAACCCAGTAAAGCGGCGCGGCGATCCCCTCGTGCTGAAGCCAGGCCCAGCCATCGGAGAGCCACAGCCCGGCCTCGGCATAGCCACCCGCCGCGATGAAGTCGAGCCATTCACCATTCGTCACCGGCCGGTCGGTCAAGGCGTAGGGACGCAGCAGGACCTCGTGGCGGGGACGCTCGCAATCGAACGCGAAATCCGGCCCTTCGGCACCGATAGCGGCGATGCCGCCCACGCAGGCGATCCAGCGAAGCGGATCCGCTGCCGGTGCGGCGGGCGTTGCCGCGACCGCCGGCCACACCGCCGGGCGCAGGGGATTTTCGGCAAGGGCGGCGAGCATGTCCATCAGCAGCAGCTCCTGATGCTGCTGCTCATGATGGAGGCCGAGCGTGATCAGATCTGCCGGCAAGCCGGCCTGCGCCTGCAGGAGCGCGGCGTCGACATGAGCGCGATAGGCGCGGATCTCGTCGAGCGACGGCCGGCTCAGCATCCCGCGGCGCGGCCGCGGCTGGCGCGCGCCCTCGCCCTCATAATAGGAATTGAACAGATAGGCCCAGCGTTCGTCGAATGGCCGATAGTCCGGCAGGTGGTCGCGCAGCACGAAGGTCTCGAAGAACCAGGTCGTGTGGGCGAGATGCCATTTGGCCGGCGACGCATCGGGCATCGGCTGGATGGTCGCGTCGGCGTCCGACAATGGCGAGGCCAGATCGAGGCTCACCTGCCTCACCGCGGCATAGAATGCGCCGCTCTCCCGGGTGCCGCTCATTGCGTGGGTCGCCATCGGCCGTCCCCTATCACAGATTATGGCCCCGGAACAAATGCAGACCGCCGAACGGCCCATCTTTGCCGCCGAGCCGACGCCCGAGGCCTCCTTCGCCTCAGCTGCGCGTCGCGCCAGGACGCCACAAATGCTCGCCTCCCTCGGCCGTCGCGACCTTGCGGGCGAGTACGAACAGATGGTCGGAGAGGCGGTTCAGATAGGTCAGAGCGAGCGGATTGAGCGCCACGCCGCCGGCCGCCGCTACCGCCGAACGCTCGGCCCGCCGGACGACGGCGCGCGCGAGATGGAGAGAAGCGGCGCCGCCGGGGCCGGCCGGAAGGATGAAGCTGCGAAGCGGCTCCAGTCCGGTGTTCATCGCATCTATCTCGGCCTCGAGCCTGTCGATCTGAGCGGGCACGATGCGCAGCACCATTTCCGAAGGCGCGAAATCCTCGCCCGGCGTCGCCAGGTCGGCGCCAAGGTCAAACAGCTCGTTCTGGATCCGCTCGAGCATCGCGCGTCCGTCCGCATCCGTCACCTGGGCCAGAGCCAGGCCGATGGCGCTGTTCGTCTCGTCAACGTCGCCGATCGCTGCCAGCCGGGCATCAGCCTTGGACACGCGCGATCCGTCGACGAGCCCGGTTTCCCCGGCATCGCCGGTTCGGGTGTAGATCTTGTTCAACCTGACCAGGGCGTCCTCACTGGCTCATCGTCAGCAGCAGGAGCACCGCAATCAGGATCGCTGCGGCCTGGAACATAACGCGCTTGCGCATCAGATCTTGTGAGCGCTTCCCGGACATGTCCTTCTGCTGGGCCATGCCGATCACGCCCTTGACCAGGACGAAGAGGGTGGCGGCGGCGGCGAGCACGAGCAAGATGATGAGAAGCGGCTGCATGGCGCCTATCTAGGCTTCAGTCAGGGAATATCCAGCCGGCATCTGTCCGGCGCGAAGCCGCTGCACGAGCTCGGCCGGATCGGTGCCGGACGCACGCAGATCCGCCAGAGTCGGCGCGCCGGTGCGCTTGGCCAGCCGGCGCCCCTGCCCGTCCACGAGCAGCGGGTGGTGGTGGTAGAGTGGCGTCGGCAGGTCGAGCAGCGCCTGGAGCAGGCGGTGGACATGGGTGGAGGCGAACAGGTCGCGCCCGCGCACGACGTCGCTGATTCCCTGCGCGGCATCGTCGACGGTGACGGCGAGATGATAGCTGGCCGGCGCGTCCTTGCGCGTGAGCACGACGTCGCCGAATGCCTCGGGCCGCGCCACCATCTCGCCGGCGCTTGCATCGGTCCAGGTCAGCGCGCCACCCAGCGACGCGATCGCCGCCGCGACGTCGAGCCGCCAGGCGTGCGGCCGCTCCGCCAGCAGCCGTTCGTGATCGGCGGCGGCGAGCGCGCGGCAGGTGCCGGGATAGAGCGAGCCGCCGCCGTCGTGCGGCGCAGCGGCGCTGGCCGCGATCTCGGCAGCAATCTCGGCCCGGGTGCAAAAGCAGGGATAGACCAGGCCCCTCGTCTTCAGCCGATCGCGCGCCTCGGCATAGAGGTCGAGCCGCTCGGACTGATAGAGAATCTCGCCGTCATATTCGAGGCCGAGCCAGAGCAGGTCCTCGAGGATCGCGTCGACATGCTGGGTGCGGGCGCGGCCAGGGTCGATATCCTCGATCCGCAGGAGGAAGGACCCGCCCCGCTCGCGCGCATAATCGTGCGCGAGCAGCGCCGACCAGGCGTGGCCGAGATGCAACCGACCGGTGGGACTTGGCGCAAAGCGGGTGGTTGGAATCATCTACCTATTGACCGCGAGTCGACACCTATGGTGTCATGAGGCCGTCACGCATGACGGCGAAAGCGTGGCGGAACACAGGAGAAGAAGGCCGGGCGCCCGATTTCTCCCTCGTTCTGGGTGCGACAGGCTTCGAGGGCGGCGTTTCCGGAGGCTTCTCCAGGAAACGGGAGCCTGTTGAGCCTTGTATCATCCCGATCTTCTCCGGCATCCCGAAAGCTGCCCCGCGCTGGTGCTCAACGCGGACTACACGCCGCTCAGCTACTATCCCCTGAGCCTGTGGCCCTGGCAGACCGCGGTCAAGGCGGTATTCCTGGAGCGCGTAGACATCGTCGCCCAATATGCCCGCAAGGTGCACAGCCCGAGCTTCGAGATGAGCCTGCCGTCGGTGATCGCGCTCAGGCAATATGTGCGGCCGTCCGAATACCCCGCCTTCACCCGGTTCAACCTGTTCCTTCGCGACCGCTTCTCCTGCCAATATTGCGGCGACCCGCGCGAGCTCACTTTCGACCATGTGGTCCCCCGCGCCCAGGGCGGGCGCACGACGTGGGAGAATGTCGCCACCGCCTGCGCGCCGTGCAACCTGCGAAAGGGCGGTCGCACGCC
>Ga0299914_10001109_pt1 | contig 17354 bp, 12 predicted proteins | sample RVTome_10_FD_201361 | JGI IMG/M metagenome (GOLD analysis project Ga0299914, IMG submission 201361) | Soil microbial communities from uranium-contaminated site in the Upper Colorado River Basin, Wyoming, United States - RVT153D57 (version 2) ...
CTGGATGCGCGGCTGCGATCCGTGGCCCGGTGCGTGGAGCCGGCTCGATGAGCTGACGATCCAGTGCTTCCGGCCTTCCGTCGAGCCCCTCGACGACGAGGCCGAGCCGGGGACGGTGCTCGAGGCGGATCCGCGCGACGGTCTGCTGGTCGCGGCGGGGAGCGGGGCCGTGCGCGTGGGCGAGGTGAGGCCGGCAGGCAGCCGGCGGATGGAGGCGGCCGCGTGGATCCGCGGACACGGGAGACTGGACGGTGAGCGCCTCGTCTGAGCCGATTCCGCGACTGCACATCCTGCTGGGCGCGGACCGTCTCTCCGGGGAAGCGCTCGCCGGGTCGGCGCGGCTGTACGGGACCGGGCACCCGGTCGCGCTCCACCTGCGCGCGCGCGTCTCCGCCGCCCGGCTCTTCCGGGCGGCCGAGCGGCTGGCGGACGCCTCGGGGCGCGGCTGGTGCGTGGTCAACGGCCGCCCCGACATCGCGCTGGCGGCCGGCGCGCACGCGGTGCAGCTTGGGCACGCCTCGCTGTCCGTGCGGGACGTCCGGTCGCTCGCCGCGGGTCGGGACCTCCGGGTCGGGGCGTCGGTGCACGAGCCGGAGGAGGCCGTGGCGGCGGCCCGCGACGGAGCGGATTTCCTGGTCGTGGGTACGATGTACCCGACGCCCAGCCACCCCGGTCGCGCCGGCCGGGGACCGGATGGGATGGCCCGGGTCGCCGCGGCGGTCTCGGCGGCCGGGCACCCCGGGGTCCCGCTCCTCGCGATCGGGGGCGTGGACGCCGGACGCATCGAACCGCTGATCGATGCCGGGGCGTACGGCGTGGTCGTGGGACGCGCGGTGTGGGAAACGCCGGACCCCGAAGCCGCGGCGGCCCGGCTCGCGGCCGCGCTCGCGGCCGCCGGGAGGTGAGGAGGGCGTGTGGAGCACATCGAGATCCACGTGAACGGGGAGGCGCGCCGCGTCCCGGCGGGGCTCCGTGTCGACGGGCTGCTCGAGAGCCTGGGGCTCGACGGGCGCACCGTCGTGGTGGAGCTCAACCGCGACATCCTGCGCCGTACCGACTACCCCCAGACGGGGCTCGTGGCGGGCGATCGGCTGGAGATCGTGCACTTCGTGGGAGGAGGGTGAGTGCCGCCGGACGACCGCCTCGTGATCGCCGATCGCGCGTTCGAGTCGCGTCTCATCGTGGGGACGGGGAAGTACCCCGATCCCGACACGATGACGAAGGCCATACGCGCGTCGGGGGCCGAGCTCGTGACCGTCGCGGTCCGGCGCGTGGACATCGAGAATCCCGACGCCGACGACATCCTCGGGCATCTCGATCCCGCGGAGTTCTCGCTGCTCCCCAACACGGCGGGCTGCCATACCGCCGAAGAGGCGGTGCGGTTCGCGCGGCTCGGCCGTGCGGCCGGGATGAGCGACTGGGTCAAGCTCGAGGTGATCGGCGACCGCGACACCCTGCTCCCCGACACGCAGGAGCTCCTCGCCGCGACGCGCACCCTCGTCGAGGAGGGCTTCGTCGTGCTCGCCTACACGAACGACGACCTCGTCACGGCCCTCCGTCTCGAAGACCTGGGCGTCGCCGCTGTCATGCCGCTCGCGTCGCCGATCGGGAGCGGCCTCGGGCTCCTCAACCCGCTCAACATCCGTCTCATCAGGTCGCGTCTCGAGGTCCCGGTCATCGTCGACGCCGGGGTGGGCACGGCCTCGGACGCCTGCGCGACGATGGAGCAGGGCGTGGACGGCATCCTCATGAACACCGCGCTCGCGGAGGCGCGCGATCCGGTGCGCATGGCCGGGGCGATGCGGCTCGCCGTCGACGCGGGGCGGCGCGCCTGGCGCGCGGGACGCATGCCCCGGCGGGAATGGGCGGTGCCGTCGAGCCCGGTCGAGGGGCTGCCGGAGTGACCGCCGGCCCGGCCAGGGCCCCGGACCGGACGCGCGGCGGACGAACGGCGGCGTGAACGCACGCGCCGCGGCCGCACGGATCCTGCGCGAGTGCCGCGGCGGCGCGTTCGCCGACCGGGTGGCCGAGCGCGTCCTCCCGGAGGTCCCCGCGGCCGATCGGGGGCTCGCGCTCGAGATCGCGTACGGGTGTCTGCGCCTGCGGGCGCGGCTCGACCGCTGGATCGAGACGTACACCGACCGGCCGCTCGCGCGCATAGATGCCGACGTGCTCGACTGGCTCCGCATCGGCGTGTACGAGCTCAAGGAGCTGAGGACGCCCGACCACGCGGCGGTGAGCGAGGCGGTGGGCGGCGCCCGACGCGCCACCGACACGGGACGGGCCGGATTCGTCAATGCGGTGCTCAGGGCCGTGGTCGCGGACCGGAAGCCCGACCCGTTCCCATCGCGCGATCTCGATCCCGCGGGCTGGCTGGCGAGCTGGGGCTCGCACCCCGCCTGGCTCATCGAGCGCTGGCTGTCCCGCTGGAGCACGCACGATGTCGTCCGGCTCGTCCAGGCCGACAACACGCCCCCGTCGGTGGTCCTTCGAGCGCTCGGGAGCGCGCCCGATGGCGGCGGTCCGGGTGACCCGGGGCCCGTGAAGCTCGAGCCGCTCGAGAGATGGCCGCGCTCGCGCCGCCTCGTGTCCGGAACCCCGGCGGAGGCGCTCCGCCGCGTGCGCGGCGTGATCCAGGATCCCGCGGCGTCCGCAGTGGTAGATTACCTGGGTCGCCCTCCGGAGGGACCCCTGTACGACGCCTGCGCGGCCCCGGGAACGAAGACCGCGCTGCTCGCGGACGCGGCGGGGGGTACCGTCCTCGCGGGCGACATCTCGCGCGAGCGGCTGGATCGCGTCCGCGCCGCCGCACGACGGCTGGATCTGTCGATCGCGTGCGTCGTGGCCGATGCGCGCATGCCGCCCGTGAGCGGCGCGCGTACGGTGCTGGTCGACGTTCCGTGCTCGGGGACGGGTGTCCTGAGACGGCGGCCCGATGCCCGCTGGCGGATCGATCCGCGGGACCTCGACGCCCTCGCGGACGTACAGGGGGAGATCCTGACCGCCTGTGCGCGTGCCGTGGCGGTGGGGGGGCTCCTGGTGTACTCGACGTGCTCGCTCGAGCCGGAAGAGAACGTGGATCAGATCGAACGCTTTCTGGATGAGAACCCGGGCTTCGCCCGGGAGCCGAACCCCGGGGCGCCCGTGCCCGAAGGGTGTCTGACGCCCGAGGGCGACCTGTTCGTGCGTCCCTGGGTGACGGGGACCGACGGCGCCTACGCCGCGCGGCTGAGGCGGCAGCGATGAGCTTCCGGCGGCACGCCGCCCGCCGGCTGAGCCCCGAGACGCGGGAAACGCTCGAACGCGCCGCGCGGAGCCCGGTGGCCCGCATCGCGGCGCTCACGCTCGGCATGTTCCTGTTCGGGTACTTCCTGGCCGCGACCTGGCTGTTTCCGGCCGCGGAGGACCCGACCGATGTGGAGCTCATCGAGGTCCCCGACTTCGAGGGGACGAGCGTCGGGGACGCGGGCGAGCGGCTCGACGACCTGGGGCTCGAGGGCACGACGCTGGCCCGTGTCCACCACCCCGGTCGTCCCGAGGGCTCGGTCGTCGCCCAGAGCCCGCTCCCGGGCCAGCTCGCACGACCCGGCGACACGGTGCGGCTCACGCTGAGCGCCGGCCCCGAGACGCGGGTGATCCCCGAGCTCGCCGGGCTCGCCGGCAGCGAGGCCGCCCGGCTCCTCCGCGGTCTGGGGTTCGAGGTCGAGCTCGTCACCCAGCCGGACGCCGCCTCGCGCGCGGGGGTCCTGGAGACGCGACCTCCGGCCGGTACCCGACTGAGCCCGCCCGCCTCGATCGAGCTCGTTGTGGGCCAGGGCGCCGCCATCGTCGATGTCCCCGACCTGAAGGGGCGTCACGTGGATGACGTCGCCGAGGTGCTGGAGACCGGAAGCCTCCAGCTCGGCGCCATCCGCTACCAGGTCGATGCGCCCGAGGCCCCCGGACGCGTCGTGTCGCAGAGCCCGGCGCCCGGCTCGGCGCTGCGCGGCGGCGGGTTCGTCTCCATCGTCGTGGCGGGGACGCCTCCGGACTCGATGGCGGCCGACATCACGGACCGGCCCACCGACGCTCCCCCGCCCCCGACCGACACGATCCCCGACGGCCAGGAGCGCTAGGCGTGTGAACTTCCGGAGCGCGCTCCTCGACAAGTGGCCCTACAAGCTGACGGCCGTGGTCCTCTCCATCCTGCTGTGGCTCAACGTCACCGCGGACCAGGAGCGCCAGGACCAGCCCATGCGCACCCGCGTCGAGTTCGAGGTGTCGGACACGGCGTGGGCGCTGCGCGAGGCACCGAGCGAGGTGCGCACCGTGTTCCAGGGGCGGCAGGGCGACCTGATCGCGATGGTCAACCCCGTCCTGCGGAAAGTGATCGACCCGGTGACCGATTCGATCATGGAGGTCGAGCTCACCGTCGACGACGTGAGCTTCGACCGGTCGCTCAGCGTACGACCCACCTCCGTCGTCCCCCAGCGTGTGACCGTCCACCTGGAGCGCCGCGTGGATCGCCGCGTTCCGGTGGTCGCGCGCGCCGGGGCGCACGCCGCCGAGGGGTTCGTGATCTCGCGCACCGTGGTGCAGCCGGACAGCGTGACCCTGTACGGACCGAGCACGGTGCTCGACCGGGTGCTGCAGGTCGAGACCGCCCCGCTCCAGCTCGGCGAGCTGCGCGCCTCGACCTCGCGTCAGACCGACCTCGTGCTTCCGGAGGACCTCGCCTCGATCGACATCGTGCCGGGCACGGCGCTCGTCTCGATCGAGGTCGACTCGCTCATCGCGCGCCGCCTCCAGGTGCCGGTCCGCGCGGTGGGCGCCGGGGCCGATGCGGTGACGCTCGACCCCAGCCGGGTGTGGGTCACGGTGACCGGGGCCGCTTCGGCCGTGGGCTCGCTCACGGCCGCCGACCTGGTCGCCACCGTCCGGATCGATGTCGTCCCCGCCGAGGAGCGCACGTTCGAGGTCGGCGTCCAGCTCCCCGCCGGTCTGAGCGCGACGCGGGCCGTCCAGCCGCCCCGCGTCCGCGCCCGGCGGATCCCGGGCGACGAGGATGGCGGACGAGTCCCCTCGACGAGCGGGGCGGGGCCATTGGACCCCGGAGGAGGCGCCTAGTGGGCCCGGTCCTGGGGATCGAGACGTCCTGCGACGAGACCTCCGCCGCCGTCGTCGACGGGGCGGGGATCCGCGGTCTCGCCATCGCGTCGCAGGACGCGCACGCCGCGTTCGGCGGCGTCGTCCCGGAGCTCGCGGCCCGGGCCCACATCCGGGCCCTCGACGCGATGGTCTCCCACGCCCTGTCCCGCGCCGGTCTGGAGTCGGACGCCCTCGAGGGCGTCGGTGTCACCGCGGGACCGGGTCTGGTCGGGGCGCTGCTGGTGGGCGTGAACTGGGCGAAGGCGTTCGCGTTCGGCCGCGGGCTGCCCCTCCTCGGGGTCCACCACATGGAGGGCCACCTGTTCGCGACATCCCTCGAGGATCGGGACGCCGTCCCTCCCTTCGTGTCGCTGCTCGTCTCGGGCGGTCACACGCTGCTCCTCGAGGCGCGGGCATGGGGAGACTACCGGCTCCTCGGACAGACGCGCGACGACGCCGCGGGCGAGGCGTTCGACAAGGTCGCCCGCCGGCTGGGGTTGGGGTACCCGGGGGGGCCGGAGATCGAGCGCGCCGCGGCGAGCGGAACCCCGGGCGCTCGACCGCTCCCCCGCCCGATGCTCTCGGGGTCCGACGGACCGGGCGATGCCGCATGGTTCGACATGTCGTTCAGCGGTCTCAAGACCGCGGTCGCCCTGGCCGCCGCGGAGCTCGAGGCGGGGGACGGGCTCCACGATGCGGTCGCGGATCTGGCGGCCGAGTTCCAGGAGGCGGTCGTCGACGTGCTGGCCGAGAAGACGGCGCGCGCGGTCGATCTCACGGGAGTTCGGCGTGTCGTGCTCGGGGGCGGAGTGGCGCGGAACTCCCGGCTGCGCGAACGTTTGGCCGAGCGTCTGGGCGCCGGCTGCCGGCTGTTCGCCCCGTCGCCGCGTCTGGCGACCGACAACGCCGCCATGATCGCGGCGGTCGCCCGGCACCGGCTCGCGGGGGGCGAGCGCAGCGGCTGGGACCTCAACGCGGACCCGACACTGCCCTTTCCCGGTCTCGACTCGTCCGCGGCGCCCGCCCTCGCGACCGCCGAGGGGGGCTCGGGCTAGAAGCGCTCGAACGGAGCGCGGCGAGCCGCGCCCACGGCGATGGGCACCCCGACCAGGCGCGGCCCGGCCCCGCACGCGACCATCCAGGGAACCCTGACAGGAGACACTACGTGTATCCGGAGCTGTTCACGCTCGACCTGCCGCTGATCGGTGAGCTGACGATCACGTCCTTCGGCGTGATGATGGCGCTGGCGTTCCTCTCCGCGTACGCCGTCCTGCGCTCCGAGCTCGGACGGCTCGGGGCCGACCGGGACCTGGCGGCGGACATGCTGCTGGGCGCGCTCATCGGCGGGATCGTGGGCGCGAAGATCTACTACGTGCTCCTGTACTGGGAGCGCACGGCCGCCGACCCGATCGGCATGATCTTCTCCCGGGGCGGGATCGTGTGGTACGGCGGCCTCCTCGGCGGCGTGATCGGGGTGAGCTGGATGGTCAGGCGCCGCGGCGTCCGCATTCCCCTCGCGGCCGACGCGGTCGCCCCGGGTCTGGCGCTTTCCTACGCGATCGGCCGCATCGGGTGCTTCCTGGTGGGCGACGACTACGGGCGTCCCACCGACTCGTGGGTGGGGATCGAGTTTCCACGCGGACTGCCGCCCACCACGGCCGGCAACCTGAGGCGATTCGGCGCGGAGGTCGACTCGGGCATCTCCGACACGGAAGTGCTCGCCGTCCACCCGACGCAGCTCTACGAGACGGGGATCTCGCTCGTCGTCTTCTTCTTCCTGTGGAAGCTCCGGCGGCATCCGCACAGGCAGGGCTGGCTGTTCGGTGTGTGGCTGGCGGCCGCCGGGGCCGAGCGTCTGTTCATCGAGTTCTTCCGGGCGAAGGACGACCGCTTCCTGGGCCCGTTCACGCTCGCGCAGGCGATCAGCGTGCTGCTCCTCGTGGCCGGGGTGACCATCGTCCTGCGTTGTCGCCGGCAGGTCGCCGCGGCCCCCGACCCGGCGGCGGCGTAGTGACGCCGACGTGAGTCCGCCCCGAGCTCCCGCGATCCCGCTGCGCACGGCCGCCGCGCTGGGTCTCGCCCTCACCGCCGTCGCCGCGGGCGCGGGACCCCTGCGCGGTCAGGCGGCCGTCATCGAGGTCGTCTCGCTCACGTTCGAAGGCAACGAGGCGTTCGGCTCGGGCGAGCTCGAACCCGTGATCCGCACCCGGAAGACCGAGTGCGTCACGCTGCTGCTCGAGCTGGTATGCGCGCTCACCGACTGGGGCTTCGCGCACTCGCGCCAGTACCTCGACACGCTGGACGTGGCCGCGGACGAGCTCCGGCTCGAGCTCTTCTACCGGGACCGCGGGTTCTTCTCCGCCGAGGTGGATCACGACGTGGCGATCGCGGAGGACGAGGCCCGGGTGCACTTCACGATCGCCGAGGGCCCCCCGACGCTGATCGACACCCTCTCGATCTCGGGCGTACCACCCGTGCTCGACTCCGCCGAAGTCCGCGCGCTCATCGGCCTCGGCGCGGGCGCGCGCTTCGACCGGTTCCGTCTCCGCGTGGGCGAGGACAGCCTCGTGCGCGCGCTGCGCGAGCAGGGCTACATCGAGGCGACCGTGCTCGAGGACCTTCTGCGACCGCCCGGAGGGGGGGCGCGCGTGCACCTCGACGTGAACCCCGGCCCCCGCTTCCGCGTCGGCGAGATCGAGGTCGAGGGCGCGGAGGACATCGGCGAGGGCGTGGTGCGCGACCTCCTCCGCATCCAGCCGGGCGAGTATCTGAGCCAGAGCCGCGTCGAGGACAGCCAGCGGGCGCTGTTCGTTGTGGATGCCATCCGCTTCGCGTCGGTGACCACCGAGGTCGCGGACGACTCGATCGTGGATCTCGTCGTCCAGATCACACCCGCCCGGACCCGCGTGGCCCGGGGCGGATTCGGGTGGAGCACGGACCAGTGTCTGCAGACTCAGGCCACGCTGACGCACCGCAACCTGTTCGGCGGCGCGAAGCGTCTCGAGCTCACGGCGCGTCTGGACGAGATCTTCGCCCAGCAGCTCGGCGGGAGCTTCCCGTGCTCCGACGTGGGCACGGACTCCGACTTCCGCACGCTCAACTACCTCCTGAGGGCGGAGTTCTCGATCCCCGTCTTCCTTTCGGGTCGCAACCGCTTCGGCGCGAGCGTCTATGGCGAGCGGCAGAGCATCCCGGACGTGTTCATCCGCGAAGGCGTAGGGGCCCAGTTCGGCGTCACCCGGGAGCTCAGGCAGGGGATGACGGCCACGCTGAGCTGGCAGCCGGCGTACACCGGGTTCGACGAGGAGTCGGCCGACATCTTCTTCTGCGTGAACTTCGGGTTCTGCACGCCCGAGGACATCGCCACCGTGACACGGTCGCGCTGGCTTTCCCCCGTGAACCTCAACTGGGTGTACAACCGGACGAACGACCCCGTCCAGCCGAGCAACGGGCATTACTTCACGGCCGAGATCGAGCGCGCCGAGCGCTTCACGGGCTCGGAGTACCGCTATCTGCGGGCGAACGTCCAGGCGGCCGACTTCGAGTCACTGGCCGACGACCTCGTGATCGGGGCGCGGATCCGCGCCGGGTTCGTCGAGCCGACCAGCGGCCCGTTCTCGGTGGCCGACCCCGATCGCGAGCAGGAGGTGATCCACCCCTCGAAGCGCTTCTTCGTCGGCGGGTCGCAGAGCGTGCGCGGGTTCGGCCAGAACCTCGTCGGCCCCCGCGTGCTCGTCGCGGATCAGGTGGAGGACTGCCCCGACGAGTTCCTCGAGCCGTGCGTCCAGCGTCTGGCGATGGAGGATCCGGGCGCGTTCGTCCAGCGCCCAAACGGCGGGAACGCCGCCGTCGAGATCTCGCTCGAGCTCCGGCAGCGGCTCGGCCCGCAGTGGGCGCTTGTGATGTTCGTCGACGGCGGCGACGTGTACCGGAGCCTGTCGGAGCTGAACTGGCCGGTGTGGACGCCCGGCGCCGGGATCCGGCTCAACACGCCCGTCGGGCCCCTGCGGCTCGATCTGGGGTACAACCCGAGCGGTCCGACACCGCTGCCGGTGGTGGTCTCGCTCGAGAACGGGAGCCTCGTCGAGCTTCCCGATCCGGTCCGGTTCGACCCGTTCACGTACGACCAGCCGTCGGCTCTGAAGGAGTTCTGGCGGCGGCTCCAGATCCACTTCTCGATCGGGGAGGCGTTCTGACACCGCGCGATCCACACGACCCGGAGGTGTCCGGGGCGTCGGGAGCGCCGGGCTCCCCGGCGCCGTCCCCCGGCGGCGACGCGGATCGCGCGCCCGGCTCTGGCGCCGCCGCCGAGAGGCCGTCCGGCTCCGATCGGAAGCGCCGCCGCCGGGCCTTGTTCGTGGCGCGCGTCATCGGGCTCGTGTGTATCGGGATCGCGCTCGCCCTCTTCCAGTTCACGCAGACGACGACGGGCCGCAACGCGGCGCTGGCGCTGCTCCGGGGCGCTCTCGAGAACGCCGTCAACGGGGAGCTCCGCATCGGCCCGGTGCTCGGCGGGAACCTCCTCACCAGGGTCGTGCTCAGCCGCTTCGAGATCACCGATCCCGCCGGAGCCACTTTCCTCGCCTTCGACAGTGTGACCGTGGAGTACGACCCGCTGGCGCTCCTCCGCCGCCAGGTCCGCATCCGCAGGCTCGACGCGGCACGGGCCGAGATCCGGCTGACCCAGACCGCGGACGGACGCTGGAACTACGAGCGCATCTTCCAGGGCGATGTCCCGCCGGAGGCGCCGGACACCGCCGCCGTGCCCCCCGACAGCGCGGGGGCGGACTCGGGGGGAACGCCGCTCCGCTTCCTGATCCGCGACGCCCGGATGCGCTCGGGACGAATCGAGATCCGGCTCCCGTGGACCGAGACGCTGGAAGGGGATGCGCGCGAGCGGGCGCTCACCGAGATCCGCGAGGGCTCCATCTGGCACGTGGAGGAGACGCGGAGCGGGGAGTTCGAGCGCGTGTACCGGATCGAGGATGGCGCGGGCCGCTTTCCCGCGCTCCGGGTCGTCGATCCGCCGCGGCCCTTCCGCATCGAGCTCGCCGACGTCCGCGGCACGCTCTACGCGGTCCGCCAGCCGCTCGAGATCGAGGAGTTCGACGGCTCGGTGACATTCGGCGACACGATCGCGGTGGGGATCCGAACCCTGTCGACGCCGCACTCGACGCTCGCGGGAGAAGGCTGGGTGGTCGCCGACGACCCGCTCCGCTACGCATTCGATCTCGAGGCCGACCCTCTGGGGTTCGAGGACCTCGCGTGGCTGCCCGTGCCGGTGCCGTCCTCGGGCGGCGGTCCGCTCGCCCTCGCCCTGAGCTCGCGGGGGGAGACTCCCATCATCGAGATCACCGACGGCCGGATCGAGAGCGAGCAGACGCGCATCCGCGGAGGCTTCACGATCGCGCTCGAGGAGATGCCGCGGTTCGAGCGCATCGACGCGACGCTGGACCCACTCCGGATCCGATGGCTCGACGAGCTGCTCGACCGGCCGTCCCTCGTGGACGGGGCACTCACCGGCACGCTCACCGGCTCGGGTCGCCTCGACCGTCTCCAGATCGACACCGACCTCACCCTCGACCCGCTCGACCCCGACGTGCGGCCCTCCCGCCTCCGCGCCACCGGAGGCGTGTCGATGGTCGAGCCGTACTCGATCCGCGACCTGGCCCTCGAGCTCGAGTCGTTCCAACCGCGCTGGGCGGGCATCCTCGGGTTCGAGGCGCCGCTCGAGGGACGGCTGGACGGCGCGCTGACCGTGAACAGACCCGCGGGAGGCGCGCTCTCGGCGAGCGGGGCGGTGACGCACGTGACGCCGGCCGGCGACGTCTCGCGGCTCGAGGGCGCGGCAACCGTGGACCTCGAAGACGGATCCACGATCGAGATCGATCTCGAAGTCCGACCGCTGGCGCTCGCCGCCGTGGAGCCGTTCGCGCCCGATCTCGACCTCGTGGGGTCGATCAGCGGGCCGCTGCGCGCCCGCGGGTCGCTGTCCGACCTGTTCGCCGAAGCCGACCTCGAGACGGCGCGCGGGCGGCTCACGTTCGACGGCCGGTTCGGGCTCGAGGGAGAGCCGAAGCGCTACGACGCCCGCGTGCAGGCGTCCGGCATCGATCTGCAGGAGTGGAGGGAGAACGCCCCACCCACCCGGCTCGCGGTCCGCGGACGAGTGGTGGGTTCGGGCATCGAGCTCGCCTCGATGGACGCCGAGTTCGATCTCGAGATCCTGCCGTCGGAGCTCGAGCGCGCGGAGCTGGACACGAGCTACGTGCGGTTCCACGTGCGAGACGGGCTGGCCGAGATCGACACGCTGATCCTGCGTTCCGACGTCGGCACCGCGACGGGCCGCGGCAGCTTCGGGCTCACCGAGGAGCGGCGCGGAGCGGTGACCGTGGACGCGACGGTCCCCGATCTGTCGGAATGGAATCGGTGGCTCGCCGAGGAGATCCCGGGCGGTCAGGCGGCCGGCGAAGAGGAGGTCCTGTTCGCGGACTTCGAGGCGGCCATGGCGGAGCCCGAGGAGGAGGGCCCGGTGGAAGGGTTGCGCGGGAGCCTCGAGGGCCACGGCGTGGTCGAGGGGACGATCGACGACTTCTCGGTGGAGGCCTCGATCGAGGCGACGGACGCGCGCTTCGAGGACACGGGTGCGGATACGCTGAGCGCCCGTATCGTGCTCGGGGACCCGCCGTCGCTCGAGGAGATCGTGGCCGAGGTGAGGGCCCGCGAGGCCCGCGTCCGCGGGATCGAGCTCGACTCGCTGGCGCTCGATGTGGACCGGCGGGGCTCCGGGCCCGTGGCGTTCGCTGTCCACGCGCGGCGCGACACCACGATCGCGTTCTCGGCCGCCGGCGACGTCGACGTGGCGTCCGGCTCGTTCGACGCGCGACTCGACGCGCTCGAGGCCGAGCTCGGCGAGCTCGCGTTCGAGATGAGCGAGCCCGCCCGCATCGCGTACTCCGACTCGGCGCTCGTCGTCGATGATCTCGCGCTGGCGGGTCCGCTCGGTCGCATCGAGGCCGACGGAACGATCCCCGCGGCGGGCTCGGGCGACCTCGCGCTCTCGATCTCCGCCTTCCGCGTGGACCGGCTCGGATACCTGTTCTCCGACGCGCCGGAGGTGGGCGGCACCCTGTACGCGGATGTGCGCGTGTCCGGCACCCTGGCCGAGCCGAGCTGGCAGGGTTCGGCGCGGGTACTCGACCCGGCGATCCGCGAGCACCGCTACACGGCGCTCGAGGCGGCGTTCGACTATGCGGACCGGCGCCTGGAGGGGTCGGTGGACCTCACCCTCGACGGGTTCAGGCTCGCGCACGCCGAGGGAAGCCTCCAGGCCGATCTCGCCCTGCGCGATGTCGAGCGCCGGCTGCTCGACGAGCCGGTGGACATCCGGGTGCGCGCCGACAGCCTTCCCCTCCAGATCCTCGAGCTCCGGGTGCGCGGGCTCCAGGAGATCGACGGGTTCGCGCGTGGCTCGGTGACCCTGACCGGCGCGCCGGGCGAGCTCGAGTACGGCGGCGATCTGAGCGTGGTCGACGCGGCCGCGAGCGTCCCAGATCTCGGTATCCGGCTGGTCGGCATCGCAGGGCACGCGACGTTCCGCGACTCCAATGCCCGCATCGACTCCTTCCGCGTCGCCTCGGCGGACGGCGGTGCCGCGAGGGTGAGCGGCGTGCTCGACGTGAGCACCCTGTCGAACCCGGAGCTCGATCTGGACATTTCCGCCACCCGGTTCCACGCGGTTTCCAGACGGGACATGACGCTCGCCGTGGAGGGCACGGGCCACCTGGGCGGTCAGTACCGGAGCCCGCGGCTGGAGGGCGACTTCGGGCTCCGCGATGGCGACATCCGACAGGACGAGTTCCTCCGCCAGCAGCACGTGATCGACCTGAGCGACCCCTCCTTCTACAGCCTGCTCGATTCGGCGGCGGTGGGGGAACGTCGCCTTCTGCAGAGCTTCCAGAACCCGTTCATGGACAACCTCGTGATCGACGCGACCGTCGATCTCGGCCCCAACCTGTGGCTCCGCTCGCCCCAGCTCGACGTGGAGCTCGTGGCCAGCGACCTCGACGTGTTCGTGGACCGTGCCGCGGATCGACAGACCGTGCGCGGCATCGTCGAGCTCCCGAGGGGCACGTACCGCTTCGACCGCCTGCGCCCCTACGTGCAGTCGCTGCGCATCACGTCGGGGACGCTCCAGTTCAGCGGGAGCGAGGACTTCAACCCCGACCTGTCGATCAACGCGGAGTACCGGACCCGGACCTCGGAGGGGCCGGTGGTGATCGAGGTGCACATCGGCGGGACCCTCCAGAGCACCCAGCTCGCCCTGAGCAGCAACCCCCCGATGAGCGAGACCGACCAGCTCTGCTACCTCGCCGTGGGCGCCCCATGCTTCGCCGCGGCCGACGACCAGCTCGGGCAGCGACTCCTCCAGGAGACGGTCTTGGGCACCCTGAGCACGGGGCTCTCGTCCGCGCTCGTGGGGTCGACCGGTCTCTCGTACTTCAGCCTGCGCTCTGTGGGCGCCACGCGGGGCTCGCGGGTCGCGGGCTCGCAGAACCTGTTCGACCAGACGGCGGTCGAGTTCGGGTGGTACGCCAACGAGGAGCTCTTCTTCACGTTCTCGCAGCCCCTGGGCGGGGGGACGCCCCGCGCGACGCTCGAGTGGCGGTTCGCGCCCGACTGGACCCTCCAGGCGCGCACCGCGAGCCGCCTCGACGAGCGCCAATTCGGTCTGTTCCGGGGGACGAACCTCGCGAACGACCGGACCTTCGGGCTCTTCCTGTTCCGGGAGTGGAGTTACTAGAGCATAGGCGACGGGCTACGGTCCATCGCGAACCGCCGATGGGAGCCCGCCCCCTCGCGAACCGCCGACGGGAGCCCGCCCCCTCGCGATCCTGCGACGGAGCTCCGCGGTCGAGGCCGGTCCGCTCGTCATGGCGAGCGACCGCCCCCCGGCGTATCCTCCCGCTCACGCCGCTCCCGCCCGCGAGGGGGATGACGGCTCGAGCGGACCGAAGACCCGGGGAGCGCAGCGATCGTGACCGCATATCCGTACGCGGACCGGGACCGGTTTCTCGTCCTCCTGAACGCGCACGCCAGCGGGGGGCTCCCCGATGCACTGAGACGACGCCTGGGCGGCGCCTTCGCGGCGCGCTCCGTCCCGTTCGACATCGTCGAACCCGCGGACGCCGAGGAAGCGCTGTGCGTGACGCGCGCCGCGGCCGAGCGGGGCTACCGTGCCGTGGCCGCGGTGGGTGGGGACGGGACCGTGGGGATCGCGCTCAAGGGTACCGCGGGCTCCGGCGTTCCGGTGGCGATCATCCCGTTCGGCACCGGCAACCAGCTCGCGCTCAACTTCGACATCCCGAGCTCTCTCGAGGACAGCGTCCGCGTGGCCGTCGAGGGCCGTGTCGAGCAGGTCGACCTCGGACGCGCGAACGGCGAGCATTTCGCGCTCATCGCGGGGGCGGGCCTCGACGCCGACGTGATGGCCGCGGCCACGAGCGAGCTCAAGAACCGCTTCGGATTCGCCGCCTATCTGTACAGCGGGCTCAAGCACATCATCACGCCGTCGAGCGCCGATTTCCGCATCGTCGCGGACGATCGCGAGGTGAAGGTGCGCGCGTCGATGGTCCTGCTGGCGAACGCCGGGCAGCTCGGCGCCGGCCCGCTCCCCGTGGAGGTCATGCTCGCCCCACGCTCCTCCTTCCACGACGGCCTGATCGACGTGTGCATCTACGCGCCGCGGAACCTGCCCGAGGTCGCGCGCATGCTGTGGCGCGTCGCCCGCCGTCAGTTCGCGGGCGACGACCGCATGATCTTCCTCCAGGCGAAGAAGGTGTCGATCGAGTCGGATCCTCCCGTCGCGATCCAGATCGACGGGGAGCCTCGCGGCGAAACTCCGATCGAGGCCGAGATGGAGCCGCTGGTGGGGCGGATCCTCGTCCCGCGGTAGGAACGGCCACCCCGGCGCCCGTGCCGAGCCGGCAGCGGCCCGGGCCGCCCGCCGGGAGTCGGATCGCAGCCTGCCGTGCCCCTTGGACAGGCCTCTACCGGTCCGCGGCTCCCGATTCTCCGTAGATCAGGTACGGCGCGCGCAGCCGGCGGAACGCCGCGAGCTCCGGGTCCCACGACGCGGCGATCGCCGCCGGGGCCTCGCCCGCCTCGATCGCCAGCCGGAGCGCATCGCTCCCCGCCAGTCGGTCGAAGTGTGGCGGGTTCCACTCCCACCGCGAGCCCGCGAGGTCGCGCGCGTCCCGGAGCGCGGCCACGGCCGTCCGCACGGGGTCGTAGGCCTCGCGGTCCGTCACCGTGAAGCGGATGCCGTGCACGGACTCGCCGTCGTACTTCCCATCCGTGGGTCCCTCGGGAACGAACTCGATCGCCTCGAACCGGACGCCCGCGAGACCGCGGGCCTCGAGCCGCGCGAGGAGCGAATCGGCCTCGAGCCACGGTGCGCCGATCTGCCGGAAGGCGTCGGGGGTTCCGCGCCCGACCGACAGGTTCGTGCCCTCGAACAGGCACGTGCCCGGGTAGTGCGTGGCGCTCTCGAGGGTGGGCATGTTCCGGGAGGGCGGGATCCACGGGAGCCCGGTCTCGTCGAACCACATGTCGCGCCGCCAGCCTTCCACCGGGACGACGTGGAGCTCGACCTCGATCCCGAACTCGCCCGCGTACAGCCGCGCGAGCTCGCCGGCCGTCATCCCGTGCCGGGCGGGGACCGGGTACAGCCCCACGAACGTGGCGAAAGCGGGCTCGAGGACGGGTCCCTGGACGTGACCATCGATCGGGTTCGGCCGGTCGAGCACCACGAACGGGATCCCGGACTCGCCCGCCGCGCGCATCGCGTACGCCATGGTCGAGACGTACGTGTAGTACCGCGCCCCGATGTCCTGGAGGTCGAAGAGGAGCGCATCCAGATCGGAGAGCGCCTCGGGCGTGGGCGCACGGCTCCCGCCGTAGAGCGAGAGGACGGGAAGCCCGGTGGCCGCGTCGACCTCGTCCTCGATCCGCTCGCCCTCGGGGGCGGCGCCGCGGATCCCGTGCTCGGGCGAGAAGAGCACGACGAGGTCCACGCCCTCGAGCGCCGCGAGGACGTCGATCGCGCTGAGGCCGTCCCGGGTCACGCCGCTCCGGTTCGTGATGAGCCCCACCCGGCGCCCGCGAACGAGGTCGAGGGAGTCGGTCGCGAGGACGTCGAGCCCCGGACGTACGCGAGCGGCGGGAGCGCCGGCCTCGTCGGCTCCCGGTCGGTCGGCCCCCGCGGTCCTCTCGTCCGCGGGCCCGCACGCCCCCACCACGCCGAGCGCGAGGAGGGCGGCCGCGACCGGAGCGTGGAGAGCGTGCGCCCCGCCGCCCCGGAGGACGCCCGCGTCGTCGCGCGGGCGTGCCGGCGCGACCCGCGCTGGTAGCCCCTTCCGGCCCCGCATAGCTTCCTCACGCATGGCGGTCAGACTACCGGAGACTCGAAGCGCGGGACAGCCGGCCCCGCCGGGCACACGCCCGCGTCCGCGGTCGCATGGTGCCGCCCTGTTCGTCGTCTGCGCGCTGACCACCGCCGCCGGCTGCGCGGGCGGGGCACCCGAGCCCTCCACGGTCCCGAGGCCGTCCCCCATCCGCCCCGGCGCGCCGCTCCCCGACGAGGCCCGCGAATGGGTGGATGAAACGCTCGCCTCGCTCGATCTCCGCCAGCGGGCGGCGCAGCTCGTGATGGTGTGGATGTCGGGTGGGTACGCCCCGGTCACGGATGCGGAGCAGACGCGCGTCGCTGAGCTCGTCGACGAAGGGCTCGGTGGCATCGTCATCTCGGTGGGCACCCCGCTCGACTACGCGTCGCGGCTCGGCCGGCTCCAGGAGCGGGCCGCGGTGCCGCTGCTCGTGGGGGCCGACTTCGAGTCCGGACCGGGATACCGGCTGGGCGGCATCACGGCGCTCCCCTCGGGCGTGGACCTCGGGGGCGCGACCGTCCTCCCCCCCGCGATGGCGTTCGGCGCGATCGACGATGAGACCGCCGCCCGCGAGGCGGGCCGGCTCACCGCGGTCGAGGCGCGGGCTCTCGGCGTGCACGTGAACTTCGCCCCGGTGCTCGACGTCAACAACAACCCCGACAACCCCATCATCAACACGCGCGCCTACGGGGAAGACCCGGAGCGCGTGGCGGCCCTCGGCGCGGCCTACATCCGGGGGGCGCACGAGGGCGGGCTCCTCACGACGGCGAAGCACTTCCC
>Ga0299914_10001110_pt1 | contig 17347 bp, 17 predicted proteins | sample RVTome_10_FD_201361 | JGI IMG/M metagenome (GOLD analysis project Ga0299914, IMG submission 201361) | Soil microbial communities from uranium-contaminated site in the Upper Colorado River Basin, Wyoming, United States - RVT153D57 (version 2) ...
GTCACCGCAGATGATCACGTTCTGGACGATCTGCTCCGCCTCGCCGCCGCGGCCGGTGTCGAGGCCGACGTGGTCGCCGATGCGGCGGCGGCCCGGGCGCGCTGGTCGGCCGCGCCGATCGTCGTCGTCGGTGACGACCAGGCCGAAAGTCTGCTCGCGCTCGGTCCGCCGCGGCGGCCGGGCGTCCTCGTGGTGTGCTCTGGCCCCCCGGCGACCGCAACCTGGCGACGCGCTGTCGGGCTCGGGGCGGAGCATGTTCTCGAGCTCGGCACAGGCGAGGCGCGGCTTGTCGAGTGCTTCGCCGACGTGGCCGACGGCGGCGGTCCCGAGCAGGCGATCGTGGTAGGTGTCGCCGGGGGCCGTGGCGGGGCAGGTGCATCGGTGCTCGCGTCAGCACTTGCAGTGTGCGCGGTTCGTCGGAGGCTGGCCACCATGCTTGTCGATGCCGATCCCTTCGGCGGTGGGCTCGATCTGGTGCTAGGTGCAGAACACAGTGGCGGGTTGCGCTGGCCCGACCTGGCCGACACCCGCGGCCGGATTGGCGGACCGACCCTCCGCGACCACCTTCCCGATCCGCATGGGCTGACCGTTCTGTCGTGGGACCGAGGCGGCATGCTCAATGTGCCTGCCGAAGCCGTCCGGGCAGTCGTCGCCGCCGCACGGCGATCATGGGACCTGGTCGTGGTCGACCTGCCCCGCCGCTGCGATCCGGCGACGGAGGAGTTCGCCGGCCAGTGCCACCGCGTCCTGCTCGTGGTGCCGGCCGAGGTGCGGGCGGTCGCGGCGGCCGGTCGGGTGGCTGCCGGGCTCGGCGTGGTCGCGTCCGACATCAGCGTCGTCGTCCGCAAACCGGCTCCGTCGGGCCTGCGCTCGGCTGACATCGCAGCGGCGTTGGGCCTGCCAGTGGCGGCAGAGCTAGATCCCGAGCCGGGGCTCGCCGAGGCACTCGAGCGTGGCGAACCACCCGCCACGTCAGGACGTGGTCCGCTGGCAACGGTCTGTGGGCGCCTGCTCGACGAGCTGGTCGACCGAGACGATGCGGAGGCGGCCTGATGCGGGTCGACCCCGAGCTTGTCGAGCGGATACGCACGTCGCTGACAGCAGCTTCGGCCGCGCCGACGGCCTCGCAGGTAGCGGCGGCCTTGCGGGCTGAAGGAGCCGTCCTCGGTGATGCCGGCGTCCTCGATGTCACCAAGCGGCTCAGAGCCGAGATCACCGGAGCGGGGCCCCTAGAGGGGTTGTTGCGTGAGCCGGGCGTCACCGACGTTCTTGTCAACGGGCCTGCCGACGTGTGGGTCGACCGTGGCAACGGTCTGGAGCAGATCCCGCTTCGGCTCGGCGACGAGCACGACGTGCGGCGGCTCGCCCAGCGGCTCGCGGCGAGCGCGAACCGACGGCTCGACGACGGCATGCCTTTCGTCGATGCCCGTCTGGCCGACGGTGTCCGGCTGCACGCTGTGCTGCCGCCGATCTCACCCCAGGGGACGATCATCTGCTTGCGGGTTCCGGCGGGCCACGTCTTCAGCATGGATGAGTTGATCGGGTCGGGTAGCGTCGCTCCCGACCTCGCGCCGTGGCTGCAGGCGATCGTGCGGTCTCGGCTGGCGTTCTTGGTAACCGGCGGGACAGGCACCGGAAAGACGACGGTGCTGGGGGCGCTGCTGTCGCTGGCCGATCCCACCGAGCGGGTGGTCCTGGTCGAGGACTCCGGCGAGTTGCGGCCGTCGTTGCCGCACGTAGTGCGGCTCGAGGCCCGACCACACAACGTGGAAGGCGCCGGCCGGGTCGGGCTCGACGAGTTGGTGCGCCAGGCATTGCGGATGCGCCCGGACCGGCTGGTGGTCGGTGAGGTGCGCGGCCGCGAGGTAGTCGACCTGCTGAGTGCGTTGAACACCGGCCACGAGGGCGGTTGCGGCACCTTGCATGCGAACTCGGCCGCGGACTTACCGGCCCGCCTCGAAGCGCTGGGCGTGGCCGCAGGTCTGGACCGGGACGCCGTCCATGCCCAGGTTGCGGCTGGTCTGGCCGCGGTGATCCACCTGGTGCGAGACCGCTCGGGATGCCGCCGGATCGCCGAGATAGCAGTCGTCGAGCGCGCCGGTGGCGGCTCGGTCGTGGTGGTGCCGGCGGTTCGGAGCCTTGCCCCTGGTGAGTTCACCGAAGCCGCCGCGGCCGGCCGGCTGCGGTCGTGGATCGCTCCGGCCATGACGTGAGTGGCGCGCTCGCGGCCGTGCTCGCAGCGGTGGCGGCCGGCTTGCTCGCCGGCCGCCGCCCGAGCTTTCTCGCCGTCCGGTTGGCAGAAAGTCACGGTGGTGCAACCCATCGCCTCGTTCGCCTTCGGCACGGCCGGCCAACGTCGGCCCCGGGCGACGTGCGACCTAGCACTCGGCGTCGCTGGATCCGGCCGGCCACGAAGCCGTTGGCCGGCGGCGCCGATGTCTTGCGGCGGGATGCCGATGTCGTCGAGGCATGCCTGGCGTTGGCGGCCGAACTGCAGGCGGGTGCGCCCGTGGCCCGTGCCATGGCAGCCGTGGCGGAGGACTGGCCCGAGCTGTTCGGTTCGGCGGCGGTTCGAGCGGCCACGGGCGGAGACGTGGCCGCCGCGTTGCGCGAGGCCGCAACAGCACCCGGCGCGGCCTCGCTGCGTGCCGTGGCCGCGGGGTGGGAAGTCACCGACTGCACCGGCGCGCCGCTCTCCCGCGTGGTGGTCGCCGTGGCCGACTCGCTGCGGACAGAGGCTGCCGTGCGTCGCGAGGCGTCCAGCCAGCTCGCTACGGCCCGCGCCACCGCCCGCATTCTCGCGCTGCTGCCGTTCGGAACCCTCCTGCTGCTGTCCGGTGGCGACGGCGCCGCGATCGCATTCCTCGTCAGCAGTCCGATCGGGTTGGCGTGCCTAGGCGGCGCCATCGCGTTCGTGGGGGTCGGGCTGTGGTGGGTGGGCCGGCTCACGAGATCGGCGACGAGGTCGGCATGGGAAGCCTGACCACGGTTGCCGTCATGCTCGCGGCCGTCGCTGGTGGCGTTGCCTTCGCTCCCGGCCCGGGGGCGGGCAGGTTGCGGGCGGTCTGCACCCGTCCCGGTGTGACCTGGCGCGGTTCACGGCGTTCACCGGCCTCCGGTTCGCTGCTCGGCCGGCGCCGCCGAGCGGTTGCCGCGTGCCTCGCGGCGCTCGGGGGCGCGGCGCTTGTCGGAGGCGCGGGCGGGTGGGTCGCCGGGCTAGCTGCCGGCGCCGTGGCGTGGGTCGGCCTGGGACGGTTGGAGCCTGCAGCGGTGGTCCGGCGACGGCAGCACGTCGCCGCGGCCGTGCCGCTGGCGGCAGAACTCCTCGCTGCTGCGGTCGGGTCGGGGGCACCACCCGACCGAGCCGCCGATGTGGTGGGCCGAGCGATAGGCGGGCCGCTGGGCGATGGCCTCAGCGTCGCAGCGGCGGCCACTCGCGTGGGCGCAGACCCGCGGAGCGCGTGGGCCGGCCTGCTCGATGATCCTGCCTCTCGGCCCATCGGCCGGGCCATGCTCCGCTCGGCCGCCCGAGGTGTGTCGCCCGTGCCGGTTCTGCAGCGGGTAGCCCTTGACGCACGCGACTCCGCCCGGTGGGCCGCCGAGGCGCGGGCCCGTTCGGTCGGGGCCAAGGCGGCCGCGCCGCTCGGGCTGTGCTTCCTCCCGGCGTTCGTGCTCGTCGGCATCGTTCCACTGGTCGCGACGCTAGGGATGCCGCTGCTGCCCTGAAGGGCCGGATATCCACAGCCACCCGAGGTGCGGGTGTGGTTTCCACAGATCCCGAACGATCTTCGGGTCAGGCTCGGCCAGCCAAGAGCCTTGAGGTGGCGCCGCGGAACCCGCGGCCCCCGCACCGGCCGGACCGCCGGGTGAGGAGGTTCGATGTCCAAGATCGCAGCTTCGCTGCGCCGGACGAGCGAGCGCGGTATGGCGACCGCCGAGTACGCCGTCGGCACCGTCGCGGCCTGCGGCATTGCCGGAGTTCTCTACAAGCTCGTCGAGAACGACAGCATCCTCGGGTTCCTGACCGACCTGGCGCGCAAGGCGTTCGGAATCCTCGGATGACAATGAAGACGCTGCGCCGGCGGGGGATTCCCCGCCGGCGCACGGCGCGCGGATCTCCGCGCGGCCGCAGTGCCGCTACCGCCAAGCCCATTGGTGGCGCCGCCGACAGGGGCGCCGTGACCGCCGAGATCGCGGCCGCCTTACCCGCTCTCGTTCTCGTGGTGATCGCCGCGCTGTGGACGCTGTCGCTAGGTCTCATGCAGTTGCGATGCGCGGACGCGGCGCGTGAGGCGGCACGTGCGGCGGCGCGGGGTGACGATCCGGCGGTAGTTCGCCAGGTCGCCGAGGCCGTCGCCCCGACCGGCGCGGTGGTCGAGGTGACCGAGCGCGACGGGCTGGTGGTCGTCGAAGTGGCCGTGGAGGTCAGGCCGCCGGTCCCGTTCGCCGATCAGCTACCAGCGCCGACAGTGAGTGCCGAATCCGTCGCCGTCGAGGAGTCGTCGTGATGCGGCGCGAGCGCGGCGCCGGCTCGGTCCTGGTACTGGCGGCGACGATGATGATCGTGGTCGGGTCGCTTGTCGCGGCCACGCTCGGCGCTGGGATCGCGGCCCGTCACCGGGCCGCAGCAGCGGCCGACCTGGCAGCGCTCGCGGCCGCCGGGGCGCTGGTCCGCCCGGCCGGCGAACATCCATGCGGCGCCGCCGAGCGAGTGAGCCGCGCCAACGGCGCGACCCTTCGGGAGTGCAACGTCGAGCGTGGTGAGGTGGAGGTCGCCGCGTCTGCACCCATCACCGGCCCGCTGCGGTGGCTGACCGATCCGGTGCGCCGGGCCCGAGCCGGAGTGCCGCCGCAGGTTCGCGTCGGTGTGGTGGCCGCCAATGATTGGTTGTTGCCGGTCGCCGGACCGTTTCGCCTGACGGCGCGGTTCGGTGCGGCCGGGACTCAGTGGGTCTCCGGCCGCCACACCGGGCTCGATTTCGCCGCGCCGGAGGGTACGCCCGTCGTCGCGGCCGCTGCCGGCCGAGTGATCGAGGCCGGCCGGGCCGGTCCGTACGGCAACCTCGTCGTCATCGATCACGGTGGCGTAACGACGTACTACGCGCACCTGAGTTCCGTCGACGTCGCTGCCGACGACGAGGTCGGTGCAGGTCACCAGATAGGCACCGTAGGCGCCACTGGCAACGCGACCGGGCCGCACCTGCACTTCGAAGTGCGCATGAACGGCGTGCCACAAGATCCGGCGAGCGTCGTGCCGCTGTGACGGCTGGGGCTTCTCGATGCGTGCCCGCAGTGGACTGCCCTGCTGCACTGCGGGCACCCAGCGCTCACTGTCCCTGGTTCGGATCAGCCCTCGGGCACCTCGGGTGGTGTTGGCTGGGTCCGGGTCGCTCCGACGCACGCGACGATCACGCAGCCGATGGCTGCCCACTCGCGCGCCGCCAACACCTCACCGAGCAGGACGAGGCCGACGAGGGCGGCGGCGGCCGGCTCCAGGCTCATCAGGATGCCGAACACCTGAGCTCGCATGCGGCGCAGAGCCTCCAGTTCGAACGTGTACGGGATGACCGAGGAGAGCAGCCCGACGATGACTCCGATCGCGAGCAACTCCGGACGCAGCAGCGCCGAGCCACCCGAACCGATGCCGACCGGCAGCATGATCACCGCACCCACGACACTGGCGAGCGCCAAGCCCGATGAACCAGGAAAGCGGCGGCCGATCGCCGAGCTCAGCAAGATGTAGGCCGCCCACCCGGCGGCAGCGAGCAGCGCGAACGCCACACCCGCGATCGTGACCCGACCCGACCCGTCGTTCCTGACGAGCAGCACGACACCGGTGGCCGCCAGCGCTACCCACGCCAGGTCCAGCGGGCGGCGGGAAAAGGCGACCGCAACGCCGAGCGGCCCGAGGAATTCGATCATGACGGCGATGCCCAGTGGTATGCGGGCAAACGACTCGTAGATCGCGAAGTTCATCACCGCGAGTGTTAGGCCGAAGGCGACCACGAGCAGCAAATCCGCTAGTGGGTGCCGCCGCCACAAGCCGCGCAGCAGTCGGCGGCCGATGATCGTCAACACCACTGCAGAGGTGGCGAGCCGCATCATCACCATCGCGCTCGGCGGCATCTGGTCGAAGACCGTCTTGGCCAGGCCTGCTCCGAGCGGGACCGACCCGATGCCGACCAGTACGAGCGCCGGTGCGGGAATGCTGCCGAGCCGGCTCGCCATCCGTTGCTCCGACCGGCGAGCGTGGCCGCCGGTGCTGCTGTCAGGGTCGATGGGTATCGGATTGCGGAGGAGAGTCGGCGTCCGTGCTGCGCGCTGGCGGTTCATCGCGCCCTTGGGCACCGGCCGGTTCGTCCGGTGCGCCGGTGGCGCCGGACTCACTGGTGGTCGACTCGGTGTCGGCTCGGCGGTCGCGGTCCGTTGCGGCGGCAGGGTCCCGGCTTGTCTCGGCGCGGGCCGGCGCGGCCTGTTCTGCCTGCCAGCGGAGCTCGCGTACTTCGCCGCGCCGCTTCTGGATTCGTCGTACCGAGGTCCGGATCGAATAGAGCGAGGCAAGTGCGATCAGCCCGGCGACGAAGCCGGCCACGAACACGCCGCCGACCGACGTCGTGATGGTGACGTTGAGGAACTCGACCACGACTTCTTCGCTACTGCCGACGAACGATGCCAGGACCAGCATCGCCACGAGGACGAGCAGCACGAGCGCTAGCGCCAGCATGAGTGTGACTTTACGCAAGTTGGAGCATCGGCGGGGTCCAACGTGATCCTTCCGGCGTGTTAGTCATGGAAATCGGCAGGCGCCGCGGCGAGCAGAACCTCCAGCAGCTGCACGGCCCCGGACTTTTCCAGCGGGTCGTTGCCGTTTCCGCACTTCGGGGACTGCACGCACGACGGGCACCCGGACGGACACGGGCACGAAGCGATCGTCTCGAGCGTCGCCCGCAGCCATGGTCCGGCCGCCTGGAAGCCCCGTTCGGCGAATCCGGCACCGCCTGGGTGGCCGTCGTGGACGAATACGGTCAGCAGCCCGGTATCCGGGTGCCGAGCCGTCGACAACCCGCCGATGTCCCAGCGGTCGCACGTGGCGAACAACGGCAGCAACCCGATCGCTGCATGCTCTGCGGCGTGCGCGGAACCGGGGGCATCGGCCTCGGATACCGGCAGCAACGCGTCGGGCAGCGTCCACCAGACCGCCTTGGTGCGCAGCCGGCGCGGTGGCAGGTTCAACGCCTCCTCACCCAAGACCTCACCCGAGCCGAGCCTGCGCTTGAGGTACGCCACGACCTGGCTGGATACCTCCACGCTGCCGAAGCTCAGCCGCGCCTCGCCCCAGCTGGCCTGGCGGTCGACGGCCAGGATTCGCAGGTCGGTCACGTCGCGGGCTGTTGTCGTGTAGTCCACGGTTTCGGGACGGACGAAGGCGACATGGTCGTCCAGGTCGAGCCGCTCGACGATGTACGTGTCGCCTTGATGGACGTAGACGGCACCGTCGTGGACTGCGGCATGCGCCCGGCCGGCGTCCACGGTGCCGAGCAGCCGTCCGGTGCTGGCCTCGACAAGCTGGACGATCGGCTCTCCCGATCCGCGCAGGTCGGCCAGGTCCTGAGCCCAGCCGCTGCGGACCCAGTGCCACCCGGAGGATCGCCGCCGGAGCACCCTTTCGCCCTCGAGCGCGGCCAACACCTGCGGGGCGGACGGGCCGAACAGATCGACGTCCTTGTCGGTCAGCGGCGATTCTTGGGCGGCCGCGCAGAGGTGGGGAGCAAGGACGTACGGGTTGTCCGGGTCCAGCACCGTGGCCTCAGCCGGATGCCCGAAGATCGCGTCAGGATGCCGGACCAGGTACGTGTCCAACGGGTCGTCGCGAGCGATCAGCACGGCCAGCGAATCCTGCCCCGCCCGGCCCGCCCGGCCGGCCTGTTGCCACAGCGAGGCCCGGGTGCCCGGCCAGCCCGCAATGACGACGGCGTCCAGGCCGGCGACGTCGACGCCCAGTTCGAGCGCGGTCGTGGCCGCCAGGGCGCGGATCGTCCCGTCCTGGAGCGCCTGCTCGAGAGTGCGGCGCTCGTGCGGCAGGTACCCCGCTCGGTAGGCGGCGACCTGCTCGGCGAGCGCGGGATCCACTTCGGCCAAGGCCCTTCTGGCTAATCCGGCCACTGTCTCCGCCGCCCGCCGGGAACGCACGAAGCCCACCGTCCGGGCCCCCGCGGCGACAAGGTCGGACAACAGATCGGCGGTCTCGGCCAGCGTGCTTCGCTTGACCGGCGCACCGTTCTCACCGCTCAGCGAGCTGGTAGGCGGCTCCCACAGCACGAACTCCTTCGCGCCCCGAGGAGAGCCGTCCTGCTGGACCGCAACGACAGGTACACCGGTGAGGCGCCGGGCGGAAAGTTCAGGCTCGGCGGCGGTCGCCGAAGCGAGGATGAACACCGGGTCCGCCCCATACTTGGCACATATCCGCCGTAGTCGTCGCAGCACCTGTGCCACATGCGAGCCGAACACGCCGCGGTAGGTGTGGCACTCGTCGACCACGACGAACCTGAGCGAGCGCAGAAACCCCACCCAGCGGTGGTGCCTGGGCAGCAACGACCGGTGCAGCATGTCCGGGTTGGTCAGCAGGTAGGTCGCGTGGTCGCGGGCAGCGTCTCTGGACTCGATCGGAGTATCACCGTCGTAGGTGGCAGCGACAATGTCAGGGACGCCAAGCTCGATGAGCACGCGCAACTGGTCGGCCGCGAGAGCCTTGGTAGGCGTCAGGTACAGGGTCGTCCCGCCGTTCCTGCGCCCGGCGCGGGCCGCAGTGAGCGCCGGAAGCAGATATGCCAGCGATTTGCCCGACGCGGTGCCGGTGGCCACGACGACCGATTGGCCATCCCACGCCAGTTGAGCCGCCTGCGCCTGGTGCGCCCACAGCGAACTCACGCCGGCCTGCCGCAGGCAATCGCGCACCTGCGGATCAGTCCAGGCCGGCCACTCAGCGGTGAGGCCCTGGCGGGCGCCGATTCGCTGGACGTGCGTCACCCGCTCGTCCCGTCCGGTGACGAGCGTCTCGAAAAGGCGGCTTGCGGTACGCACCCTATGCAGTGTCGCTCATGGTTGAATGCGGAGTGGAAACCCGCCCGGCCTAGGAAGGAGCTGCCGTGGATCTGACTCTGTCAACCCGGTCCGAAGATGGCCGGACGGTGGTCGAAGTCGCTGGAGAGATCGACGTCTACACGGCCCCCAAGCTACGCGAACAGCTTGCCGAGCTCGTCGACTCCGGGCGCTACGACCTGGTGGTTGATATGACGGGTGTCGAGTTCCTCGATTCGACCGGCCTGGGTGTGCTCGTGGGTGGGCTGAAGCGGGTGCGGATGCACGAGGGGTCATTGCGTCTCGTATGCACTCAGGAGCGGATTTTGAAGATCTTCCGGATCACCGGGCTGACCAAGGTCTTCCCGATCCACGACTCCGTCGCCGACGCGGTCGCGGCGGACGACGCTTAGGGGATGGCCACGGTCGAACTTAGCTTTTCTGCCAGGCCCGCTCATGTGCGCACGGCCCGGCAGGTCGCCGTGACGCTCGCCCGGCGAATCAACTTGCCTGAGCCGGTACTCGACGCGGTGCGGCTCGCCGTCGGCGAAGCCTGCGGACTCGTCGTGGCACTACAGCAGGAGTCCCGACCCGACGATCCGGTCGTCGTGACATTCGACGACTCCCGAGGGCTGTCCATCGACGTGCGCGGGGCCGTCGCCCTGGAGGCCGCCGTCGGGAGCCGGGCAATCGACCTGTTGGCTGCGGCGGCGGAGCCGGTCGTCGACGAGTTGCCGGTGGGGGCGTCGTTGGCGGTCGTTGCTGAGCTCGTACCGCGTCTGAATGTGGCCACCTCGCCGACCGGCGTGACCGTTTCGATGCGCTGGCCAGCGGAGGCGAGTGCTCATGCGTGACAGTGAGTCAGTACACTCCTGGCGCAGTTGGACCGCGCGCAGCGCGCGGTCCGGATCCAGTTGCCGTTGATCACCACGACCCCGCCACGCAGGCACGTGCGCGGGGTGCGGGTGATTGAATCCGGCCGGCGCGCCAGTAGCACTGGTGGCGCAGGCCACGTCAAGGAGGACGTATGACCGGGCCAATCCTCGCCCAAGAGGGTGACTCGGCGATCTCGCTCACCGGTGGCAATCTCTCGTACGTCATCGTCGTTGCGCTGGTAGCGCTGGCGGCGCTGGTGATGGCGGCTCTGTTCCGCCGAGAGGTGCTCGCCGCGAGCGAGGGCACCGAGAAGATGCAGGACATTGCGCGCTCGATCCAAGAAGGTGCCGCCGCGTACTTGAGCCGGCAGTTCCGGACTTTGAGTGTGTTCGTGGTGCTCGTGTTCGGGCTGCTGTTCGTGCTGCCGGGCGACCCTGGCATACGGATCGGTCGTTCCGTTTTCTTCATCCTCGGCGCGGTGTTCTCGGCGGCGATCGGTTACCTCGGCATGTGGCTCGCGGTGCGGGCGAACGTCCGGGTCACGGCTGCCGCACGTGACGAGGGCCGCGACCCCGCGATGCGGATCGCCTTCCGCACCGGTGGTGTGGTCGGCATGGCCACCGTGGGCCTGGGCCTCCTCGGCGCGTCCGTCGTGGTCCTCATCTATCGCGGCGACGCTCCGCACGTGCTGGAGGGCTTCGGTCTCGGTGCGGCGATGCTGGCGATGTTCATGCGTGTCGGCGGCGGCATCTTCACCAAGGCCGCCGACGTGGGCGCTGACCTGGTCGGAAAGGTCGAGCAGCACATTCCGGAGGACGACCCCCGGAACGCGGCCACGATCGCCGACAACGTGGGCGACAATGTGGGCGACTGCGCGGGGATGGCCGCCGACCTGTTCGAGTCATACGCGGTGGTGCTCGTCGCAGCCCTGATCTTGGGGAGCGCGACATTTGGCACCGAGGGATTGGTCTTCCCGCTGGTCGTGCCGGCAATCGGTGCGTTGACCGCCGTGCTCGGCATCTACCTGACCCGGCCGCGGCCCGGCGAGAACGGATTGACGACCATCAACCGGTCCTTCTACCTGTCGGCCCTGGCCGGCGCCGTGTTGTGCGGACTGGCCGCCTACGCGTACCTGCCGAGCACGTTTGTGGAGCTCGAGGGCGGGATCGACCACGACGGCGACCCGCGAGCGCTGGCCACGGTGGCCGTCATCATCGGCATCGTGCTTGCGGGTGTCATCATGTGGCTGACCGGCTACTTCACCGGCACCGACAAGCGACCGGTCCGCGACATCGGCAAGATGTCACTCACCGGCCCCGCAACGGTCGTGCTCGGTGGGATGGCCCTTGGCCTGGAGTCGGCTGTGTACACAGCGCTTGTCATCGGCGGTGCCGTGTACGGCGCGTTCCTGCTCGGCGGCGGCTCGATCCTGCTGTCGCTGTTCCTCATCGCCCTGGCCGGCACCGGCCTGCTGACCACCGTCGGCGTGATCGTGGCCATGGACACCTTCGGCCCGGTCTCCGACAACGCCCAGGGCATCGCCGAGATGTCCGGCGATGTCGAGGGTGAGGGTGCGCAGATCCTGACCGAGCTGGACGCGGTCGGCAACACCACCAAGGCAGTTACGAAGGGGATCGCGATCGCGACCGCTGTGCTGGCCGCGACGGCTTTGTTCGGCTCGTACATGGACGCCATCACCACGGCGGCCGAGGACGTCGGTGTATCCACCGAAGGGCTGGCTCAGTTCGCCCTGGACATCGTTTCGCCCAACGTCCTGGTCGGGGTGATGCTCGGTGCGATGGTGGTGTTCCTGTTCTCCGGTCTGGCGATCGCGGCCGTGGGTCGCGCCGCAGGCGCTGTCGTGTTCGAGGTGCGGCGGCAGTTCCGTGAGATCCCCGGAATCATGGAGGGCACCGGCCGGCCCGAGTACGGGCGCGTCGTGGACATGGTGACGCGTGACGCCCAGCGCGAGCTGGCTACACCGGGCTTGCTTGCGGTGATGGCCCCGATCGCCGTCGGCTTCGGCCTCGGCGTCGGACCGCTGGCCGGTTATCTGGCCGGCGTCATCTCGGCCGGTGTTCTGATGGCGGTGTTCCTGGCCAACTCCGGCGGGGCGTGGGACAACGCCAAGAAGCTGGTCGAAGACGGCTACCACGGCGGCAAGGGTTCGGATGCGCACGCCGCGACCGTCATCGGTGACACTGTCGGCGACCCGTTCAAGGACACCGCCGGGCCGGCGATCAACCCGCTGGTCAAGGTGATGAACCTGGTGTCGCTGCTGATCGCTCCGGCGATTGTGACGATGACCATCGGCGATGACGCCAACGACGCGCTCCGGTACACGATCGCCGGTGTCGCGGCGTTGATCGTGGTCGGCGCAGTGTGGGTCTCGAAGCGACGGCCGGTCGCCATCGAGTCCTCGGACGAGCCGGCGAAGGTGTCCGCCGCCTGACGTTCCTTGGTCACCTGATCGCCGTAACCTCACCTGATCGTCGCGACCGCGACGATCAGGTGAGGTTCGGCGTCTGTGGCCTGGTGTGTTCCGGTGTGCGGGTCACCTGATCGCTGAGTTCGGCGTGGGCCAGAAACGATCAGGTGACCTAGGCAGATAGTGGCCCAGGTCAGCGAAGGCCCATGTCATCTGATCATCGGCTATCTGATCAGTGACACGCGGGCGCCGGGCTCAGTGCAAGGCGACGGACAGCAGGAGCACCGACGATTCGACGGCGGTCACGTCGTGTCGCTGTGGCGGTACGCCGACAAAGTCGCCCGGCCCCAGCTCGGTGCTGGATTCCCCGGCCCGCAGGTGTACGCGGCCCTGCAGGCAGAGCAGCGAGGCGTCGCCCGGACTCTTGTGCTCGCCCATCACCTGACCTGCTGCGAGCGCGACAATTGTCTGCCGCAGTCGCGCGCCGCTCCGCCCGTACACGGTCACTGAGCCGCGCCCGCTGTCCGCGGTCTCGGCTGCCGAAAGCTGACGTTCTGCAAGTGCGTGGATCGATACGACGTCCATGCCCCCGATCGTCGCACGCCGGCGCGAGCAATACTGGAGGGGTCCGGTCCCGATCGAAGGAGGCGGCCATGACTCAGCAGCGGCGGACGGTTCACCCGGGTGACGCCCAGGACGAGCGGCTGGCCGAGGTGCCACTGACGGCTGCATACACATATGCGTACCTGCCGACCGTCCTTGACGATGCGGGGCGGGCAAAGGATCAGCCGGCGGTCCTCAACGGCTATCTCTGGCCGTTGCGAGCGGACGAGCACGGCACCGATGCGATGACCGCTGACCTGGACGCGCTCGCATCCACCGGCCTGATCTGCAGGTACACGGTGGGTGAGAACGCGTATGTACATGACCCCGCATGGCGCACCCGCCAGCGCATTGCTCGGCCGGAGCCGTCCACCTTGCCGCCGTGCCCGACACACGACACGGCGGTGGATGACGTCGTCGGCGAGACATTGCGCAAGCTCTCTGACCAGATCAGCTCGTTCGTCGGTTCGGCGGCCGCCAGCCTCGACGAGACGAAGATCCGCGATGCGGTGAGCCGTGCGGTCGAGGATGTCACCTTCATGATCGACCCCGAGAAGGCGGCGTCGTTCGGCCAGATGGTGCGAGAGTTCTTCGGCGGGACCACCGGTCCTGCCCGCGAGCCCGGGCCCGAGGAGAATGTCGATCTCGCTGACGGCGACGTGTGGCACGAGGTCACCGACCGGCCGAACGGGTCTCGCGAGCACTGACCCGGATGAGCGCTGTTCGCCGTGATCTTCTCGACGCGATCGCGGCGAAGCTCGCAGCGGGTGCTGCCCGCCGGGTGGGCGTCGATGGCGTCGACGGCGCCGGTAAGACGATCTTCGCCGACGAGTTGGCGGTTGCGTTGCGCGGGTTCGGCCGACCAGCGGTCCGGGTGTCGCTCGACGGTTTCCACAATCCGCGGCACGTTCGCTACCGCCGAGGACGCTCGTCTCCAGAGGGATTCTGGCTGGACTCGTACGACTACGCGAGCTTCCGGCGGCATGTTCTTTCGCCGTTCGAAGCGGGCGGGAGCCGGCGGTACCGTCGGGCGATCCGCGACGTGTCGACGGATCGTGCGGTCGACAGCGAGGTTGAGCATGCCCCGCCCGAAGCCGTTCTCGTCGTCGACGGCATCTTCCTCCATCGGGACGAGCTTTCGGATTGCTGGGATTTCTCGGTGTTCCTCGCGGTTCCCTTCGAGGTGACGTTCGAGAGGATGTCGCAGCGTGACGGGTGTCCGCTTGATCCCGAGGATTCGGCCAACCGTCGCTACCTACGGGGCCAGCAGATCTACCTTGACGCGTGTGCGCCGGAGTCACGCGCTGACCTGGTGATCGACAATACGGATCCAGCCAGTCCGCACGTCGTCTCGGCGTCCGTGGTCCCGGGCCGACGCTGGTGACGCCGGGCCGGCGCAGGGCGCACCGGAAACGGCGGACCGATCGTTCGTGCGGGCAGGTCCACCGTCTCCAACTGACTCGGCCGGAATCCGCAACCGGTCGTCCGCCCGCCCGGTGCCGCCTCTCCAGCTACCCTCGCCGATCAGATCGGGTCCCGGGGTACCGACTCGTAGGCCGCGGCAAGCGTATGGCCGAACGCCTTGTCGACGGGTAGCTCCACATCGTCGATGGCGCCGACCGTCGCCACTCCCCACGAGTTCGTGACCAAGGCACCGTCGAACGAGCCGACATCCCCCAGCCGAACCAATCGGCGCACCGACCGAACGCCCCGGGCAGCAAGGGCGGGGACGATCACTTGCATCGTGATGCCGGCCAATGAGGGAGCATCCGGCCAGACGACCGTTGCGCCGTCGAGGAATCCGACGTTGGTGATCGCGCCCTCGGAGATCACGCCGTCCGCATTGGTGAGCAACGCCTCATCGAACCCGGCATCGAGCGCCCGCCGCCGGTAGGTGCGTTGACCCGCCGACGCGAGGTGCTTGACGTGTGCGAGCGGACGCTGATACGTCGCACTCTTGAGCCGCAGCGGCCCGACCGGCATCGCGACCGGGTCGTCGATCGACACCACCGTGGACGGAGCCGAGCCCGGTTCTCCGGCCGACCGCCGGACGGTGAACCGCACCGAGGACTCCGTCCGGCCGGCCAGCTCTCGCCGAAGCCGTTCCCGAACCGCGCTTCCGTCAAGCGGTTCGCCGAACAGCTCCCTGTTCGCCGCGTCCAAGCGAGCGAGGTGGAGTCGTAGACCGCGGGTGGCCCCGTCCCGGACCTGCATGGCCGTGAAGTGGCCGTAGTCCTCGTCCGGCGGTAGCGAGGCGATCTGCAGCTCAGGACTCACGGAGCAGAGCCTACGAGCCGTGCCACGATGGGCCTTGAGCATGGGGACGGGAGGGCGGGTGGAACTTCCGCGACTGACCGGCGACGGTGTCGCACGGCTGCGCGATGCCCTGGCGAAGGCCGAATACACGGTCGACTCCGTCACCGGGCTGCTCGGCCCGGTGGCCTCCGCGGCCCTTAACCGCAACGAGACGACTCCCGGCCGAAGGGTGACGTCCGGTGGTTCACCGCCGGAGACCCTTACCCGGCTCTGGCCGCTGCAGCTGCCGGTCCGCCGGGCGGCCGTGGAAAGGGTGCTGCCGCTGGCCGAGCTCGTCGACGGCGGGCTGCTCGGTGTCGATGGCGACGCCGTTCATGCCGTGGTCGACGTTCGTCCCTACGCGGACGAGGCCGGCGACTGGTGGGTCGTCAGCGATCTCACCCCGGGACTGGACGGCCGGATGGAGCCGGTCGCGGACGACCATGTGCTCGGCGTCAACGCGGCCTCCTCGACCCTTGCCCAGCTCACCGTCAGGCGGCCGGTTGAGCGGGCACTCGATCTGGGCACGGGCTGCGGCGTGCAGGCCCTGCATCTCTCGCGACACTGCACGACCGTCGTAGCGACGGACGTCAATCTCAGGGCGCTGGCGCTGGCCGCGCTGACGGCTCAGCTGAACTGCGTGGACGTCGATCTTCGGGCCGGCAACCTCTACCGACCGGTAGCCGCGGAGCAGTTCGACCTGATCGCGACCAACCCGCCGTTCGTCGTGTCTCCCGGCGGCCACCATGTCTACCGCGACAGCGGGTTGCCCGGCGACGAGTTGTCCAGGCGGGTGGTCGCCGGCGGAGCCGCCCGTCTCCGCGACGGGGGCACCTTGGAGTCGCTCGCTAACTGGATGCACGTCAAGGGGCAGGATTGGCAGGAACGGGTCGGTGCGTGGGTGGCGGGCACCGGTTGCGACGCCTGGATCATCCAGCGCGAGGTGCAGGATCCCGCAGCGTACGTCGAACTCTGGCTCAGGGACGCAGGTGAGCTGGCCGGCCCGGACTATGTGAGCCGATACGACTCGTGGCTCGCCTGGTTCGAGGAGCAGCGGGTGGAGGGCATCGGCTTCGGCTGGATCATGTTGCGGGCGGCGCGCACCGATGATCCGGCCGTCCGCGTCGAGGAATGGCCGCACGCGGTCGAGCAACCGCTGGGGGCAGCGGTGGCTGGACACTTCGACCGGTTGGACACCCTGCGCCGCCTCGAGCGAGACGAGGACTTGCTGAGAACTCGTCTGCACCTGGCAGACGATGTCGTACAAGAGCAGATCGGACCGCCCGGAGCGGAGCATCCGGCACACGTCGTGCTGCGGCAGCAACGCGGCTTTCGCAGGGCGGTCGAAGTCGGAACCGCCGAGGCCGCGCTGGTAGGCGCCTGTGACGGGTCCGTGCCGATCGGCACACTTGTCGATGCGGTGGCCGCGGTCCTGGAGGTCGATTCGCCCGCGCTGCGGTCAGATCTGCTGCCTCGAGTCCGCTGGTTCGTCGCGGACGGATACCTCGAGTTCGCCGCCAGCGCCTCGGCGTGAAGAATTGCCACTGGAGGCCTGATGAAGGTGCGACACGCAACTGCGGCGGTTCTGGCTGGAGCCGCCTTCGCCGCTGCCTGCACCGGGTCGGGTGACGAGACACCCGAAGGCGGCGAAGCCGGCACACCGCCGGCGACGGACGCGGGCACCCCGCCGGCGACGGGCCCGCAGGCACCCGGTACCGGCCCTAACGGGCGTGCCACTGCCACCTATAAGCCTCCACCGGAGTTCGAAGCCGAGCGAGCCCTGGCCACGGTGGTTCACCTGGCCGGCGAGATCGGGCCGCGCGAAGCGACGTCGCCGGCGTTTCACGAAGCCGCCAACTGGGTCACCGACCAGTTCGCCGGGCTCGGCTATGAAGTCGAGCAGGTCGAGGTCGCAGTACCGGAAGGTGACCCGTCGTACCGGCCGGAATGGGGCACGGTCGTCGAGCCGGGCACGTCGGCCAACGTGATCGCCGATCCGCCGGGGTTCGACGTGGAAGCGCCGCATGTGGTGATCGGCGCCCACCTGGACACAGTTGCCGTGGCGCC
>Ga0299914_10001111_pt1 | contig 17347 bp, 17 predicted proteins | sample RVTome_10_FD_201361 | JGI IMG/M metagenome (GOLD analysis project Ga0299914, IMG submission 201361) | Soil microbial communities from uranium-contaminated site in the Upper Colorado River Basin, Wyoming, United States - RVT153D57 (version 2) ...
GGTTGTTCGGCGTGATGGCGTACCTGGTGGCACAGCGCACGCGCGAGATCGGCGTCCGGCTGGCCCTGGGCGCGACGCGAGGAGAAGTGTTCCGCCTGATCCTCGGCCGCGGCATGGCCCTCGCCGCGCTCGGCGCCGCCGGCGGCGTCGGCGCCGCGCTCTGGCTGACGCGCGTGATGGAGACGCTGCTGTTCTCGGTGTCGCGAACGGATCCGATCACCTTCGTCGCGGTGCCGGCCGCGTTGATTGTCGTGGCGGGCCTGGCTTGCTATCTGCCGGCCAGGCGCGCCATGAAGGTCGATCCGGTTGTGGCTCTACGCGGTGACTGACCCGTGACCATGCGAAGCGGTCGCGTCACCGGGCCGTAGAAGCGATCGACCACGCGCTCTTTCAGCGGAATAATCGCGTTGTCGGTGATGTGGACGTGCTCCGGGCACACGCGCGTGCAGCACTTGGTGATGTTCGCCGAGTACGTGACGGCCGGCGGGACGTTCGACCAGAAGCTCAAGAAGCAGGCGCGGGGGGGGGACGGGACTTCATCGTCCGCGACCCTGACAGCAACGGCATCTGCTTTGTGGGTCCGGCCGCTTGAGAGGATCGCTCCAGCCAAGCCACCGTTTGGCGTATGGTTCCGGCGAAGGGTGTCCGTCACGCGAGCGAGCGCACAGACACGCGAAAGGTGCGCTGCGGCCGTCCGGCGGCGTGCCTGCCGAAGCGCCGCGTTCCGGCACCTCAGGAGCCGATCCGACCGGACGCGCTACTACACCGCCGCAGTCGCGAGGGCATGGCGGCCATCGCGCAGGCGAGCCATCACCTTGGCTGCTGCGAGAGCGGTGGTGGCCGGCTTCCGCCCGGCCACGACGCCGGTGGCGTCCGGATCCCGCCGTCGCCCGTCCGCTCCGGCGGACCCGCCGCAGCCCTGGCTGAGGCGGGCAGCCGGACCGCCGCCTATTGCTGCCGCGTGAACGTGTATTCCAGGACCTTCGCTCCCGTCTCGCCGATCCCGAGGTCCCAAATCTCCATGACGTGCCGCGCGTCGCTCTCGTCGCGCAGCACGACCTTCAGCGGCTTGTGCAGCTCGCCGGTCGTGTACTCGTCGAGCGTGCCGTACAGCGTCCGCACCTTGTGCGCTGGATCCACGACGAGGCCGCGGGTCATGATCATGGCGGTGTCCATCGATGAGACCGCGACCGCGACGTGGTTCTTCGCATAGTTGTCGAAGCCGATGAGGGCGAAGCCCTCGTAGGGCGCACCCATGAACTGACCTGTAATCCGCTGCGTGAGCCAGCGGCCATCGATGGCCCAGCTGTAGACCGCGGTCCCCTTGGATCGCTGCGTCGGCGCGCCGGGCATCACCACCGCGATCTCGACATCCCAATTCCCGAGATACCGCGCGAGCGCCTTGTGATGAGGCCCCAGCTGCGCGGCCTCCTTCATCCGCGCCATCACCTGTTCCATCGTCACCTGCTCGGCGGGTGTCTGCTCCGGCATCGATCCTCCCAGCGCCAGCACGGCGATCACCACCGCCATGGCCTGCGACAACGTCATGACAGTCCTCCTGCGTCGAATCACCAGTCGTCAACGGTCACGCTGCACATGCGTCCACCATCTCGCAGCGCATCGAGACTCGAAGAAGCGAAGGAATGCTTCTGCTCCGAGTCTTCGGCCAGCAGCGTGTAGCGCAGGTGGAGCGAGGCCAGCCCGAGCTCCTGGCGGACCGCGGGATCCAGCGCTCGCGCGGCGTTTCATGACGGGGGCTACTCTACTACAAGTGTAGAAGATCCTGTCAAGCGGGAGGTGCAGCGGAGGTTGCGGACGGTGAAGGGGAGGGAGCCAGCGGGGACCGATGGAATGGTGAATGCCGTGAGTGTCGATGCGGGTGAATACGCCCGCTCGACGCAGGGCGTCCGCGACTGAGGTCCGCTCCTGTGCGCTGCCGGGCTGCGCATCGGCGGGCGCGGCCAGCGCGGCCAACAGAACGAGCGTCATCAGCACCACGCCCGGACGCAGGAAGCTCCCCGAGGAACATCCCAGAACCTCCCTGACAGAACTACCTCAGCCGTGGGAAGGTGAAGCCCCGTATTCAATTTGAGGCCGCCGCCCTGCCCCCAGCCTTCGTGGCGACCTGAGGGACATTCCTCCTTTCTACCTGGATTCCGAGCCGGTCGGCTGCTCGATCAACCGACCCCGCGGGCAACCGGCGGGAGATCTGCGTTTGAACAAGGGAACCACGATGAAGATGGTCTCAGGTGTGCGGTCCGCCTCCACCTTCCAGAATGCCGCCGGATTTCCCCGGAGAGGGCTCGCCCGGCGCGACTGGGTTCCGCTCGCGCGATGGGGGACGGCGATACTCGGGTTGCTCGTCTGCCTGGACACAGGGCTCCAGGCTCAACCACCGCCGCCGCCGCCGCCGCAACCGTCATCGACCTCTCAGGTGGGCGACACGGTCACCAATCCGGTCACGGGGCTGACGACGACGGTCAGCGAACTGCTCGTCGATCCGGCAGGAACACCAACCGCCGGCGCGACGGCGTTCGTGCGCACGGCCGATGGCTATGCGTTCCTGGTCAAGGCCGTCGGTCAAACCATCTACAACAGCGACGACCCGCCGCTGGCCTTCGTCATCGTCAGCAGCGATCCCGCGACGAACACGGTGCAGCTGGACGCGGATCCTCCCGGCGGACCCACCGCAAGCCTCTCGACGAAGACCCGGCCGCGCGCGTCTCGGACCGGGGATTCGCCGTCGGCTACGATACCGCCATCGGCGCTCACCTCATCGTGGGAGGAAGCGCGGGGGATACCTCGCCCGACCTGGAACTCGAGGCCGTGACCGACCGGACGTCGTCACAGATGCGGCACGTGGGCGTCTACGGACGCTATGCGCGTCAGGCCTCGCGCCTCACCGTACTGGGAGGCGTGAGCCGGGTGAAGCACGACACCGTGCACGGGGTGACCGACGGGCTCGCGTCCTCGTCCGCCCACGCGGACTACGACAGCGACAGCCTGTTCTCCCGTCTCGAGTACGGCCATACCTTCCCGCTCGGCAGGACCGTGAGCGTCGAACCGCAGGCCGGGCTCCAGTACGCCCGCGTGAAGATCGACGGGTTTACCGAGGCCGGCGCCGGCGTGCTCAATCTCATATCGCGGGATCGCCGCCTCTCGTCGCAGCGGTCGATCCTGGGCGGCAGGGTCCTCAAAACGTTCGGCCCGGCGACTGCCACCGGTACCCGGGTGGAAGTGCGCGCCGCCTGGGCGCACGAGTTCACCCTTGTCGGCAGCGTGCCGATGCGATTCCTCGGCGACACGGCCGGCAACGACTTCGACCTGACGTCCCCCGCGCGGTTCCAGAACAGCGCGATCCTCGGCGCCTCCGTCGCGGGCCAGGCGTTCAGACACGTCAAGTTCCTGACGAGCATCGACGGCGACCTCGGCGGCGCGATCAGGCTCTGGACCGCGAGCGTCGGCGTTCGTGCGGAGTGGTGAGCACGTAGCGGAACCGCGTGGCGCGATCGATCCGGTCTACCGCCTCCCACCCGTACTGGTACGCCGCCAGCTGGCCGCCACTCATCCCGGCCATCGTCCGCAGATCCGCGACCTTGAAGGTCTGCCGGAACGCCTGCGACGAGAGCGGCAAGTCCCGTCGACCTGTCCGTGATGGTCGGCGCCGCCTTCGGCCGGCGGCCCGCCGACTTCCGCACGCCGGGAACGCGCCCTTCGCTCGTACCCTTCCGCTGGCGCGTCGACTATCGGGCTCCCAGGGCGACATCCGCCAGGCGCACGGATGCGCCGGTGGTCGCTTGATTTACGCGGATCACACGGGCGGAAGTCGACGCGATGAATCGCTGCGCGCGCGTTCCGGCTTCGCACGGCGGCGGCGTGCTCCAACGGCGTCCGTCGTCCGAAGCCGCCGCCGCCCTTCGCGTGTCGCCGCGTCGACGCCGTAACCGGCCCGCTGGCTGGGGTGTCGGTGCGCGAACGCTCGCCGCCGCCGCGCGCGCAGCGGCGGTGCTGGACGGCCGGGGCCCTTGGAGCGAGGCGACGCACCGCGGAGCCGTCCTTCGACGAAGCTCGGGACGGCGGAGCCGGAAACCGGGCGGAGCGATTCCGCGCGGCGAGTTCGATCCCTCTGATCCGCGTGCCCACGCCACCGCCGGCGCATCGGTGCGCCTGGCGTCTGTCGCCCACACCCATCCGTACTCGCCGCGGCGGCGAGCGAAGCGAGAGTATGAGCGAGGACCGTTTTCCCGCCTCGCGGAAGCGGGCCCCGGACGGCCAGCGCCGGCGCTGCGCCTCAGCGGCGGCCTCTGACCGCGACGTTCGGCCACGCCCCTCCACGGTGCACACCTCGCTGATGCGGGGTGGCCCGCCGAGCCGGTCGAGGAATTCGTGCGACTATCGCTTCCAGCGACGCCGGCTGACTGGCGCGTCCCCGAATGGCCTCCGTCACGCCCCCCGCGGAGCGCGTGCGCGGGTCCTGACCCGCATCAGCAGGAGCAATGACGCAATCGCGAGCATGAAGACGGGGCTCGCGATCCCCGCGACGTCGCCTGCGAGCAGGTGACTGATGCTGGCGCCCACGAAGTAGATGACGACGCCGACCGAGGCGGCAATGCCGAGGCCGGCCCAGCGGATACCGGCCAGGAGCCCCAGCGCTCCGGCGAACTCGCAGGCGGCCAGCACCGGGAACAATCCGAGGGGTACGCCGATCAGCTCATGAATGATCTGCACGGCCTGGGGGTGAGGCTGCAGCTTGGTCACGCCCGAGAAAATCAGCATTCCTGAGTACGCGACCGCGAGAACGCAATAGGCAATGAACATATCGGCCACTCCTGCCGTGCCAGCATAACGCGGGCCTGCCCCCGGGGCACCGGGAGAGGAGCTGGAACGGCCGCAGAGGGTTCGAATCGGGCGGCGGCCGTCACACGACAGTCCCGCGGCCAGTCATGCGACGCGCTTCAGCCGGGCAGTCTTCGATCGACGCCGGCGCCGTTCCGCCGTTCAAGGCCACGGCCTCCCGGACGGCGTCGCTGTGCTCCGGTCAACCGGCGGTCGCAACGATCCGCCGGACGTTCTCCTCCGAAAAGAAGTCGGCGGGTGATGTCACGCCCGAGAAGACCCGCGCGAATCCGTCCATCGCCGGCTGGTTGCCGTGAATGGCGCCGAACAGCTGTTGCAGGTCGGGTGGCGGCGGAGTGAACGAGGCGAACTGGCACGTGAATTCGTACATCGGCAGCACGTGCTCGTCGCGTGTGGAGTGGTACTCACCCATGGCCGCATCGAAGGGGCGGACTCCAGACAGCGACTCGTGCAAGGCGTTCGCGCACAGCTCGGCATCCCGGAACGCGTCCGTGATCCCCTGGGCGGTAATGAAATCCTTGTTGTAGCCGGCGTCCCCGACCAGCGCCCAGCCAGGGCCAAAGGGCCTGCGAAAGAAGTTCGGCACCGCCGCGCCGACGAAACGCTCTTCACGCCTGGCGCCGCGAATGCGCTCCTCGAACGCCGGCGCCCGTTCGAATGCCTCGAGGTAGTGACCTTCGATGTTCGTCCTGTTGGCCTCGAACTGTGCGAAAGGCCAGCCGACGATGACGAGCGTCAGGCCGTCGTTCGTGGGCCACGCCGCCCATGCGCGGTCCTCGCGGTCGTAGGCCTCGAAGAGACCGTTCATGGGCAGGCCGCTCCAGTACGAGTAGTAGCTCGCCTCGAGCCGGGGCTTCTCGTTGTAGTGCTCCGGTGCGACCGCCCGGGCGACGACCGAGTGGAGTCCGTCAGCGCCGACAACGACGCGGGCACGCTCGGTGATGGTCTGGCCTCCGCTCGCATGGCCCCGGATGCCGACCACGCGCTCGCCATCGCGCAACACGTCCTCAACCGTGAAGTTCTCGCGAACCTCGGCTCCTGCCTCCGACGCGGCATCCAGGAGGAGCTTGTCGAGCACCAGCCGTCGAGGGCCATACGCGACGGGACTGTCCCGTGTACCGGGCGCCCCCGAGATCGTGAAAGGTCCCATGTCGAACGCATACGTGTGAATGGGCGGACAGCCTGTCGCCAGGACCCGGTCGAGCAGTCCCCATCCGCGGAGCGTGGCGACTCCGGTCGGGTGGATGAGGTGCGTGGAGATCGTGTCGCTCGGGAACGTGGCCCGATCGACGAGAAGCGTGTTGTACCCCTTGCGGGCGAGAAGCATCGCTGTGGGAGACCCGGCACAGCGCGCGCCGACGATGATCACATCGTACTGATTCATGTCTCGCTCCCCGCCTCGGGCTTCCGTCGCGAGAGTGCCGCGCCGGTCTTCACGATCGACCCGATGCTGATTCTATCGCAGCCCGAGGGGGCCCGTCTGAGTCCGGGAACACGCGCCGCCTGCCGGAATCGGCGACAATCCAGCGGCGCTGACGAAGCGGGATCGGAAGGCATCACGCGGCGATGGCGGATCAAACCCCCAGCCGCGCCCTGATCTCCCCGACCACCTCGTGCGGGCTCGACGAGACGTCCACCACGAGCGCCTCGCCTCTCGGCTCCTCCAGCGTCTCGAACTGGCTCGCGAGCAGCTCCGCGTTCATGAAGTGATTGCGCCGCTCGCGGAGCCGCTTCGCGATCAGCTCGAAATCGCCCTCCAGATGGACCAGCTTCACCCGATCGTCCACCCGCAGGTGGTCACGATAGGCGGCCTTCAGCGCCGAGCAGGCCAGCACCGCGTTCTCACCTGTCTCGAGGCACCGCACGACGAGGCCGCGCAGCGTGTCGAGCCACGGCTGCCGGTCGGCGTTCGTGAGCGGCACTCCGTGCCGCATCTTCTCGACGCTGACGGGCGAATGGTAGGTGTCCCCGTCGTAGAAGGGCCACTCGAGCTCCTTCGCGAGCAGGCGGCCGACGACGGTCTTCCCCGCACCCGAGACGCCGAAGAGGATCAGCACCACGCCCGATCGTCCGGAGCCTACTCTTCGGTCTTCCAATGGACGGCGTCGAACCGGACGGGCTCGGGGCGGCCGCCGGCGATGTGCTTCATGATCTGTCTGGCGTGGAAACGCCCGTTCTCGATGAACCAGCGGCTCGTCTGATAGCCGCCGCACACCGTGCCTGCAAGATACACCCCGGGCCGCGCCGTCTCGAACGTGGTCTCGTCGAACACCGGCGTCCTGAACCCGTCGTCCGCGAACGTGATATCGAGCGCTTCGAGCAACCGGTAGTCGGGATGGTAGCCGGTCATCGCCAGCACCCAGTCGTTCTCGATCTCCTCGACGCCGGCGGGGGTCCGCAGCGCCAGGCTCCCATCCGTGACTTCCTGCACCGCCGTATCGAAGTACGTGCGGATGCTGCCCTCCTTGATGCGGTTCTCCAGATCGGGCCGGATCCAGTATTTGATCTTGTCCGAGAGCCCGGCGGAGCGGACGATGAGCGTGACCTCCGCGCCGTGGCGATAGCAGTCGAGCGCCGCCTTCGCCGCCGAGTTCTTCGCGCCGATGACCGCGACTCTCTGCCTGACGTACGGATACGGCTCGCGGTAGTAGTGCGTGACCTTCGGCAGCGACTCTCCCGGCACGTTCATCATGTTGGGGTGATCGAAGAAGCCGGTGGAAACGACCACGGCTCCCGCACGATGCTCGCCCCGTCTCGTCGCGACGGTGAAGCCGCCCCGCGTTCCGCGGACGCCGAGCACACGCTCGTAGAGGCGGATGTCGAGCCGCTCCCGCTCCGCGACGCCGCGGTAGTACTCGATCGCCTCTTCGCGCGTCGGCTTGTAGCCGTGCACGGGGAAGGGATAGCCGCCGATCTCGATCAGCTCGGGCGTCGAGAAGAACTCCATCCCGGCGGGGTAGCCGACGATCGAGTTGACGAGCGCGCCCTTCTCGATCGCCCGGGCGCGCAGCCCCTCGCGCCGGGCCTCGATCGCGCATGCCAGGCCGACGGGACCCGCGCCGATGACGATGACGTCGCAGGATGTCTCGGGAGAGGTCACGTTTCGGGGGAGCGCCAGGGGTCAGTTTCCAGTTTCCAGTTTCCAGTTTCCAGCAGTTCCGAGTCGCGGCTTCCAGCTAGCAGCAGTATCGAGCGCCCGGCCGTCTGCCAGGCTCCGGACCACGGGCCACGGGCCACGGACTACGGGCCACGGACTACGGACTACAAGCACATTATGACCGCAGCCACCGCCCGATCCACAACCCCGCCGCCGCCCCGGCCACGCTTACGAGGACATCGGTGGGATCGGCCATTCGCGACGGCAGGAGCAGCTGCCCCGCTTCGAGCGCCGCGAAAACGCCCGCGGCGGCGAGTACCGACACGGCCGTGACGACCCGTGGGCCCAGCACCGCAGTGTCGGCGGCGAAGGCGGCGATTGCGCCGAACGGCACGGCGAGCGCCAGCTTCACCAGGACGTTCCTGAACGTGTTCAGGTCGGGGCCGGACCAGTAGCCGACGAACGGCACGAGCGACATCCGATCGAGTTTCCCCTTGACCATCTCCGTGTCGGCCGTGAAGTCGTACGGCTGCCAGTGATAGAGGCAGAGCACGCCGCACCACGCGGCGAGGGCGGCGAGCGCACGCCACGACACCGCCCGCGCCGGCAGCGCGGCGATCGCCTGGCGATGCTGGAGCGCGCGTCGTCCGGCCCACACGCCGGCCGCGACGCCCAGGAGGCCCCACAGCACGTCGGCCAGGTGCGCGGCGTGCGACCGGATGAAGATCTGCGCCGCTTCGATCGAGACGACGAAGGCGGCGCCGAAGACGAACGCGGCGCGCGAATGCCGGCGGGCGCCGAGACCGGTCCATCCCACGAGCCCCAGCGCGCCCAGCGGCGCGGCGCTCATCGCGGCGGCGAAGGCATCCCAGACGAGCTGCGGGACCGGCAGTCCCGGATCGGGAAACGGGCTCAGGGAGATGAGGCCGCGGCGGTACCGGCTCGCAATGGTCCCGAGATCGACGGTGAGATCGAACGGGGCCAGGCCGACGAAGCTCCAGACGAATGCGTACGCGCTCAGCGCGCGCGCCACGCGGTCGCCGCGCTGGCGGTCGGACGCGGTCCGGAGCCATCTCGCCAGCCGGTCACCGGCGGCGAGCCATGCCGCAATGCCCAGTACCGCGCCCAGCGTCTGCGCCGTCACGTCCGCTTTGGAGACGATCCGCTGCGGGGTGAAGATCTGGAGGAACTCGGCCGTGCCGCTCACCCCGACGCTGATCGACAGGGCTGCGGGTACCGCCAGGGCCGCGCGCGCACGGCCGGGACGATCGGCCAGGAGGGCCCCCGCCAGCCCGAACCCAATCGGCACGAACAGCAGCGCGTTGGCGAGATAATTCGAGCGCGACGTCCGCTCCGCGCGCGGGGACAGCATGATCCCCTCGAACCGCGCCGCGGCGCGCTCCAGGCGCACCGGCCGGAACTCGAACGGGATCAGGCTGGCGTAGATGGCAAAGGCCGACACCGCGCCCGCCAGCCACGCGCAGGCGCGTCGCGCACGTGAGGGCTGCCGCGATCCCGCGCGGCTGGTGGATGTCATCGAGACCTGCGGTCCTTTCGAAGCCGCCCTGCACCGGAATCGCACGCGTCGCGCGCCTGAATACCGCCGCGCTCGCGAGCACCCCGCGCCTTTCGGCTTGACACGCGCAGGCGGTTCCTGTGATAGCGTAGTCTAGGACCCTGCGAAGACGAACGAGGTGTAAATGCGTGTGCCGGGTCTGTTTTCAATAGCCTTTCTGCTTGCCGCGTCTCCCGCGGCCGCCCAGCTCTCGTCGGAGATCGTCGTCTCGGGGCTCACCAACCCCGTCGCGGTCGTCCAGGATCCAACCCAACCCAACGTCCAGTTCATCGTGGAACAGGGCGGGCGCATCCGCGTCGTCCAGAACGGCGCGCTGCTGGCTTCCGACTTCCTCGACCTCACGCCGCTCGTGCTGAGCGGCGGTGAACGCGGGCTGCTCGGCCTCGCCTTCGCGCCCGACTACGCGGCGAGCCGGCGGTTCTTCGTCAACTACACGCGACAGCCCGACGGAGCGACGGTCGTGGCGCGCTACCTGCGATCGGAAGGCGATCCGCTGCAGGCGGATTCGTCATCGGCGTTCAAACTGCGCTGGCCCGACGGCAACGACTTCATTACACAGCCGTTCGCCAATCACAACGCCGGGGACCTGCACTTCGGCTCGGACGGCTTCCTGTACATCCCCCTCGGCGATGGCGGGGGCGGCAACGATCCCGAACATCGCGCGCAGGACCCGGCCGAGCTGCTCGGCAAGATGCTCCGGGTCGACGCGTCGGTCTCCGATGCCGACTTCGAGGGGTACGACGTGCCGCCGGACAACCCCTTCGTCGACGAACCAGGATATCTGCCGGAGATCTGGGCCTTCGGCCTGCGCAATCCCTACCGGTTCACCGTGGACGCCGCCGAGCGCGGCGGCACGGGCGCGCTCGTCATCGGCGACGTCGGCCAGAACGCCTGGGAGGAAGTCAACTACGAGCCGTTCGGCGCCGGCGGACGGAACTACGGCTGGCGCAACCGCGAGGGCGCCCACGACAACGTCACGAGCCTGCCGCCCGCGTTCACGCCGCTCGTCGATCCGATTGTCGAGTACTCGCGCGACATCGGCACGGTCATCACCGGCGGCGTCGTCTATCGGGGCACCGCGCTCGGCGTCGGCATCTTCGGGCGCTATTTCTACGCGGACTTCGGCGCGCGGCGGATCTGGTCGGTGAATCTCGTCGTGGATCCGGTGACGCGTGAAGCCGCCGCCGCACAGCTCATCGAGCATACGGCAAGCCTCGGCGGATCCGCGGGCGTCGGCAATGTGAGCGCGTTCGGGATCGGCGCCGACTGCGAGATCTACTTCCTCGACTGGGGCGGCGGCCACCTCCGCCGCATCGTCAGCACCGCGGGCGGTCCGCCCGCCGGATGCCCGACATCCCCGGACCCGTTCCTCGCCGAAGGGGGCGGCGTTTTCGTCGGCGGCCGCTGGGTCTCACGCGATCATCCCGATGCGGCGGGCGCCGGGGGAGGCAGCGGCTGCACTACGCCGCCGCCTGCGACTTCGTGGGTCTGCATCAACGGCGGCTGGGTGCCGCCCGATCATCCGCTCGCGACCGGATCGGGGAGCGAACCGCCGCCGCCCCCGCCGCCGCCGCCCGGCGATCCCGCCGCGTGCACGACCCCGCAGCCCGTAGCCGGGTGGGTCTGCATCAACGGCGGCTGGGTGCCGCCCGATCATCCGCTCGCGACCGGATCGGGGAGCGAACCGCCGCCGCCGCCGCCGCCGCCGCCCGGCGATCCCGCCGCGTGCACGACACCGCAGCCCGCAGCCGGCTGGGTCTGCGTCAACGGTGGCTGGGTGCCGCCCGATCATCCGCTGGCTCTCGGATCGGGCAGCTCGCCTCCCCCGCCTCCGCCGCCACCGCCGGTCGGTTCGACCTCGTGCACGACGCCGCCGCCGGGGGTGAACTGGGTTTGCGTGAACGGAGGCTGGGTGCCGCCCGATCATCCGCTCGCGGCGGGAGGAGGGTAGGGTTCAATCGTTCCGTAGTCCGTAGTCCGTAGTCCGTGGTCCGTGGTTCGTGGTCCGATCACGGTTCGGAGTCACTGACCAGCCGTTCGTAGTCGCCGGGCGTGTCGATGTCCTTCAGCACGCCCGGATCGTCCACCTCTACATCCAGCACAGGGTGCGTGCGGACGACGGCTCTGGCGCCGCAGTCGGGGTCCGCCGCGCGCAGCGCGTCGAACATCGTCCGGCCGAAGATGACGGGATGACCATGGCGGCCTGCATGCGTGGCTCTGACGATCGGCGTGGCTGGCGAGAAGGCGGCCAGCAGCGCGGCGATCGTGGCCGGGCGGATGAGCGGCTGGTCGGCGGGCGCGACGAGGATGCCGCGGACGCCCGGGCGATCCGCGGCGTTGAGCCCCGCGATGACCGACGAGAGCTGGCCGGCGTCGGCCCGGCGGTTCTCGATGAACTGCACGCGCGCGACGGCGGCCAGGCGATCGATCTCGTCCCGCAGCGGCCGATCGTCAGGCCGCCCCACGACGAGCGCGTCGGGAACCCCGCCGTCGCGCACGGCGAGGACGACGCGCGCCACGAACGTCGCGCCGTCGGGCGGCAGCGTGAGCAGCGCCTTCGGACGGCCCATCCGGGTCGAACGGCCGGCGGCAAGAATGACGGCGGGAATCACGGTCCTGACGGTCCGGATCGAGCGTGGCGGAAGCGCCTGGGAGTCGAACCCAGCCCGCCCGCCATGACGCGGGCAGCGACCGGTTTTGAAGACCGGGAGGGCCACCGGGCCCCGTTCGCTTCCACGAATCAATTGTATGTGCTGGAACGGCGGACCGCGACGAACGCCGATGGGCGTGTGGAAGGACCGCGCCGGCGGGGCCGCATCATCTGCGCCCCCGCCCGCGGGGAGACTGGCAGGCGAGTGGCGCTAGCCTTCGATCAGGCGCACTTCGCCAGCTCGCGGGCCCTTGCCCGATTCCTCGGGCGTGAACTCGACCCGCTGACCCTCCCGGAGCAGCTCGAATACGGCGCCGCGAACGGAGCTGCGGTGGAAGAAGTGCTCGATTCCACTCTCGTCGCGAATGAAACCGAAGCCCTTGTCAATCAGCAGGCGCGCGATGGTCCCGGTTGGCATACGTCCTCCGATGAACGGTACCCCCCGGGAACATCCCGGGAGATCGACAAGCTGAGAGCAGGAGTTGGGGCGGGAGGACGCGGCCCGCCGAACTGCTGGGGAACGACGACCTATCGCACCGGCCTGCCACTCTCGCGGGCACCGGTTCGGGTCTCCGGGCGCACGCTGAGCTTGAAAACGCGGCCAGTGTAGGAACTTCCAGTCGGGAAGTCAAGGAAAGGGGCGTGTCAAGGACCGGCCGGGGTGGCCGGCCCCTCCGGGGTTTCGCGCCCCCGTTCCGGGCTCCGCCGGACGGGCGGCGAAGGATAGGTCGTCCAGAAATGCCGCCCGCAGCGGGGGCAGACCCAGAACTGATCGGGCTTCCAGGCCCCTCCCGGGGCCGGATCCCGCATCTCCATCGGCGCGCCGCACCGCTGGCAGCGCATTTCGAATCCGGGTTCGGTCATTGCGTCGGGTGCCGGTCCGTCAGGTCCGCGTTTCGCGATTATAGAGTGTCCGCTGGAAACCGATCTCCTGGCGCGTCAACCGGGCGGGCGGGGGACGGGCGCCCGCCCATCGCGACGGGCTCACGGCAGCAGCGCCTCCAGCGCCTCGGCCTCGCGCAAGTCCCGCAGCACGACCTCCGCGCCGCTCGCCCGGAGATCCTCGACGCTGTAGCTGCCCGTCGCCACCGCCACCGGCGTCGCGCCGGCGGCCAGCGCGCACGCGACATCGTGCGGCGTGTCGCCCACGACGAGCACGTCGCGCCCGGTGGCCGAGACGAGCCCGCAGTGCCGCGCGCGCGACAGGGCGAACGGCACGAGCGCGTTCCGATCCGCGGCGTCGTCGCCGAAGGCGCCGCAGCGAAAGTACTTCCACAGGTCGAAGTGTCCAAGCTTGATTCGGGCGCCGGCCTCGAAGTTGCCGGTCAGCAGACCCAGCAGCACGTCGTCGCGCGCGTGGAGTCGATCGAGCAGCTCGCGCACGCCGGGCATCACGCCCTTGACGCCGCGGCCCGGCCGCTCGATCTCCTGTTCCAGATAACCCAGGTAGCGCGCCCGCAGCGCGGCGAACAGCTCCGCATCGAGCCGGCGGCCGATGCGGCTCACCGTGTCCTCGAGAATGATCCAGTCGGTTCGTCCGGCGAGCGGAATCCCGTCGAGCGCGTCGGGGAGGCCGATCAGATCCTCGCAGGCGCGGTTGAGCGCGCGCATGCCGGCGCCGCCGGTCAGGACGAGGGTGCCGTCGATGTCGAAGAGGACGAGCCTGGGGTTCACGGGTTCACGGTTCAGGGTTCAGCGCCTGCGGCCCGCGCGAGGCACGAAGTCCCGAGCGCGAGCGAGCGGGTGGGGCCCCGCGAGCGCCAAGAGATGCGGGCAGAGCCGTTCGAGGTTGAGGGTCCAGATGCTCATGGCGTTCGATGTCGCAGCGTCAGGTTCAGCTTATCGCGGGGCCGGCTCTGCCAGCACCTCCCACGCTTCATGACAGAATGGCGGCAGGAGGGAGTATGAGATACGGACACGTGATGCTCGGTGCGGCCGCGGCGGCGCTGGCCGGCGGCGTCGTGCTGGCGCAGGGCCAGAGCGGCATGAAGGCCCACGCCGATATCAAGGGCGAGGGAGTCACGGGGCGCGCCGAACTGGTGGAACGCGGGACGGGCCTCGACCGCATCGTCGAACTCAGGGTGACGGCGAGCGGACTGAAACCGGGGCGCCACGGCGTCCACCTGCACCAGACGGGCAAGTGCGAGGCGCCCTTCACGAGCGCCGGCGGCCACTTCGACCCGGGCCCGGCGAGCAACACCGATCCGGACGCCAACCATCCGTTCCACATGGGCGACATCCCCAACCTCGAGGTCGGCCAGGACGGCAAGGGCACGCTCGAGGCCGTGACCACCCGCGTCACGCTGTCGTCCGGGCCCCTGTCCATCTTCGATGACGACGGGACGGCGATCATCATTCACGTCAACGAGGACCAGGGGATTACCGGGGCGCCGAAGTCGGGGGTGAGCGGCGGCCCCAGGGCGGCCTGCGGCGTGTTCATGAAGGGACAATAAGCGGTTCCCGGTTCGAGGTTCGCTATCGGAACCAGCCGCGTTTGATCGGCTTCAGCTCGCCCGTGGCGGGCTGAAGCCTCAAGGTCCGATGCGCGGCCCGCAGGGCGAAGGGTTCATCCTCCGTGATGACGAGGGCCGTGAGGCCGCGGCCGTCGAGCACCCGCGCCACGTCGGCGGCGAACGCCTGCCGGGCACGGTCCCCGGCCAGACCAGCGGTCGGATGTTCCAGGACGAGCAGCGCGGGCTCGAGGGCGATGGCGCGCGCGAAGTGCAGGCGCGCGCGGACTTCCGGCGTCACCCCGCCGGCCGGCGCGCGCAGCATGTCCGCCACGCCGCCGGTCTCCTCCCCGATCCCGCACTCGATGGCCAGCGCCTCCACGCGCGCGGCGATTGCCGGCGGCACCGGATCGATCTCGAGCGTGAACGGCATCGCGAGATTCTGCTCGATCGACGCGCTCTCGAGCAGCACCGCGCGCGGGCTGACGATCCCGTAGCGCTCGAGCGAGGCGAGCCATTCGTCGCCGCTGGCGATGCAGGCGGTCGATCGTCCGAACACGCTGACCTCGCCCTGGTCCGGCAGCGCGGCGCCGGTGATCAGGTTCACGAGGACCTCGGCCGCGGCCGCATCGAGGCCGGTGAGCGCCACGCGTTCCCCCTGCGCGATCGACAGCGACATCAGGCGGAGCGGACGCAGACCCTGATAGTTGCGGATCACGCCGGCTACCCGGACGACCGCGGCTGAAGCGTCCGACGTCATCGGGTGCGGATTACCCGGCGCCGACGCGCCGCCGCTCGGCCGCGCGGGCTTCGAGCGCGGCGAAGTCCTCCGGCGGGAGCGTGACGATGCCGAGCGCCGGGGCATGGTGCGAGGGATCCGCGTGGAAATCCGATCCGCCCGAGACCGCCAGGCCGAGGCCGCGGGCCATCCGGCGGTACCGCGCCTCGACCGACGGATCGTGATCGCTGTGCCGCGCCTCGAGCGCGTCGAGGCCGGCCGCCGCGAACCGTGCGATCCGTTCATCGATCCCGGTGAGGCCCGGGTGCGCGAGTGAGGTGATGCCGCCGGCGGCGGCCACGATCCCGGCGACCGCCTCGAGCGGCGCGCCGCGCCGGGGAACGAAAGCCGGACGCCCGACGGCCAGCAGCCGGTCGAACGCCTCGGCGCGATCCCGCACGTGTCCCGCCTGCACGAGCGCGTCGGCCACGAGCGGCCGGCCGATACTCCGCCCGGCCTGGCGGGCAGCGGCCTCGAGGTGGGGCTCGAGATCGACCGGCGCGCCGAGCGACGCCAGGCGCACGCTCATCTCCCGCACCCGCCGCAGCCGATCGGCGCGCTGGTCGCGCAGGAACGCGCGGAGGCCGTCGTCTTCCGCGTTGAAGAAGTAACCGAGGACGTGCACGTCGCGCCCATCCTCGACAGCCGTGATCTCGATCCCGTCGATGAGGCGGAGTCCGGCGGCGCCAGCCGCGGCGCGGGCCTCCGCGAGGCCGGCGGTCGTGTCGTGATCGGTGACCGCGATCGTGGTCAGGCCCGAGGCGGCAGCCAGGCGGACGAGATCGGCGGGCGCGAGCCGCCCGTCCGAGGCGGTCGTGTGGAGATGGAGATCGATCAACGGATCGCTCAGGCGCTGGCGGCGTGGCGCGGCTTGCGCCGGCCGCGGCGGCGGCGCTGGCGGTGGACGAGCGCGCGGTACTCGCGGATGAGGAGCTCGAGGTGGGCGCGCTCCTCGTCGGCGAACTCGAGAAAGATCTGCTTGCCTTCCGAGTCCTCGAACCGTTCGCCGTAGCGCTTGAAGAAGCGGTGCGATCCCCGCTCGCAGCGGATGCCGATCATCAGCGCCTGGCGATCGTTGACGCCGCGCGTCAGCTGATCCGCGCCGGCCGCGAAGAGGCCGTTGGCGGCGCCCTTGAAGAACAGGAACGTGGGGCGCGACTCGAGCTGTGGGTCCTGACGGAGCAGCTCCCGGTAGCGCGCCTCGAGCGTGCCGAGGTGCTCCTGCTCCTCGGCGGCGAGCTTGTCGAAGACGCGCCGCCCGCGCGGGTCGCGCGTGATCTTCGCCGCGCGAGAGTAGAACTCGAGGCCGCTGCGCTCGGTGGCTATCGCGATCCGCAGCGCGTCGCGCGCGAAGAGCTGTTCCGTGGTCCCTCCTTCGGCGGCCGTCGCGCGGCCGGTGCGGCAGGCCTCGCACGTGCCGTGAATCTGGAGCACGCTCTGGCGCGGTGCGAAGTTCCGCGCGGCCGCCACTTCCTCCACGAGCGCCTCGATGTCGGAGCTGAGGAACTCGAACGAGCGGTTGCACTCCTTGCAGATGAGATGAAAGTGCCGCGGGTGCCGGTAGGAATGCTCGAAGCGGAAGCGGCCCTCGCCGAAGTCCACCTTGCGGGCGATGCCCGCGTCCACCATCCACTGCAGCGTCCGATAGACGGTGGCGCGGCTGATCCGCTGATCCTCGCGGCGGATCAGGTCGACGAGGTCGTCAGCCGTGAGGTGCCCCTCCTGGCGGAGGAAGACATTCACGATCAAGTCGCGCTTGCTCGACCGCTTGCTGCCGGCCGGCCGGAGACTCTCGAGATAGGCTGACGTTGAATCCATCGTCTCAGTCGGGAATCTGGCCGGCACGAAGTGAACGGCGCGAGGTCCGGTGGACCTTCCGAGGCCTCGGGGCCGGGCATCCCGGTGCTCGTCGGGACCGGCCGCCTCGCATGACGAGGCG
>Ga0299914_10001112_pt1 | contig 17344 bp, 15 predicted proteins | sample RVTome_10_FD_201361 | JGI IMG/M metagenome (GOLD analysis project Ga0299914, IMG submission 201361) | Soil microbial communities from uranium-contaminated site in the Upper Colorado River Basin, Wyoming, United States - RVT153D57 (version 2) ...
CACCAGCCCGCGGTCGGACGGTGCCGGCAGGTGATAGCTCGCCTCGGCCACGGCCGCAGCAACCGCGGCGTCGTCACCCGCGGCGAGGATCCTCGTCGCCCACGCGGCATCGACCCGGGCCACGTCCCCATCACCGACGCCATCGTGATGGCGTTCCAGCACGACCGGGCCCGTTCCGGGTGCAACTGGTCGGTGAGGCCGCGGATGTGGTCGAGGCCCTGAGTGAGGACCCTGGTGTGCTCGTCGATCTTGTCGAGCAACAGTCGCTCCACCGGCGGCTGCTCGCCATGGGATGGTGTATCTGGTCGGTTGGGCATCACAGGTCCTATCTGTGAATGTCCAACCGGCCCCCGTCGGATAGCAGCAGATTCGCCGTTTACGGACGGCCCTACCTGCGTTCTACCTGGTCACAGACCCGGTGAGCATGTCGGAACGTCCGGAAGGATTATGAGTCGGCTGCTCTGACCGCTGAGCCACAGGCCCGGTTGACTGGCGTGCACGGCCCTGCGACGTCCCCGCCCTGGACCACCGGCAGGCGCCAGGAACGCGCCGGCTCAACCCAGCGCTGGCTGGGGTGGGACCCCGAGTCGATGTTCGCGACCTTGCCGGAGGACACGTGGTCGACCTTCGTGACCCGGGGCGAGACCAGCGCCCGGTCGAGAAATACGCCGACGCGAGACCCAGATCACGCCGGTGACGGCGCTCCACTGCCGAGCTCCGGGGGTGGGGATCGAACCCACAAACCTTTCGGTTAACAGCCGACTGCTCTACCAGTTGAGCTACCCCGGATTGGAGACCTCGCAGCGTAACAGCGCATGCACGAGCCCATGATCTCACGGTGGGTGACGGACGACGCGTCGGGCAACCGGTCGATCTCCGCCTGCTTCTGCCGCTGCAACCGGTCGGGCCCGCGCTTGCGTGCCCCGAAGCGCCGGCTGGCACAAGCCCGAGCCGCCCGGGTCGCCTCGTCGAAGTGGACGTCGCGGACCCAGACGCTGACGCTGCTCCTGGAGACGCCGAGCTCGGCGACGATCTCGCCGATCATTCACGCCTGCGCCCGCAGCTCACGCGCCCGCGCCCTCTCACCCACCTTGCCCCGATACCCCACGTCCGGATGATCGGTGCGGGGTGTGACAACGACGACCGCTACTCGCCCTCGAGGTAGTCGCGGAGTTTCTGCGAGCGGTGCGGATGCCGCAGCTTGGCAAGCGTCTTGGACTCGATCTGGCGGATCCGCTCGCGGGTGACGCCGAACTGCTTGCCCACCTCCTCGAGGGTGCGGGCCTGCTCGTCGTCGAGGCCGAAGCGCATGACGACGACCTCCTTCTCCCGCTCGTTGAGCTCGTCGAGGACCTCCTTGACCGCCTCCTGCAGCATCTGCCGGGTGGCGGCGTCGAGGGGTTCCTCGGCACCGTCGTCCTTGATGAAGTCGGCCAGGTAGGAGTCGTCCTCCTCGCCGACCGGCGCGTCGAGCGACAGCAGGTCGAGGGAGATGCGCTGGATCTCCCGCACCCGGTCGGCGGTCATGCTCACGGCGTCCGCCAGCTCGTCGACGGTGGGCTCCCGCTCGAGCTCCTGCACCATCTGGCGCTGCATCCGGTGCACTCGATTGATCGACTCCACCATGTGGACCGGGATGCGGATGGTGCGGGCCTGGTCGGCGATCGAGCGAGTGATCGCCTGGCGGATCCACCAGGTGGCATACGTCGAGAACTTGAAGCCCTTCGTGTAGTCGAACTTCTCGACCGCCCGCATGAGGCCCATGTTCCCCTCTTGGATGAGGTCCAGGAACTGCATGCCGCGGCCCACGTAGCGCTTGGCGATCGACACGACTAGGCGCAGGTTGGCCTGGATCAGCGCGCTCTTGGCCTCGTCACCGTCGTCTGCCAACCTCTGCAGTGCCCGCGACTCGTCGGCGGGCAGCTCCCCCAGGGCGCCCACGGCATCGAGGTCGGCCAGGCGCTCGGACGCCTCGGCGCCACCCTCGATGCGCCGCGCCAACTCGACCTCCTCGACGGCGGTGAGCAACGGGACGCGCCCGATCTCCCGCAGGTACATGCGCACCGGATCCGACGTGCCCACGCCCCGCTCCAGCGCCCGATCGGCGGACAGGCGGCTGCGGCGGCGCAGGGTGGCAGACAGGCGCCGGGCCCGCGAGGCGCTGCTGGTGGTGTGCTCGGGGTTGAGCACCACGAGGTTGGACGCCGTCCGCTCGCCGAGGACCAGCTCGGCCCCCGGCAGGTCCGATGCCTCGGGCAACTCGCCGCGTAGCTCGTCGAGGTCGCCGAGCACGTCGTCGATCTCGATGCCCGCCGCCCGGCAGCGGCGCATGATCTCCTCGACGACCTCGGGGGTGAGCTCGACGTTGGGAAGGGCACGAACGACGTCGTGCTGCGTCAAACGGCCTCGGGTGGCGGCCCGCCGGAGCAGTTTGGTGAGCTCGTCTTCCATCGAGCTGTCCCAGGCGTCGAGCGTCGATGGCGTATCGGTCATCCCCCGTCTCCAACCCGTTGGCCCAGCCAGGCTAGCAACCGATCTGCGGCATCGGCCGCGGCGCCCGGATCGCGCAGGTCGTCGATCGCCCGGTTGAGGAACGCCAGGTCCGACAGGGCCTGAGCGGGATCGCCGGAGGCTGCGCCGACCAGACGCAGCGTGCGGATACGGCGGCGGGCAACCTCCGTGAGCAGCCGGCGGACCGCATCGAACGGCTCGGACGTCGGCTCCTCGACCAGCAGACGGGCCAGGAGATCGGCAATCTCGGGCGGGGCGGCCGCCAGGGCGGCGGCGTGGGTGTCGGCGCCTAGGAGGGCCCGGTAGACGCCGCCCTGCACGGAGTCGTCGAAGAGCTCGCCGGCCAGCCAGCGGGAGACCACCTCGGGATCGTGGATGGCGTGGCGCAGCACCTCGGCCGCCGGTCCCTCCTGCTCGGCCTGGCGCGCACCGTTCCCGCCCGGCTGCGGCGCGACCGACGAGGGGTGGCCCGCGTCGGCGGCGCCGCCGCGGGAGTCGGGGCTGTCGCGCCGCGGGTCGGGCGGCTCGTTGCGGACGGCCCGCGTCCCGGCCCGGCCGCCCGGACGGGCCCCGGCCGGCCCGCCGGCGGGCCGCGCCCGCGAGCGCAGGCGCTCGAGCTGGGCCCGCAGCCGGTCCGGCTCGAACCGGCACCGGGACGCGACGTCCATCACGTACGTGTCGCGCACGAGATCGGTGGGATGCTCGGCGATGGCGGCCAGCGCCCGCTCGGCCGCCCGGGCCCGCCCCTCGTTGGTGGCGAGGTCGGCCGTGACGAAAACCCGGTCGAGGCGGAACCGCAGGAACGGCGTGGCCTTGTCCACCGCGGCAACGAGCCGGTCGGGGTCGGACTGGGCCACGTCGGCCGGGTCCTGGCCGGCGGGCAGGTCGGCCACCGCCACCTCGAGGTCGTGCTGGCGCTCCCATTCGTAGAAGCGCTCGGCGGCGGCCTGGCCGGCGCCGTCGGCATCGAACGCCAGCACCAGCCGGCGGGCGGCGAAGCGGTGCAGCAGTGCCACGTGGTCGTCGGTGAGCGCGGTGCCACAGGTGGCGACGGCGAGGGGTACGCCCGCCCGCCGGAACCCGATCACGTCGGTGTAGCCCTCGCAGATGACCGCGGCGCCGTCCCGGACGATCGCGGACTTGGCCCGGTCGAGCCCGTAGAGCACGCGGCTCTTGCTGTACAGCGGGGTCTCGGTGGTGTTCTTGTACTTGCCCTGGTTACCGGGCGCCTCGGTCCCCGGCAGGATGCGACCACCGAAGCTCACCGGGTGCCCCTCGGCGTCGTGGATCGGGAACAGCACCCGGGCCCGGAAGTGGTCCTGCAGGCGTCCTCGCTGGTTGACGCGGCCGAGCCCGGTGTCGCGGGCGTCCTGCTCGTCGAGCCGGAGTGCCCGGCACAGCGCGTCCCAGGCGTCGGGAGCCCAGCCGAGCTGGTACTCCCGCACCACGTCGCCGTCGAGTCCCCGCTTCCGCAGGTAGCCCCGCGCCGCGCCGGCGTCGGGGGCCGACAGGAGGCGCTCGTGGTACCAGGCCACCGCCCTGTCCATGATCTCGACGAGCCGCGTGCGGCGCTTGCGGCCCTCGGCCTCGTTCCGGTCGGAGTAACGCAGGGTGATCCCCGCCCGCGCCGCCAGCGACTCGACGGCCTCAGGGAAGCCGAGGTGCTCGACCTCACGCACGAAGGTGATGACGTCCCCGCGGGCCTGGCAGCCGAAGCAGTACCAGACCCCCTCGTTGGCGTTGACGGAGAACGACGGCGTCTTCTCGCTGTGGAAGGGACACAGGCCCTTCCAGCGCTGCCCCTCGCGCCGCAGCTGCACGTACTGGCTGATCACCCCGACGATGTCGGACGCAGCCCTTACCGCAGCCACGTCCTCATCGAGGATGCCCATCAGGGCGAGACTACCGGCAGTCGCCCGCCGGGCCGGTGGGCTATTGGCCGCGTCGCCGGCCGCCACTCCGGGGCGGCGCCGTGGCATCCCGGCTCGCGGCCTTGACCTCGTCCTTCACCGCCCTGGCCTCGGCGCTCGCGCGCCGCGCCCCGCGGGTGAAGGCGCCGGCCAGATGGCCCGAGGTGCCGCATGACCTCCACGACGCTCACCCCCACGCTCGCCACCAGGGCCCCCTCACCGGCGCCCGCGGCGGCGCGACGCAGCCCACGCCGGAATGCCGTCGCCGACGCCGTGACCATGACGTGGCGCAACCTCCACACCTACGTGCCGCTTCCGCAGCTCCTGGTGTTCTCCACCATCCAGCCGATCATGCTGGTGCTGCTGTTCCGCTACGTGTTCGGCAACTCGATCGCCCTGTCCAACCCCTCGATCGACTACGTCGACTACCTGATGCCCGGCGTGTTCGTCCAGGCCACCGTGTTCGGCGCGCTGGGCACCGGCGTTGGCCTGGCCGAGGACCTGCACAAGGGCCTCGTCGAGCGGTTTCGATCGCTGCCCATGGCTCGGTCGGCGGTCCTGGCCGGCCGCACGATCGCTGACGCCATGCGCAACGCGTTCGTGCTGGTGCTGATGACCGCGGTCGGCGTGCTCGTGGGCTTCCGCATCCACGGTGGCGTCCTCGCCTACGTCGCAGCGCTCGCGCTGGTGCTGCTCTTCACCTACGCACTGTCCTGGATGGCGGCCACCATCGGCCTCGGGGCCTCCAACGGGGAGGCCGCCCAGGCGGCCATGTTCCCCCTGGTCTCCCCCTGGTGTTCGCCTCGTCGGCGTTCGTGGACACGTCGTTCATGCCCGGGTGGCTGCAGGTGTTCGCCAACCACCAGCCGGTCACGGTGACCGTCGATGCCGCCCGCGACCTGGTGCTCGGCCAGGCCGCCGGCTGGTCCGTCGTCGGCTCGCTCGCATGGTCGCTCGGGCTGATCGCCGTGTTCGGTCCCCTGGCCGTGCGTAGCTATCGCCGGGCTTCCTGATGACGCACAAGGTCCCGAGGGACGGTCGCGGTGGCGCGGCGGCGACCGTGACCGTCCCTCGCTGGATCCATCCACGGCGATGACCCGCCGGGACACCGTGCGGTCGACGGCGCGAGGCTGATGCGCGTGGACGCCACGAGCGGAGCGATGACCGGTGGCCGGTCCCCGGCATTGACCCGGCGGCCGGTGGCGTCGTCGGTCGAGGAACTGATCGACGGCGCGAGCGGGCGCCGGCCGTTCCGCACGAGCGACGCCAAGTCGGGCTCGTCGTTCGAGCGGGTCGAGATCGACGGCGAGCGCTATGTGCTCAAGGTGATGCACGTCGACGACGACTGGCTCGCCCGCTCGATGGGCGACGTCGGCTGCCGTCCGGTGCGGGTGTGGGCCGCCGGGTTGCTCGAGGCCCTCCCCGCCACGATCGACCACACCGTCGTCGGCGCCGCCGCCGGGCTGGGCCGGAACGGATGGGGGGCGGCGCTGCTGATGCGCGACGTCGGCGACCGGCTCGTGCCCGCGGGCCACCAGGCGGTCCCGCTGGACCAGCACGCCGCTTTCCTCGACCACCTGGCCGAGCTGTCGGCCCGGTTCTGGGGCTGGACCGACACGGTGGACCTCACGCCCCGCAGCCTGCGGTGGGCGTTCTTCGGCGATGCCATGCTCGACATCGAACGCCGGCGCGGCTGGCCCGATGAGGTGCCCCGGATCGCCGACAGGGGTTGGCAGGCGTTCGTCGAACGGGCACCCGACGACGTCATCCGCTTGGTGACGGAGCTGCGCCGGGCACCATGGGCCATTAGCGAGGCGGTCGCCACGACCCCCACGACCTTTCTTCACGGCGACTGGAAGATGGGCAACCTCGGAAGCCACACCGACGGCCGCACCATCCTGATCGACTGCGCCTATCCCGGCGAGGGACCGGCATGTCACGAGCTCGGCTGGTACCTGGCGATCAATCGGGCGAGGCTCCCGGAATGCAAGGAGGCCGCCATCGAACGCTTCCGCTCGTCCCTCGAGCGCCACGGCGTGGCCACCGCCGACTGGTGGGAGCGGCAGCTGGACGTCTGCCTGCTGGGCACGCTGGTGCAATTCGGCTGGGAGAAGGCGCTCGGCGACGCCGACGAGCTCGCGTGGTGGTCGGACCGCGCCCGGGAGGGGGCACGGTGGCTGTGACCGGTCGGCGCCCCAACGGCCGCTAGGGCCTGGGACCGAGGCAGCCTGTCAGCTCGTAGCGCCGGGCTTCGGGGTCACTTCCGCGGGCGTGTCGGGAGGGACGACCGGCCCATCCGCACGGGTGGAGTCGGGCCCGCTGTCCCCATCCGACTCGGGCCCGCCTCGCCGGGCCGCGGCCACCTCCTCGAGGGCTTGCTTGCGCATCGACAACCAGATCGAGATCGTCAGCACCAACGCAATGAAGCCGAGGCTGACAAAGGTGTCGATGTGGTACCACTCGGCGATGATCATCTTGATGCCGACGAAGGCCAGAATGACCGCCAACCCTTGCTGTAGGTACCGGAATCGGTCGCGCAGATCCGCCAGCAGGAAATAGAGCGCCCGCAGGCCAAGGATGGCGAAGGCGTTCGAGCTGAAGACGATGAACTGCTCGCGGCTGACCGCCAAGATGGCGGGGATGGAGTCGACCGCGAACACCACGTCGCTCGACTCGACCACGATCAGCACGGCGAGGAGGGGTGTGGCCAGCAGCTTGCGGCCGTGCCTCACGAACAGGTGCTGGCCGTTGTACTCCGTGGTCGACGGTATGACGCGCCGCACCAGGCGGAGGACCGGGTTGTGCTCGGGGTGGACCTCCTCGTCGCCTTGGCGCACGAGGCGGAACGCGGTGACCAACAGGAATGCGCCGAACACGAACAGCAGCCACTCGAACTGCTCGAGGAGTGCGACGCCGGCGAAGATGAAGACGAACCGCAGCACGAGCGCGCCGAAGACGCCCCAGAACAGCACCCGGAACTGGAACTCCCGCGGTACCGCGAAGTAGCTCATGATCAGCGCCCACACGAACACGTTGTCGACGCTGAGGCTCTTCTCGATCAGGTAGCCCGAGATGTACTCGCCGGCCGCCTGACCGCCATGCCAGGCGAAGATCGCGCCCGTGAAGGCGACGCCGAGGCTGATCCACACCGCCGACTCGATGGCCGCCTCCTTCGTGGTCGGCGCGTGCGGTGTCCTGTGAACCAGCAGCAGGTCGACGATGAGCAGGACCGAGATCAGCGCCAGGAACGCGAACCAGATCCAGATGGGAACGTCGAAGCTGGCGAAGTTCTCTCGGCTACCCGACGACTCGGAGGCTAGGACGGCGAGGGACACGGCGATCTCCGGCTGGGTGGGTGGACTTCCAGCGGTCTCCGGCTGGGTGGATGGACTTCCAGCCGAAGGTCTCGCCCGCCACTGGGGCCGTGGTCACCGGGCACGAGGCCGTCCTGACGATGACACACATCGAGGGCTACTCCCCTTCGGTCCCCCGCAGCCTACAGGCCGTCGTGGGAATGCCAGGAAGCCCTCGTCAGCGCGTGTCGGACCCTCCGGCGCCCACGATCGCCTGGGCGGCCGCCAGCCGGGCCACAGGCACCCGGAACGGGGAGCACGACACGTAGTCGAGCCCCACGCGCTGGAAGAACGCGATCGACGCCGGGTCGCCGCCATGCTCGCCGCACACCCCCAGCTTGATCTTGGGGTTGGTCGACCGACCACGCTCGACCGCAGTGTTCACCAGGTCGCCGACGCCGTCCTCGTCGATTGACTCGAAGGGGTTGCGTCGCAACAGCCCGCGGGCCAGGTAGGCCGGCATCATCCGTGACTCGACGTCGTCGCGGCTGAACCCGAACGTCATCTGCGTGAGGTCGTTGGTGCCGAAGCTGAAGAAGTCGGCCACCTCGGCGATCTCGTCCGCGCAGAGGGCGGCGCGCGGCGTCTCGATCATCGTCCCGATGCTGACATCGAGGTGGCGCCGGGAGCCCTTGAGCGCCTGGCTGATGGCGTCGGTGACCCAGGCGCTCGCCTCCTCCATCTCCTCCCGGGTCACGGTGAGGGGGATCATGATCTCCACCACCGGCCTGCCGCCGGCCTTGGCCCGGTCGAGCGCCGCCTCCATGAGCGCCCGCACCTGCATGGCGTAGAGGCCGGGCTTGACCACCCCGAGCCGCACGCCCCGCGTCCCCAGCATGGGGTTCTGCTCCCGCCACGACTCGGCGGCGGCCAGCAGCTGCTTGTCCTCGTCGGACAGGCCCTCGACCGCCTCCCGGATCCGCAACTCCTCGACGCTGGGCAGGAACTCGTGCAGCGGCGGGTCCAGCAGCCGGACGGTCACGGGCAGTCCGTCCATCGCCTCGAGGATCTCCACGAAGTCGGAGCGCTGCGCCGCCCGCAGCTTCTCGAGCGCCGCCGCCTCGCCGTCGGGGGTGTCGGCCAGGATCATCTCCCGGACGATCGGCAGGCGGTCGTCGCCCAGGAACATGTGCTCGGTGCGACACAGGCCGATCCCCTCGGCGCCGCGGGCGCGGGCGTTGGCGGCGTCCGCGCCGGTGTCGGCGTTGGCGCGCACGTTCAGGCGGGCGCGGGCGGGATTGCGGCCCCGGCGGACGGTGTCGGCCCACCCGAGGATGACGTCGAGCTCGGGTGGTGCCTCGCTGGCCGACAGCCCCACCTCGCCGAGCACCACCTTCCCGCTGGTGCCGTCGAGGGAGATGACGTCGCCCTCGGACACAGTGGTGTCGCCCGCGGTGAAGGACGCGCCCTTGATGCGCAGGGCGTCGGCGCCGACCACCGCCGGGATCCCCCAGCCGCGGGCGACGACGGCCGCGTGGCTGACCAGGCCGCCGCGTGCCGTGAGGATGCCCTGGGAGGCCTGCATGCCGTGCACGTCCTCGGGCGAGGTCTCGTTGCGGACCAGGATCACCTTCTCGCCCCGTGCCGCCGCCTCGGCGGCGGCGTCGGCGGTGAAGTAGGCCTTGCCCACGGCCGCGCCCGGCGATGCCGCCAGGCCCGATGCGATCACCTGCACGTCGGCCGATGCGAACTGGGGATGGAGCACCTGCTCGACGTGGTCTTCGTTGATCCGCAGCAGCGCCTCGTCACGCGAGATCGACCACCCCCGCTTGCGACCCTGCTTGGTCATGTCGACGGCCATGCGCAGCGCGGCGCGGCCCGTTCGCTTGCCCACCCGGGTCTGCAGCATCCAGAGCTTGCCCCGCTCGATGGTGAACTCGGTGTCGCACATGTCGCGGTAGTGCGCCTCGAGGCGGGCGAAGATGTCGAGCAGTTCGTCCTTGACGCCGGGGAAGTGCTCGCCGAGGTCGTCGAGATCGAGGGTGTTGCGGATGCCGGCCACGACATCCTCGCCCTGGGCGTTGACGAGGAAGTCGCCGTACGGCTTGTCCTCGCCGGTGGCGGCGTTGCGGGTGAACCCGACCCCGGTCCCCGACTCGTCGTCGCGGTTGCCGAACACCATCGCCTGGACGTTGACCGCGGTGCCGAGGTCGTGGGGGATCTTCTCGCGGTCGCGGTAGGCGCGGGCGCGGGGGCTGTCCCAGGAGTCGAACACCGCCTCGATGGCGCCGTGGAGCTGGCGCTGCGGATCCTGCGGGAAGGCTCGGCGCGTCTCCTCCTTCACGATGCGCCTGTAGGTGGCGCACAGCTCCTTGAGCGCATCGGCCCCCAGGTCGGCGTCGCTGCTCACGCCGGCGTTGTCCTTGGCCGCTTCCAGCTCGTCGTCGAAGCGTGCCGCATCGAGGTCGAGCACGATCCGCGCGTACATGGCGATGAAGCGGCGGTACGAGTCGTACGCGAAGCGCTCGTCGTCGGTGACCTCCGCCAGACCCTTCACGCTGCGGTCGTTGAGGCCGAGGTTGAGGACCGTGTCCATCATCCCCGGCATCGAGAACTTGGCCCCCGAGCGCACGCTCACCAGCAGCGGGTCGGACGGGTCGCCGAGGCGTCGCTTCATCTGCCGCTCGAGGTTGCGGACGTGGCGAGCCACCTCGTCGTTGAGCCCTTTCGGCCAACCCGACCGCATGTAGTCGCGGCAGGCGTCGGTGGTGATGGTGAAGCCGGGCGGCACCGGGAGACGGAGGACAGACGTCATCTCGGCGAGGTTGGCGCCCTTGCCCCCGAGGAGGTCCTTCATGTCCATGGGCGGGCGCTTGTGGCGATGATCGAAGGCGTAGACGTACGGCACGGCGGTTCCTGTTCCTGTGCTTCGTGCTTTGCGAATGCGGTCGAGAGCCGAGCCTACTGAGCAATACTTCGGCCCGTGACCGCCTGACCGGCGATTCCAGGACGTGCTCGACGCCTGCCGGCGGGACGATCGACCCACCAGTTGCCACCGCCGCGTCGATGACCCGTTCGGGTCGCTCCACGGCGGACTCGGGTTCGCCATCTGCGAGCACGAACGTGACCGTCCCGAGCGGCGGCTCGGTTCGCTCCTCAGGTGCCATGGGCGGCGCGTCTCACCTCCTTGGGCCCGCGGCATGACACCCGTCAACCGGCGCGTCACCTACATCACCCAGGTGGCGATGAACCGGACGCACGCGCGCAGGCCGGTGCGAACGGCGCCACCAATGGACCACCGGGTGCCGGCGGTGCCGACCGTGCCCCGAAACCGCTGTCTCGACCGTCGCAGCACGCCGATAGGTTCGGCGTGATGCCCGAGCCGGTCGGAGCCACCAGCGCGCCGCTGATCGAGGCCAAGGCGCTGACCAAGCGCTTCGGCGACCTGGTCGCGGTCGATGGCATCGACTTCACGGTGGACCGCGGCGAGGTCTTCGGCTTCCTGGGGCCCAACGGCGCCGGCAAGACCACCGCCATGCGCATGATCGCCTGCGTCTCGCCCATCACCGACGGCGAGCTCCGCGTGCTGGGCATGAGCCCGAGGACGGACGGCCCGGCGATCCGGGCCCGGCTCGGTGTGGTCCCCCAGGAGGACAACCTCGACACCGAGCTGACCGTCTGGGACAACCTCGTCATCTACGGCCGCTACTTCGGCCTGCCCATGGCGCAGATCCGGGACCGGGCCACCGAACTGCTGCACTTCGCCCGCCTCGACGACCGCCGCACGTCGCGGGTCGATCCCCTGTCCGGTGGCATGAAGCGCCGGCTCATCATCGCCCGGTCGCTCATCAACCGGCCCGAACTGGTCCTGCTCGACGAGCCCACCACCGGGCTCGATCCCCAGGCCCGCCACCTGCTCTGGGAGCGCCTGTACCGGCTCAAGCGCGAGGGCGTGACCCTCGTGCTCACCACCCACTACATGGACGAGGCCGAACAGCTCTGCGATCGCCTCGTGATCATGGACCGCGGACGCATCGTGGCCGGGGGCTCGCCCCGCCAGCTGATCGACCGGTACTGCACGCGCGAGGTCGTCGAGCTTCGCTTCGAACTGCCGGAGCAGCAGGACGCGGCGCTGGCGCCGCTCGCCGCATTTGGCGACCGCGTCGAGCCGCTGGGCGACCGCGTGCTGCTGTACACCTCGCACGGCGACGAGGCCTTGGCTCGGGTCACGGGCGACGGCATCCGGCCCGAGTCGGTGCTGGTCCGCCGCGCCTCGCTCGAGGACGTCTTCCTCACCCTGACCGGGCGAACCCTCGATGAGTGACGCTGCCCCGGCCACCTCCCGGTCACCGTTCGACACGCTGGCGGCGGCGGTGCCCATGCTCCGCGTCGCGGAACGCGAGGCGCGCCTGTGGCGCCGCTTCTGGCGCAGCTCGGCGCTGACCCTCGTCCTCATGCCGCTGATGTTCCTCGGCGCGATGGGCCTCGGCCTCGGTGGCCTGGTCGACGAGAACACCGGGTCGGTCGGCGGGGTCGACTACCTGGCGTTCGTCGCGCCCGGGATCCTCGCTGCCAGCGCCATGCAGGGAGCGGCCGGACAGTCGCTGTGGCCGGTGATGGGCGGGATGAAATGGATCCGCACGTTCCACGGCGCCGCCGCGACCCCGCTGCGCCCGGGCGACGTGTTCGGCGGCTGGATCCTGTGGATCGGCGCCCGCGAGGCGATGAACGCCACCATCTTCGTCGCCGTCGCGACGCTGCTCGGTGCGGTGCCGTCGCCCTGGGGCGTGCTCGCCGTGCCTGCGGCGGCGCTCACGGGCCTGGCGTTCGCAGCGCCGCTGAGCGCCTACTCCGCGGTCCAGGACAGCGACCTCGGGTTTCCGGTCATCATGCGGGTCGGGATCGTGCCGCTGTTCCTGTTCTCGGGGACCTTCTTCCCGGTCGCCCAGCTCCCGGCGTGGCTGCAGCCGGTCGCCTGGGTCTCGCCGCTGTGGCACGGCGTCGAGCTGTGTCGCGGCGCGACGACCGGGTCCCTCACGCTCGCCTCCGTCGGCCACGTCGCCTACCTCGGTGCTTGCATCGCGGTGGGGTGCTGGTTCGGCGTGCGCAACTTCGCGTCGAGGCTGGCGCCGTGAGCACGGCACTGGCCCTGCTGGGCCCGCAGCGAGCCTGGCGGGTGGTCGAGCGCAACGCCCGGGCGTACCTGCGCATGTGGGCGCCGTTCGTGACCGGCTTCTTCGAGCCGGTCTTCTACCTGTTCTCGATCGGCATCGGCGTGGGCGAGCTCGTCGGCGAGCTTCCGGGCCCCAACGGGCGGCCGATCCCCTACGACCTGTTCGTGGCGCCGGCCATGCTGGCCACGTCGGCGATGAACGGCGCGGTGATGGACACTACGTTCGGCTTCTTCTTCAAGTTCAAGTACGCGAAGACCTTCGACGGGATGCTCGCCTCCCCGCTCGGCGTCGCGGACGTTGTGCGCGGCGAGGTGGCCTGGGCCCTGCTGCGCGGCCTTCTCTACTCGGGGGCCTTCCTGCTGACGATGGCGGCGTTGGGCCTGGCGCCGTCGTGGTGGGCGGTCCTGGCCCTGCCCGCCGCCGGCCTCATCGGCTTCGGGTTCGCGGGTGCGGGCATGGGCTGCGCGTCCTTCATGCGCTCGTACGTCGACTTCAGCTACATCCAGCTCGCGATCGTGCCGCTGTTCTTGTTCTCGGCCACCTTCTTCCCACTGAGCGAGTACCCGGCATCGCTGGCATGGGTGGTGCGGCTGAGCCCCCTCTACCAGGGGGTCGCCCTGGAACGGGCACTCATCCTCGGCGATCCGTCGCCCGTGCTGCTGGTCCATGCCGCCTACCTGGCCGTCATGGGATGGATCGGGCTCCGCGTCGCCGGCCGCCGCCTGGGCGCGCTGCTCCAGCCGTGAGCCGCGCGCATGGGTGACGGCGACCTCGTGACGCGGCGGGGGTTGCGCCTCCCCGCGGCCGCGCTCGACGAACGGTTCGCCCGGGGCTCGGGGCCGGGCGGCCAGCACCGCAACGTCACCGAGTCCGCCGTGGAGGTCGTGGCGGACCTCACGGCGCTCGACGGTCCGGGCGCCGACCGGGTCCGCCGCCGCCTGGGCCCGGTGGCACGGGCGCACGCCGGCGAGTCGCGCTCGCAGTGGCGCAACCGCAGCATCGCCCGAGGCCGCCTCGCCGCCGCGCTCGACGAGGCGGCCGCGGTCGCGGCCCCGCGCCGTCCAACCCGACCCTCACGGGCCGCACGCGACGCCCGGCTCGAGGCCAAGCGCCGGGCCGCCGAACGAAAGCGCTCCCGGGCCTGGCGCCCCGACGACGATTGAGCAAACCTGCCGCGGGATCGGTTGCCCTGGCCACCGATCCCGCGGCAGGTTCTGTGGTTCTCCGGTGGGGGCCGCTCAGCCCACCCGCTCGGGCTCACGCAGTTCGGGCGCGGTTCCCGCCACCACCTCCTGCTCGGCCTCGACGTGGACGACCGGCAGGATGCGGTCGAGCCACCGCGGCAGCCACCAGTTGCGGTCGCCCAGCAGCTCCAGCGTCGAGGGCACGAGCACGAGCCGGACGACGGTGGCGTCGATCAGAACGGCCATGGCCAGCCCGAACCCGAACATCTTCAGCGACCGATCGTCGCCGAGCACGAAGCTCATGAAGACGAAGAACATGATCGCCGCAGCGGCGGTGATGACCCGGGCGGTGACGGCGAGGCCGTTGGCAACTGCCGTCGCGTTGTCGTGCGTGCGGTCGTATTCCTCTCGGATGCGCGACAGGAGGAACACCTCGTAGTCCATCGACAGGCCGAAGATCACGGCGAAGAGCATCATCGGGATCCAGGCCTCGATCGGGCCCTCACGACCCACACCCAGCAGGCTGTCTCCCCAGCCCCACTGGAACACCGCCACGAGGATCCCGTACGCGGCGCCCACCGACAGCAGGTTCATGATCACCGCCTTGAGCGGCACCAAAAGGCTGCGGAACACGACCATCAGGAGTAGGAACGACAGCACGAGCACCGCGGCGATGAACCATGGGAGACGATCCGCGGTGTAGCGCGAGAAGTCGACGACGGCCGCCGTCGCTCCACCCACCTTCACGTCCGCGGTCGTGCCCGCGACGGCATCGGGGATGACGTCGTCGCGCAGGCGGTTCACCAGGTGAGCGGTCTCCTTGTCCTGGGGCGAGGTCGTCGGCTGCACCTGGATGATGGCCGCATCGCCGGAATCATTGGGGATGGGTTGCGTCGCGAAGACGACGCCCTCGGTCTGGTTCAGCTCCCGGGACAAGTCGTCGAGCGCCTGAACGTCGGACTGACCGCTTGGCGTCTCGGCGGCGAGCAGCAAGGGCCCGTTGGCCCCCGGGCCGAAGCCCTCGGACATCAGGTCGTAGGCCCGTCGGACGGTCTGGTCGGTCGGTTGGTTGCCGGCGTCGCCGAACCCCAGGCGCAGCCCGAAGAGCGGGATCGTCAGCAGGATCAGGACGGCCGCGGAGGCCAGCAGGGCCGGCCAGGGCCGGCGCTGGATCACCCGGCTCCAGCGGTACCAGAACGACTGGCGGCCGGCGCGCTCGGCGCGCCGGCGGTGGGGCAGGCCGAACTTGTCGATGTTGCCGCCGACGAAGCCGAGGACGGCGGGCAGGAGCGTGAGCGCGGCGAGCATCGTCATGAGCACGCCGATCGAGATGCCCACGGCCAGGCCGCGGATCATGTCCAGGCCGATCGTGAACAGGCCCAGGATCGCGATGATCACCGTGCAGCCCGCGAAGAGCACGGCCCGCCCGGCGGTGTCGAGCGCCCGGATCGTGGCGCACTCCGGCGTCAACCCTTCGCTCAGGCCCTCGCGGTAGCGGGTGACGATGAACAGCGCGTAGTCGATGCCGACGCCGATGCCGATCATCGCCACCGCCTGGTTCGAGAAGCTCGGCATGCCGATGACGTTGACCACCAGGCCGACGAGGGCGATGCCGGTGACGATGCCGAAGATGGCGGTGACCAGCGGCAAACCGGCGGCCAGCAGCGAACCGAACGCGATGAGCAGGATGATCAGGGCGGCGACGAACCCGATCGCCTCGCTGGAGAACTCCGGCTGCTCGAAGGCGATGTCGCCGCCCAGCTCCACCTCGGTGCCGGGCACGTCGGCATCGGCGACCGCCTCCCGGGCCTCCGTCCCGATGTCGTACAGCTCGTCGCTGTCGCGGTCGGCGAGGTTGACCTCGGCGAAGGCGATCTTGCCCGCCTCAGGCCCGCGTTGGCTGATCTGGTGGGCGCCTTGCGGGCTGTACGGGCTCACCACCTCGCTGGGGGCGGTGATCTCGGCGATCTCGGCGAACAGCGCCTCCATGTCGCGCCGGACCGTGGGGTCGTTGACGTCGTCGGCCTGGAACACGACCTGCCCCGTGGCGCCCGCGCGGGTGTCGAAGCCGTGCTCCTCCAGCAGGTCGACCGCCTCCTGGCTCTCGGATCCCGGCAGGTCGAACTCGTCCAGGAACTTCCCGCCCACGGTCGAATTCAGCGCGAACAGGCCGACGAGGAGGACGACCCAAGCGCCCAGGACCCGCCAGCGGCGCCGATAACAGAAGCGGGCGAGACGCTGCAGCATGGGGGGACCTCCGGAGACAAGACACTCGGCGGGCAGAACGGACGCGCCTGCGGGTCGTCCGCTCTCTCTGTGTTGTCGCGGCGGCGGCTGAGTTACCTTAACGACTGAGACTCTCAGCCGCAATCGGTATTATCGACGTCGAACCGAGGCTGGCACAGCGATGCCGAGCCGTCACGGGAAGGAGCCGCGTGAACGCTCCCGCACGCCGCGCCGAGCTGTCCGACGCCGTCCTGGTCGCCGGCCGATCGCTCGGCAACTCCTCGTCGATGCTGGTCGCCGCATGCGCCGACAGGTTGGGCCTGCACTCGACCGACTGGGGATGCGTCCTGCTGCTCAACGAGGCACTCCCCGAACCGCTCACGGCCGGCCAGCTCGCGGAGCTCACGGGGCTGACGACCGGTGCGGTCACCGGCGTGCTCGATCGCCTGGAGGGCGCGGGCTTCGTCAGCCGGGAGCGCGACCCCGGCGACCGCCGGCGGGTGGTCGTGCGCCTCGTGCCTGAGTCGGTGGCGCGGATCGGGCCGATCATCGAGGGCCTGATCGCCGACATGCGGGCACTGCACCGCGACTACTCGGACGACGAGCTGGCGGCCTTCGCGGAGCTGCTCACGCGGTCGAGCGAGATCCTGCGCACCCATGCCCGCCGCATCCGCCGGAGCGAGGAGGACTGAGGTGGGAGCGAAGCGAGCGCCGCAGGCCGACGGCGCGAGCGCCTTACGGTCGCATGACGGTGACGGGTGTGGGGCGCAGCCCCACGGGGGATGCTGAGGTGGGAGCGAAGCTCGCCGAACGAATCCGCGCATCCCTGCGCGACTGGATCGGGGGTCGGCCGGTCGTCCTGGCGGGGATGCCCGTCGCTGCGACCCCCAGGTGGATCCACCAGCTGCGCACGCTGGGCGCCGGGCGGGTCCTCGTCGTGGGCACCACGCTCGGGACGGGCGACCTGCCCGACCCCGAGCACGCCGAGTGGATCGACCTGGACCTCCGAGCCTCCGACCCCGTGGACGAGTTCCGCCAGTTCGAGC
>Ga0299914_10001113_pt1 | contig 17337 bp, 18 predicted proteins | sample RVTome_10_FD_201361 | JGI IMG/M metagenome (GOLD analysis project Ga0299914, IMG submission 201361) | Soil microbial communities from uranium-contaminated site in the Upper Colorado River Basin, Wyoming, United States - RVT153D57 (version 2) ...
CGCCGCGCCCTCACGGATCGCGCGGTACACGCCGACGTTGGCGGCGTGGCACGAGCCGAGGTCGTCGCACGACAAGATGACGAGCTTCGCGTCGGCCGGGAAGCCGATGCGCTCGTTGAGCGTGCGGCCGTCGTCGGGATGGCTGACCGGCATCGTCACGATCGCGACGCTATCCCGCGCATGCTGCCCAGAGGCCGAGGTCGGCGGCCTCGGCGTCGCGGGCGGCGGCGACGAACTCACCGCGGTGGGCTTCGTTGGGGGCGATCGACAGCGGTGTGGCGAAGCCGCCGGCGATCACGGCGAGATTGACGAACGTGCCGTCGTCACGGCGGTAGACGTAGGCGAGCAAGCGCCCGTAGTCGTCGCGCCCGACCACATCGCGCGTGAGGCGGACCTCGGTGCCCGGCGGCAGCACGGAGCGGGTGAAATCCAGCGCCTCGGGGCCGAAGCACTCTGCCGGAGACCCGTCGTCGTGGGCGACCTCCGGCGTGTCGATGCCGATCAGGCGCACCCGCTCGGTCGACCCGTCGATCTCGACGTCGATCGTGTCACCGTCGACGACGTCGACGACGACGCCGACGTCGGCCGGCGGAGCCGGCACCGGATCGCCGGCGACCAATCGCCGGACGAGCACGCCGCCCGTTCCGACGAGCATCAGGACGAGCGCCAACACGTACACCCGTGATGTCAACGACCGCGCCATCCCGTGCGTGTCTAGCGGAGAGCAGCGGCGGCGGCCTGCGTGCGAAGCAACTATCGTGCGCTGGTCGCCGGGAGGACGTTGACGTGAGACACTTCCTTGACGTGGCGACAGTAGAGCGTCATAGTGTGGCGCACAGTCGGCAAAGGGGGACGAAATGCGAAACCGACGCGCACAGGTGATCGCCGCGCTGGCGGCCGCCGGGCTGATCGGCGGAGGGGTGGCGACGGCTTCCGCGCCGCCGGCGCCGGACGGGGAGCCGATCGCCATCGGTGCCCTGACATCGCTCACCGGCAACTTCGCGCCGTGGGGCCTCCAGGTCCGCGACGGAATGCAGCTCGCCGTCGACGAGATCAACGCCGCCGGCGGTGTCGACGGACGCCCACTCGAGCTCGTCGTCGTCGACGACCAGTCCAGCGCCGAAGAGGGTGCCAGCGGCATCGAGCGCCTGATCGAGGACGGCGTCGTCGCGATCGGCGGGACGATCTCCAGCGACGTCGCCCTCGCCACGGCCCGCATCGCCGAGGAACTGGAGACACCACTGTTCGTCGTCAAGGCCGGCGCCGCCGAGGTGCTCACCCGCGACAGCCGCTTCACGTTCCGCACCTGCCTGCCGTCGGCGCCGATGGTGGCCGGGCCGATCGCCCAGTACGCCGCAGAGCAAGGGCTGACGAAGGTCGGGGCGATCATCGCCGACTACGCATGGGGCCAGTCGATCCGCACGTCGCTGGAGACCGAGTTCGCCGACCTCGACATCGAGCTGCAGATCGAGGTCGCCCCGGTGCCCGAGACCGACTTCACGACCTACCTGCGCAACCTGCAGGACTTCGGTGCCGAACTGCTCGTCGCCAGCGGCCATCCGCCGGGGTCGGGGGCGATCACCGTGCAGTCGGCCGACCTCGGGCTCGACGTGCCGGTGACGGGCGCCTACTCGGTGCTGCCGGCCGTGATGTCGGGCGCCGGCGACGCGGCGATCGGCCGCTACGCGGACTTCGACTGCGCCGACTACACCAGCGAGGAGTACCAGGACCTCGCCCGCCGCTACCTCGAGCTCTCCGACAACACGTTCATGGACGACGACGCCGTCGCCGGCTATGGCATCGTGCAGAACGTCGCCACGGCGATCGCCGAGGTCGGTGACGACCCGGCGGCGATCGCCGAGTATCTGCACGCCGGCACGTTCGACGTGCCCGGCTACGCCTTCCCGCTGCAATGGACCGAGTGGGGGGAGCTGGAAGGCGCCACGCTGCTGTTCTCGATCATCGGCGAGGGCCCGGCGCCCGAGGGCGTCAACGAGGCAGGTGAGTGGTACCCCGACGCGCTGCTCCTGGCCGACCCTGTGGAGCCCTACGAGCCCGAGTGATCGCCGCGGGAGACCGGGCCTCGCAACCCGACGCCAGGCGACCGGGGCCGCCGATCCTCGAGCTGGTGGGTGTCGAGAAGCGCTTCGGTGGGCTGCCCGCGGTCGACGGCGTCACGCTGGCGGTCGACGAGGGCGAGATTCTCGCCCTCGTCGGCCCCAACGGCGCCGGCAAGACGACGCTGCTGCAGAGCGTCAGCGGCCTGCAGGCGCCAACTGCCGGGCAGGTCCGCTTCGACGGCCGCGACGTCACCAGGCTGCCGGCCCACCGCAAGCGCCGCCGCGGGATCGCGATGGTGCTGCAGACGCCGCGAGTGTTCCACGGCATGACCGTGCGCGAGAACGTCGCCGTCGGCGCGCTGTTCGGCACGGGCGCACCGCCGCTGTCGGCCGCCCTCGCACGGGCCGACGACGCACTGGCGTTCGTCGGTCTCGACGCGCGCGGCGACGACGAGGTCGGCACGCTCAACCTGCACGAGCAGCGCTTCTGCGAGCTCGCCAGGGCGCTTGCCGGCAAGCCGCGGCTGCTGCTGCTCGACGAGGTGATGGCGGGTCTCAACGACACCGAGCTGCACGCCTCGATCGAGATCGTGCGCACGGCGCGCGACACGTTCGGCGTGACGGTGATCTGGGTCGAGCACGTGATGGAGGCGGTGATGCGGCTTGCCGAGCGGGTCGTCGTGCTCAACTTCGGCGAGGTGCTCGTCGACGGCACACCCGAGGTCGCGATGCGTGACCCCGCCGTCATCGCCGCGTACCTCGGAACGGCGGGCCTGGCTGGTGCTCGAGGTCACTGAGCTCTGCGCCGGCTACCTCGGCCACGACGTCGTGCACGACGTCGGGTTCCGCGTCGGCGACGGCGAGGTGGTGGCGATCATCGGGTCGAACGGCGCGGGCAAGACCACCGTGTTCCGGGCGGTTGCCGGCCTGCTGCGCGGCCGCGGCACGGTGACGTTCGGCGGCGAGGCGATCGGCGGCTGCAAGGCGCACGAGGTCGCCCGGCGCGGCCTGGCGTTCGTGCCGGCCGACCGCCACCTGTTCCCGCAGATGTCGGTTGGGGAGAACCTCGACCTCGGCGCCTACCCGATGCGGCCCGACCGGGACCGCCGCCAGCTCGTCTTCGACCTCTTCCCCCGCCTCGCCGAGCGTGAGCGGCAGGCGGCCGGCACGATGAGCGGCGGCGAGCAGCAGATGCTCACCGTCGGGCGGGCGCTGATGTCCCACCCCCGCCTCGTCATGCTCGACGAACCGACCACCGGGCTGGCACCGAAGCTCGCCGCCGAGGCCTACGCCGCGCTCGGTCGGTTGCGCGACCACGGCCTCACCATCGTCGTCGCCGAGCAACAGGTGCCGCTGGCCCTCGGGCTGGCCGATCGCGGCTACGTGCTCGAGGACGGCCGCGTCCAGCTCGCCGGCACGTCCGCCGAGCTGGCCGGCAACCCCGACGTGCAGCGGGCCTACCTGGGGGTGGCCTGAGATGCGCGCCGTCGTCTTCGACGGGATCGTGCTCGGCCTCCAGTTCGGCCTGCTCGGCGTCGGGCTGACGCTCGTCTACGGCCTCGGCGGGGTGCTCAACCTCGCTCACGGCCAGATCGCCGTGCTCGGCGCGATCGTCACCGCGCTGCGCATCGACGCCGGCACACCGACCGTGCTCGCCGTGCTGATCGGGCTCGCCGCCGCCGGAGCCGTTGCCCTGCTGCTCGACGTCACGCTGCTCGTCCCGGTGTTCCGGCGGACGGGCGAATCGCGGGTCTTGCTCGGTCTGCTCCTCATGCTCGGAGTCGGGTTCATCATCGAAGGGGTGCTCGGGTGGCGCTACCCGATCGAGGCCCTCAGCCTGCGCATCGGAGGCGGCCCGATCGACGTGCTCGGCGTGGCGATGCGCTCCGGCGCGCTGCTCGCCTCGGCGATCGCCCTCGGCGCCGCCGCCGGGCTGGTGGTGTTCTTCCGCTTCACGGCGTTCGGCAAAGCGGTGCGCTCGGTGATCCAGGACGAGACGGGCGCCCAGCTGTGCGGGGTCAGCCCGGCGACGGTGCGTGCCGTCGTGCTCACCCTCAGCGGCGTGCTCGCCGCGCTCGTCGCCGTGACCCGCTCGATGACCGGGCCGGTGAACGTCCACGCCGGCGTCGACCTGACGATCCTCGCCCTCATCGTCGCTGTCGTCGGTGGTCTCGGCAGCGTCGCGGGTGCGTTCGCCGCCGGCGTGCTGCTCGGCATCGTCAACACCATCAGCGCCCACTTCATCGGCTCGTACATCACGACGATCGTCCTGCTCGGGGCGGCCGCCGTGACGATCGTCGCCCGCCCGGCCGGCCTCCTCGGCAAGGGTCGAGAGTGATGGACGGCGCGCGTCGAGCGTCCCGCATCCGGCACACCGGCCTGCGTGGCCCGGGAACGCCGGGGCTGGCGCGGGCCTACGCCCCGATCGTGATCGCCGGTGCGCTCGCCGCCCTGCTGCCGCTGCGCTACGGCGATTCGCGCACGATGATGGGCGTGATCGTCGGCGGCGCCCTCTTCGCCGCCTACGCCATCGGCTTCAACGTGATCTTCGGCAGCACCGGACAGCTGTTCCTGTGCGTCGGCGCGCTCGCCGGCGTCGGTGGCTACTCGTCGGCGCTGCTCAGCGATCGCGCCGGACTGCCGCTGCTCGTCGCCATCCCGCTCGCCTGTCTCATCGCCGCAGGCGTCGGCGGACTGCTCAGCTGGATCGCTGTCAGCCGCTCGCTCGGTGTGATCTTCACCGGCATCGTCACCCTCGCCTTCTCGCTGGCGTTCCACAACCTCCTGCTCGGCAGGCGTGACCTCACCCGCGGCGAGACGGGCCTCACGATCGACGCCGGCGAGGACACGATCCTCGGGGACCTGGTGCCGCCCTACTACGTGCTGCTGGGTGTCGTCGTCATCTATCTCGTCGTGTATCGCGGGCTGCAGCGCTCGCGGACGGGCTGGGCGTTCCGGGCGCTCCGCGACGACGAGGTCGCCGCCGAGCTGACCGGCGTCGACGTCAAGCGCTACCGGGTGCTCGCCGGGCTGGCCGGTTCGGCGATGATCGGCCTCGCCGGGGCGCTCTACGCCCACAGCGAGGGGTTCATCAGCCCGACGACCTACGAGTTCGGCCACGTCGACGTGAGCGTGCTCGTGATGCTCGCCTTTGGCGGGCTGGGCAGCCTGCTCGGTCCGGTGATCGGCGCGGGGGTATTCACGATCCTCGACGAATGGCTCGTGTGGTCGAACGAGTACCGCCTGATGATCTACGGGGCGGTGGTCGTCGCCCTGTTCCTCGGCCTGCCGCGCGGTGTCGCCCCGACAGTCGTGTCGCTGGTCAAGCGTCGACGCGAGCGCGACCGCGGCGAGTCGAACGTCAGCGGGAAGCGAGCTTCTCGGTGAACCAGTCGAGGATGATCTCGCCGCGCATCTTGCGGTGCACCGGTGAACCGCTGCGCGAGAGCTCGTGGGTCTCGGCGGGGAAGCGGTAGAACGTCACGTCCTTGTCCTGCAGCCGCAGGGCGACGAACAGCTCCTCGGCCTGGCTGATCGGGCAGCGCAGGTCGTCCTCGGAGTGGATGATCAGCATCGGCACGGTGATGCCGCGGGCATAGCGGATCGGCGAGATGCGGTGGTACTCGTCGGGGTCGTCGAGGGCGGTGACGCCGACCTCGCCACGCCACACCGTCGAGATGTCCGACGTGTACTCCTCGGTGAACATGTTGTTCACCGACCGCTCCGAGCAGATCCCGCGAAAGCGGCCGCTGTAGCGACCGGCCAGCGTCGTCGCCATGTAGCCGCCGTAGCTGCCGCCCAGCATGCCCACGCGGTCGCTGTCGCAGAACGGGTACGCGGCGAGGGCGTGGTCGAGCACCGCCAGCAGGTCGTCGACGTCGACCGAGCCCCAGCCTGAGCCCGGCAGCTTGGGGTGCTTGGCGCCGTTGATCGCCGCGCCCCAACTCTGCTCGCGCCCGCTCGAGCCGCGCGGGTTGCTCATCAGCACGACGAAGCCCGCCGCCGCCTGCATCTGCGCCTCGTCGAAGAACGTCTCGCCGTACTGGCTGAACGGGCCGCCGTGGACGTTGAGCAGCACGGCGTAGGTCTGTGCCGCGTCGAAGCCGGCGGGGCGCATGATCCAGGCGTCGATCTCGCCGCTGCCGTCGGTGCACGGCACGGCGAACTTTTCCCAGCCCGACCAGCTCGTCGTCACGGTCGTGATCGCCGCACCGGCGAGGCCGACGAGCTCGGCCGGGTGCTCGACCGTGGCCAGGGCGAGCACCGTCACGCCGCCGGCGGCGTCGAAGCCCTGCACGGCGCTGCGCCCCGACGTGAGCGCCACCGGGGCCTTGCCGCCGGCGGCGTGCAGCTCGTAGAGGTGGGTCTCGCCGCGGTCCTCGGCCGTGGCGAGGACCGTCTCGTCGTCGGTCCACACGGGCGCGCGCACCCCCGCCGTGGGCGCGAACGAGCGGTCGAGCTCGGAGGAGATCCAGGTGATCCCGCCGCCGCTGACGGGGATCACGCCGACGGCGGTGTTCTGCGGGAACGTGACCGGGTCGTCGTTGCCGAGGAAGGCGATGCGCGTGCCGTCCGGCGACACGCTGGGAAGACCGTAGTGGCCGGTGTGCTCGGTCAACGCTTGCGGCTCGCCGTCGTCGCCATCGCCGTCGCCGTCGCCACCGCCGGAAGTGAGAGGCACGACGTAGAGGTCGACGGCGAGGTCGCGGTCCCAGCCCTCGTGGCGCTGCCCGGAGGTCACGACACCGGACGAGTCGGCGAGCCACGACACGCCGCCGTGCTGCCAGCGCCCCGGCGTGAGGTTGCGGGACGTGCCGGTGCCGTCGGCGGCGACGACGTAGACGTGATTCGGGCGGTCGAACACCCATCCCTCGCCGTTGAGCGAGGTGAAGAACGTCTCGATCTTGCGTGGCGGCTGCCAGCTCTCGTCCTTCGCCTCGTAGCGCGGATCGCGTGTGCGGGAGACGAAGGCGAACCACTTGCCGTCTGGCGACCAGCGCACGTCGGCGAAGCCCTCCTCCATCGTGGCAACCGTGCGCACTTCGCCGGGCACGGCGACGGGAAGCACGTGCAGCGTCGCCTGCTTGGGTGCGCCCGACTTGCCCGGGTCGCCGCGCCGCGACGTGAACGCGAGGAGGCGCCCGTCCGGCGACCACGCCGGCTGGCCGTCGTAGGGCCCGGCCGTCACCGGCACCGCAGCGGCGCCGTCAGGTCCGGCCAGCCACACCCGGGAGCGCGTCGTGTTCTCGGCGAGATCGATCGTCGCCACGACGAAGGCAACACGGGCGCCGTCGGGCGAGACGGCCGGCTCCGAGACCGCCGAGCGGCCGTCGTAGATCCGCTTCATCAGCCCTGCGTGCGGCGACTCCGGTGGGCTCGTCGTGGCGTGTGCCGGTGTCTCGTCGATGGCGTTCGGCGCGTCGGTGGAGGGCATCCGCAGAACGTACAGCGCGTGGGCGCGCCGCCTCACCCGGCGATGACGCGTGCCTGCAGCCGGCGCATCCCGGCGAGCCAGCGCTCGTGGTCGGTCGCCTTGCGCTCGACGTAGCCCTGCACCTCCGGGTGGGGGAGGATGAGGAACCGCTCCTCGGCGATCGCCGCGACCACGGTGTCGGCGACGTCGGCGGGGTCGAGCACCACACCGGCGGCCCGCACGACGTCGACGCTGCCACCGGGCCCGGCGAGCATCGCCGTGTCGACGCCCTGCGGGCACAAGCAGCTGACGCGGATGCCGCGGTCGCCGTACGTGATCGACAGCCACTCGGCGAAGGCGACCGCGGCACGCTTGGTCACCGTGTAGGCGACCGAGCCGATCTGGGCGAGCAGGCCCGCCGCCGAGGCCGTCGAGCAGAAGTAGCCGTGGCCACGGCCGAGCCACTCGTCGAGCAGGTGCTTGGCCGCCCAGCGATGGGCGTTGACGTTGACATCGACGGCACGTGCCCACTCGTCCTCCGGCGCCGACAGGTCGGCTCCAACGGCGATGCCGGCGTTGGCGAAGAACACGTCGACCGTGCCGAACGCCTCGCGCGCCGCAGCGATCAGGTCGATGTTGCCCTGCTCGGTCGACACGTCGGCGACGACGCCGACGGCCCCGTCGAGTGCAGCCGCGACCGGCCCGGGGTCGAGGATGTCGGCGACGACCACGTTGGCGCCGGCCGCGTGCATCCGCCGGGCGAGCGCCGCGCCGATGCCCCGTGCCGCCCCGGTGATCACGACGTTGGCCCCGTGCAACTCCACTGCCCCTGAATCTAGGGGCGAACGAATCCACGGCGCCCATGACGCGCATCTCGCCGCGCGACGGCCGAGACGCGGTACCGTGGTAGGCGATGACGGAGAGCTTCGAGCGTCCCAGCGAGACCGACAGCGCCGGCAGCGATCACCACGAGACCGTGATCGCCGAGGCGCTTGGCATCGTCGACCACGCGCTCGCCCAGATGGTGAGCCGCGAGCTGGTCTCCGGCGGCGAGGTCGCCGACCTGTTGCTCGATCTGCGCAGCGCGCTCACCACCGCCGGCGTGTCCAGCGCCGCCGACGTCTCGCCGTCGCGCGCCTGATCCGCGTCGCGTAGTCTCGACGTGACGGCACCGCGGGGGCGGCGCCGACCAAGCGAGCCGGGGGGATTCGACCGTTGAGCACGACGAGCACTGCCAGCATCACACCGGGGATCGACCAGCCCGACACGGCGCGCATCCGCAACGTCGTGCTCGTCGGCCACAGCGGCACCGGCAAGACCACCGTCGCCGAGGCGTTGCTCCACCGTGCCGGCGTGATCGCCAGGGTCGGGAGCACCGACGAGGGCACGACCGTCTGCGACACCGAGCCGGAGGAGCTCAAACGCAAGATGACGCTGTCGCTCGCCGTCGCCCCGTTCGGGTGGCGGGCGACCGACGGCGAGACCTACAAGGTCAATCTCATCGACACCCCCGGCTATGCCGACTTCGCCGGCGAGCTCGACGCCGCACTGTCGGTCGCCGACCTCGCCGTCATCGTCGTCAGCGCCACCGACGGCGTGGAGGTCGGCACCGAGACGGCGTGGGCCCGCTGTGCTGCGGCCGGCATCCCCCGGATCGTCTTCGTCAACAAGGAGGACAAGCAGCACGCCGACTACCACCGGGTGCTCGATCAGCTGAAGGCGACGTTCGGCTCCGGCTTCGTGCCGCTCGAGCTGCCGCTCGGCGAGGAGCAGAGCCTCCGCGGCGTCGCCGACGTGCTCAGCGACCAGGGCTTCGAATACGACCCCGACGGCACCCACCACGACACCCCGATCCCCGACGACGTCGCCGCCGAGGAGCACCGGCTGCACGACGAGGTCGTCGAGGAGATCGTCGCCGGTGACGACGAACAGCTCGAGCGCTACCTCGCCGGCGAGGTGCCCACGGTCGTCGACCTCGAGCGCACGCTCGCCCACGAGGTCCGCGACTGCCTCCAGTTCCCGGTGCTGCTCGGCTCGGCGGCCACCGGCGTCGGCATCGACCGCCTCGCCGACTACATCTGCGAGCTCGGGCCCTCCCCGGCCGACCGGCCGTCGCCAGCCGTCGGCGGCACCGGCGACGACGGCATCGACGTCGACGTCCCGGCCGACCCCAACGGCCACACCGTGGCGTACGTCTACAAGACCGTGGCCGACCAGTTCCTCGGCCAGGTGTCGCTGTTCAAAGTGCTGTCCGGAACGGTGGCCAACGACTGCCGCCTCGTCAACAGCGCGACGTCCGTCGAGGAGCGGATGCACGGACTGTTCCACCTGCGCGGCCGTGATCACGTGCCGACCGACCGCATCGTGGCCGGCGACATCGGCGCCGTCGCCAAGCTCAGCGCCACCGCAACGGGCGCGACGCTCGCTGCACCCGGCATGCCGGTGCGCGTCAACGGCTGGCTCCGCCACGAGCCGAACTACGGGCTCGCCCTCGAGCCGCTCACCCAGGCCGACGACGACAAGCTGTCGGGTGCGCTCGCCCGCCTGTGCTGCGAGGACCCGACGATCGACGTCGTGCGCTCCGACGAGACGCATCAGACGGTGCTGCGCGGGCTCGGTGACATGCACCTGGCGGTCACCCTCGAGCGTCTCGCCCGCAAGTTCGGCGTCAACGTCACCACCGCCGAGGCCGCCGTCGCGTACCGCGAGACGATCACCGGCAGCGCCGAGGCCGAGGGCAAGGTGAAGAAGCAGAGCGGTGGCCACGGTCAGTTCGCCGTCGTCAACCTGCGGGTCAGTCCGACCGCGCGCGGCGCCGGCTCGGAGTTCGTCGACTCGATCGTCGGTGGGGCGATCCCCCGCAACTTCCTGCCCGCGGTGCAGAAGGGGATCGAGGAGGCACAGGCCACCGGTGGGGCGTTCGGCTTCCCGGTCGTCGACGTGCGCGTCGAGTGCTACGACGGCAAGTACCACTCGGTCGACTCGTCGGACATGGCGTTCCGCACCGCCGCCGCGTCCGGCCTGCGCGAAGCACTCGGCGCGGCTGCGCCCGTGATCCTCGAGCCGATCTCCCTCGTCACGGTCACCGTCCCCGAAGCGAGCCAGGGTGAGGTGCTCGGCGACCTCAACACGCGGCGTGGGCGGGTCAGCGGATCGGCGCCTGTCGACGGCGGGATGCAGGAGATCACGGCCTACGTGCCGACGGCCGAGATCGGCCGCTACGCCATCGAGCTGCGCTCGATGACAGGTGGGCGCGGGCACTTTCGCGCCGTGCACGAGGGCTACGACGCGTTGCCCCGGCACCTGGAGCAGCGGGTGCGCAACTCCGTCAAAGCTTCGTGATCGCCTTGGCGGCCCTTCCGATCAGCTTGGCGAGGCGCGCCGGATCGTCCACCGCCGCGGCGTCGGCGTTGAGGCCCAGGTCGAGGCTGCCGTTGTAGGACAGCATCGTGACGTTGAACGCGACGCCGGCGAGTGGGCCGATCGGATAGTTCTCGAGCAGTTTGGCGCCGGCGATGTAGACGGGCATCGGCGCACCTTTGACGTTCGACGTGGCGAAGTCGACGGTCTGCGCCTGCTGCCTGGCGAGGCGCGTGATCACCGAGGTGGGCAGCGCCGAGGCGACGGTGGCGAGCGTCTCGAGGTCGGCGCCCTTCGTCGACCGGCGGGCATCCGTGATCGCTGCGTCGATGGCGGCGAAGCGCTCGGCCAGGGGCATCTCGCCGGTGGGCACGAGCAGGCGCACGAGCGAGAAGGCGTTGGCGCCGGAGCCGTCGGTCCGCGTGCTGATCGCCATCGAGGCGCGCAGCTGCTCGACCGGCACATCGCGCTCGGCGTGATAGCGCGCCGCGGCCTCGGCCGTCGCCGTGAGGAACGCCGTGTTGATCGTGCCGCCGAGGCGCTTGGCGGCGTCCTTCGTCGCCCGGAACGGCACGCGGACCGTCTCGATCCGCCGCCGCAGCGATCGCTGTGTCCACAGCGGCGAGCGGGCCGCCTCGGTGTCGGAGAGCTGCGTGACCAGCGCCCTCAGCGTGTCGACGGCCGCGCCGCTGGCCTTCGGGATCGACGCCGGGTCGGCGAGCAGCTCGCCGACCTGACGGGCGACGCCGACGGGGAACCGGAAGCTGCCTTCGACGAAGCCACGCACGAGCTCGGTCGTCGACGGCGGTCGGACCGGCTCCGGGACGTGCTCGTCGACCCGACCGAGCAGCGGGTCGGTGGCGTCGCGTTCGAGGTCGAGGTACTGCAGCGCGAGCTTCACGGCGTTGACGCCGTCGCTGATCGTGTGGTGCATCTTCTGGACGAGCGCACCCTTGCCGCCGCGGAGGCCGTCGACGACCAGGAACTGCCACAACGGGCGGGTCCGGTCGAGCGGGTCGCCGACGAAGCGATTGGCGAGGTCGAGCAGTTGGCGCAGCGTGCCCGGCTCGGGCAGGGCGACGTGCCGGACGTGCAGGTCGATGTCGAAGTCGGGATCGTCGGCCCACACCGGGGGGCTCAGCTCACCGGGCGTCGGCTGGACCCGCCAGGCGAGGCGGGGGAACGCCCCCGCAGCTCGCTCCATGCGGGCGCGCAGCCGGGCGACGTCGAGCGGGCGATCGAGGATGCTCACCGTGCCGAACGTCGAGGCGAGGAACGGGTCCTTCTCGGCGCGCCACATCAGCGCCTCGGCGCCGCTCATCCTCCGCGCGGCGGCGGCCTGCCTGCCCGCCTCGTAGAGCGGGCTCGCCGTCGGGTCGCTGCGCTCGGCCACGGCCGCCACCCTGCCACGCCGGTGGCGAGTGGCCGTCATGGCCTCGATCGGGTCCGGCCGCTACCCACGGCCGCTGCGGCGTAGCGTGCACCGGGCTACCAGGCCGAGCGCGCGGCCAGTGGCCAAGCCGGCGACGACGTCGGAAGCGTGATGCACGCGCACGTAGGCGCGTGACGTGGCGACGACGGCCGCGAGGCCCCACCAGAGCGGAACGCTGCGGCGGCCGTCCCACGTGGTGAGCACGGTGGCGGCGAACGCAGCCGCGCTGGCATGACCCGACGGGAACGAGGAAGTCAGCGGTGTGCGCAGCACGAAGCGATCGTCTCCGCTGGACGTTGGACGAGTCCTCCGGAAGGCGCGCTTGATCCCCTGGTTGACGAGCAGGCTCTCGGCGCCGAGCAGGGCGGCGAGCACCGGGGCCTGGCGCAGGCGAGCGGTGCAGGTGATGCCGCGGGCGACGCCGGCGAGGTGCCAGATCGTGCTGAACTCGCCGAGGCGGCTGGCCGAGGTGAACACCGTGTCGCTGACCGGGTTGCCGCGCCACCGCTCGAGCTGGCGTTCTGCCCAGCGGTCGAACCGCGCGACGAGCGGCCCGAGATGCTCCTCGCCGGGAACGGGCAGGTTCGCCGCGACGTGGGCGGGCTCGCTCGGCGCGCTCACGCGGCGGCGAGGCCGAGGCCGAGGGCGCCGGGCGCTTCGACGCGGGCGCGCTCGGCGTCGCCACCCCACGCCGGACACCAGCGCCGGAACGCACACGAGTCGCACAGCGCCGACGGCCGCGGCTGGAAGTCACCGGTGGCGCACGCCCGCTCGACCGCCTTCCACACCGCCTCGGTGCGGGTGGCCACGAACCGCGCCGAGCGCTCCGACGGCTTCGACTCGAGGATCTCGCCGGTGCTGAGGTACAGCAGGCGGATGGCGACGGGGAGGCGCCCGAGCACCCGCTCGCACAGCATCGCGTAGAAGTGCACGCCGGCGAGGCTGCGCCCTTCCCAGTTGATCGACGGCGGCCGCCCCGTCTTGTAGTCGGAGACGACGAGCTCCCCGTCGCGCAGCTCGAGACGATCGATGATGCCGCGCAGCGTGAGGTTGCCGACGCGGGCGCTGAGCATCACCTCCAGTCCGATCGGGCGAATCGCCGTCGGATCCTCCATCGTCAGGTAGCGACGCACGAGGATGCGGCACGACTCCTCGAGTTCGCCGAGGCGGTCGGCATCGAGGTCGAGGAGGCTGACGTCGGGGTGGGCGCGGTACTCGGTGATCGCCGCCTCGGCGGCTGCAGCAAACACCTCCGCGGTGCGCTGCTCGGGAGGTTTGGCGAAGGCGAGCTGCAGCGCCCGGTGCACGATCGACCCGCGGGTCGTGTGGATGCTCGGCGGGTCCCCGAGGCGTTCGATGCTGGTGAAGCGGAATGCCATCGGACACGTCGTGAACGAGTCGACGCGGCTCGGCGACAGGCTCGTCGGTACCTCGAACCGGGGCCCCTCGACGGTCGTCGTCTCACTCATGCCGACCATCGTACGAGTCGGGTGTCACGTAGATCGCGGCACTCGGGCTCGCCGCCGTGCTCCCAGCGCGGTGGCGACCCTCGCCGCCGTGGCAGCCGGCGCCACGAACGGGCCGAAGTGGTCGAGCTCGTCGGCTCGTTCGTAGTGCGCGTCGGGCAGCCGTTGCGCGATCAGCTCGGCGAGGAGCGACGGCGGGTCGCTCTCGTCGATCGTCCCGCCGAGCACCGTGACCGGCACGGCGATGCCGGGCAGGCGCTCCCACTGGTCGGTGTGCAGGGCAGCCTCGAACGTCGCCGCCTCGTGCTCGGGCCGGCAGCGCAGCTGCACCGGACCGTCGGGTTCGGCTGGGTCGACCGGGGTCAGCCCGCCGTCGACGTAGCTGCGCAGGGCGGCGGGATCGAACGTGCTCATCGGCGGTTTCGAGGCGAAGTTGGCGTAGGCGGCGGCAGAGCTGTCGAACACCCGGCGGCGCCGACGGGCGACAGCGGCGAGGGGGTTGCTGCGCGTCGGCGGGTTCGGGGGGACGACGATCGGCTCGAACAGGACGAGGGCGCGGAACCGGCCGGGATCTCGCCCGGCGGCCAGCAGCAGCGCACCGCCGCCGAGCGAGTGGCCGAAGCCGACGATCCGGCCGTCGCTGCCGGGTTGGGCAGCGAGCCAGGCGGCGGCCGCGGCGGCGTCGTCACCGAAGTCGTCCCAGCGCACGGGTTCCTCGCCCTCCGGTGACGCGCCGTGGCCGCGGACGTCGAGCGCCCACACGTCGAAGCCGTCGAGGGCTGCTGCCAGCGGCCCGTAGCACCGGCCGTGGAAGCCGGTGGCGTGGGCGATCAGCACGCGCTCGACCGCCGGCCGCGGCGCGAGGTGGTGCAGCGTCACCGTGGCGCCCCGCGTCGAGGCGATGGAGACGGGCCCGCTCACCATTGTTCGGGGGCTGCGCGCCCCCGGACCCCATCGCCTGACGGCTCGCTGGCGCTCGCTCGCCAGGGGTGAGCTCGCTGGCGCTCGCTCACCGCTGTTCGGGGGCTGCGCGGGCGCTCGCTCACCGATCGCGGCGGCGACGCCACCACGCCTGGAACAGGCGATCGACGATCACGCCGATCGCCATCGACACGACGATCACCACCCACACGCGGGTGTGGATCAACGGGATGAGCAGGCGGACGTCGGTCTCGCGGCCGTTCTCGACGATGAAGATCACCGCCACGATGGTGAGCACGACGAACCCGATGAGCGTCGGCGAGACGCCGCGGCGGCCCTCGTACCCGGGCGCGGTGCGCTCCTGGATGGGTGGGATCTCGTCGTCGTCGTGCATGCGGCTCCAGTTTGGCAGAGCCCCGGTCGGCGCCGGGGGACTACGCCAGGTACGGCAGGCGTCGCGGATGGTGCGGATGTCTCGCCACCCGCATCGGTGGGTACCTCCCGAGGTGATCGTAGAGACCCGCCACCTGCGACGTGGCGGTCGGATATGGAGGTTCGCCAGATGCCCCGTCGACACCTACTCCGCAGGACGCCCAGCGGCGAGTCCGACGGAAACGGAGGGTTCACCGCACCCGGCGTCGAGCAGGGCGCTGCCGACGAGGTGAACCGCATCCTGCAGGACCGGTTGAACTCGCTGATCGACACCGCGCTGACGCTCAAGCACATCCACTGGAACGTCGTCGGGCCGAGCTTCATCGGGGTGCACCGGATGCTCGATCCCCAGGTCGAGGCCGTGCAGAAGATGGTGGACGACCTCGCCGAACGCATCGCCACCCTCGGCGGGTCACCCAACGGCCTGCCCGGCCATCTCGTCGAGACCCGGCGCTGGGGCGACTACGAGTTCGGCCGCGCCTCGGCTGCGGCGCACCTCGGCGCCCTCGACATCGTGTATGAGGGCGTGATCTCCTCGCACCGCACCGCGGTCGAGGAGCTCGGCAGCCTCGACCTGGTCACGCAGGACCTGGTCATCGAGCAGACGCGGGAGCTCGAGTTGTTCCAGTGGTTCGTCCGCGCCCACCTGGAGGACGCGAGCGGCGCGCTGAGCACGGAGGATGCAACGACGCAGTCCACCGCCGGCATGCTCGCCGAGCGGGCCGCGGCGTCGCGGTAGTGACGCCGTGCGCACGGCAGCCCGGCGCGCCGCCGTGGCGCCGTGGCGTTCGTCGGGTGCGGCCGGATGACGCAACGTGGCGTCGCCCGGCGCCTCGTCGAACGCCACGGCAGGAACTCTTACCGCGAGGCCGGTATCCGCCTCGGCAACACGTCCGCGCCGACGTCCTCCGCACCGTCTCGTTCGTCGCTGCCGCGGGTACGCGAACGCCGTGAGTGACGAGCAGGATCCCGCCGAGGCACTCGACGACGACGTCATCGCCGCTGAGGAGACCGACCTCGCCGATCCCGACCCGACGGGTGAGGGCAGGTTCACCGAGATCGCCGCGTTGGAGGAGGACTTCCCTCCGGACGAACCGCTCGGCGTCGAAGATCCCGGGCGGTATGCCATCGAGGACGATCTCGCCGACCGTGAAGACCGCCAGGAAGACGAGCTGGAGTAGCGGACGAGCCGGGGTCGTGTCTCGGCGTCAGGAGGTGTCGTCGCGGCCCGCAACCGCGGCCCGCACCTCGTTGACGCTCGTCGTGCCGACGAGCGTCCCGTCGAGGTTCGTGATCAGCAGCCAATCCGGCACGCGATCGAGCTCCTCCCCCAGTTCGGCAGCGGTCACATGCGGCCGGAACGTTCGTGGGGCCTCGTGCATCAGGTCCTCCAGCGAGCCACCCGCATCGAGGCGCTCGGCATCGAGCACGCCCAGCACGACGCGGCGATCGTTGACGACGATGCACCGCGGCGCGCCGCCGAGCCTTCCGCGCACGTCGTCGAGCGACTCGTGCAACGTGCACGCCGGCACGTCGGGGTCGGCGAGCCCGCCGAGGCTCGGCTCGTCGGCGCGGCTTCCTTCGAAGGGGAGGCCGCTGCCGATCCAGTCCACCTTCGACGCGACGTAGTCGTGCACTTCGAGAAAGCCGAGGCTCTCCAGCCGCCATGCCGCCCGCGGGCTGAGGTCGCACAGCGAGTCGTAGCAGTAGCACACGGTCGCCACGTGCGGGTCGAGCTCCTCACGTGCGCGCGCGGCGAGCTCGTGGAGCGGGATGTTGACCGCGCCGGGGAGGTGCGAGTCGGCGTACTCGTCGGGACCGAGCACGTCGAGGAGCCGGGCACCGCCCATCGCGAGGCGTCGCACCTCGTGGCGCGTGACTTCGGTGACCATGCCGGCGCTAGCGGCGGGCGAAGGGTCGGGACCTGGCCGGTCGTCCCCGCTGGGAGATGCCGGCGCCGGTCGGCCCGTCGGCCAGCAGCGCCGACGCCTTGTTGGGCGCCGGCTCACCGGGCAGGTGGAGGAACGACTCGACCTGCCGATCGCCGCACTCGGATCCGACCGTGTCGAGGATCCTCGACCTGTGCTGGTCCGACTCGACCTCGCCGCGCAGTCTCACCCGGTCCTCGAGCACCTCGAGGGTCACTTCGGTCGTCGGCACGTCGAGGGTCTCCAACACCTGGTGGAGGTGGTCGGCCACCGACCGGTCGTCGCGGCGGTGGAAGCGACCGGCGCCGGCGCGCTTCATCCGCTC
>Ga0299914_10001114_pt1 | contig 17333 bp, 18 predicted proteins | sample RVTome_10_FD_201361 | JGI IMG/M metagenome (GOLD analysis project Ga0299914, IMG submission 201361) | Soil microbial communities from uranium-contaminated site in the Upper Colorado River Basin, Wyoming, United States - RVT153D57 (version 2) ...
ACGGTGAACGTCACCTGACGGCCGCGCCGGATGACGATCAGCCGCACCCGCTGGCGAATCCCGGTCTCGTCCGCGGTCGCCGTGGTTCGCAGCTCGACGGCTCGATATCGATGGGCGATAGGGCGCTCCGCTGCCGGCTCGAGCTGGCCGGCGAACCCGCCCAGCGCCGCGAAGGCGCGGCCGGCGAAGTCGTCGAGCGGCAGCTCGATCGCGTCGACGGTCCGGTCGGGCACGATCGAGACCGCGGTCAGCCGGTCGAACGAGCGGACCAGGGTCTGGATGCCGCGGTCGCGCGCCCGCCAGCCGGGCGGCAGGCCGAAGGCGAAGCCGGCCGCCCGGTTGACGTGCACCTCCCAGCGATCGGGGAGGTCCGGGACCCGATGGATCGTCTCCGGCGGCGGCGGTTGCGGAGTCGGCTCGGGCGGCTCGGCGTCGCCGCCGCCGCCGTCGCAGGCGCCGAGGGCGAGGGCGAGCCCGGTGAGCACGGCCGCGGTCGCCACCCTGGTCCTCACGACGGGAGTGTCGCAGCGCGCCGCGCAGGCGTACCGGTTAGGGGGGCATCCGGGAACGGGCCGACCGTTCCCCGCAAACGCGCTCCACGAGGAGGCTCTGCTCGACTATCAGCGCCAGCGATCAGCGCAACGCAAACCCGGGCCTGCGCAAGCTCGCACGAAACGGCGGCCCGACCAAGACCCACGCGCTGAAGCCGTCGAGCGGCGCCGTCAACGCGGCCCGCAAGAAAGGCTGTCCGAAACGCGACCAGCGCGGCGTCAAGCGCCCGCAGGGCCGGCGCTGCGACGTCGGCTCCTACGAGCTGAGGAAACGGCGCTGAGCCTCAGCACACCAAGCCGTAGCGGACGTGCGCGACGCCCGCGCGTCCACGGTGCTCACCTGCTCGAGCTTCACGTCCCGGGCCTGCTCGAAGATCCGGCTCGTACCTTCGCGACCGGCCAACGCTCAGCCGGTACCACAACGTCCCTGCAAGTCACCAGCGCCCCGACCAGGATTCGAACCTGGGGCCTACTCCTTAGGAGGGAGTCGCTCTATCCAGCTGAGCTATCGGGGCTGAATGCCAGTTTACGGCTTGTTGGAGCGGTTTTCGCCCCGAGCGGCGACGAGGTCGTGGCGTGAAACGGCCCTCCGGTGGGCAGCAAGCCATTGCCGCTGCCCAAACTCTAGGGCCGACGATCCCTGTTCTGGTGCGGGATTGCGCGGCAATCGAGCGACTCCCGGGCCGGGAGTGAGCCAGAGACCCGGGCCCCGGGTACAGGGATCAGACATTCGAGGAGCAGTCGGGCGAAGTCCGATTCGGTCGGAGCGGCGGCCGGTCCTTGCCCCGATCGCCCGCGGGCGATCGCAGACGTGGCGATCGAGAGTGTCGCCGTTGTCGCGAGCCTCATGGACGCGCACGAGTCTCCGCTCATCGGGCGATGTGACGCCGTGTCGCACAGCGATCGGGCCACGTCGATCGAACTGCTTCAGATGCAGTGCCCCTGCTTGCGCGAACGGGACGGTGAGGCGGCCGGCCCTGTCGGGGTGCCGACGGCGGCGGCACCGCTCAGGGTGCCTGGATCGTTCCGGCTGCCGCGACCGGCTCCGGGAGCGGCTTACCGAGATCCGCCATCTCGCGCACGTATGCGTCCACGGCCTCGTGGATGCGCTCCGAAACCTCGTCACGCGTCGCTGCGAGCGCCACGACGCCCGGAAGGTCCGGCAGGTAGGCGCCCCAACCCCCGTCCTCGGCTTGCTCGAAGATGACTATGTACTCGGCTTCCACGATACGCCCGGTTTCCCCGGGCTTTCCCCAGACCTCGTGCGAGCCGCGCTGCCGCAGGACCTCCCAGCCGGCCGCCTTCAACGCGGAGCGGACTTCGCGGTACTTCTTCGGCATCGAGACCGCAAGCTACGCCGAGCAAACGGGCGGGCCATCGCTCCCCGGCCACAGCGCCCTGTCGGCCGCTGCCCTTCGCGCAAGCCAGGCGCGGGTCGAACGAGGATTCAGGAACCTAACGGCTATCCTTACAGCACGTAGGCGAGTAAGGAGCAATATGGACGTACGGGCGAGGCTGACATCGAAGGGCCAGGTGACGATTCCAAAGAGCGTCCGCGAGGCGCTCGAGCTCCGCGAGGGCGATGAGCTCTTGTTTCGCGTCGAGCGCTACCGGGCGCTGGTGGCGAAGACCGAGAACTTCCTCGAGCGGGCGGGTGCCGTCGCGGTACCGCCCGGCAAGCGCGGGACTCCCTGGGACGACGTTCTGCGGCAGACTCGCCGCGAGCGCGCCCGGCGACGGCGCTGACCGCGTTCCTCGACACCAACGTCCTCATCCGCCACCTGACCGGCGACCCGCCGGAGCTCGCACAGCGCGCGACAGCGGCGCTCGGGGCAGGGGAGCGCCTGCTGCTCACCGATCTGGTGCTCGCCGAGTGCGTATACGTCCTCGAATCCTTCTACGAGGTGGAGCGAGGGCGGGTCGCACAGCTCATGCGCGAGGCGATCGCCCTGCCCGCGATCGATGTGATCGACCCCGACTCCCTGCTGCGCGCGCTCGAGGTCTACGAGCGCGACCGCCTCGACTTCGCCGACGCCTATCTCGTCGCCCAGGCCGAGGCGAGTGGGGTCAGTGAGGTCCTCTCCTTCGACCGGAGCATCGACCGGATCGAGAGCGTCACACGACGCGAACCCTGACCCCCGCGATGCAATCCTCGTTCGGCGCGAGAGCGAAGCGGGGCGCAGCCGTCGATCCAGGGGTGAAGGTCCGCGCTGCGCTCATCCGTTCCACCCGCGCCTGGGTCTCGCCCAAAAGGGGCGTGGCTAGACTCCGCCAATGGCCGCCGACCGCAAGCAGATCGTCCGCGACTCCTATGCCGCCTTCGCCGCCGGCGACCGAAGCTTCTTCGAACAGCGCCTGAGCGACGACTTCCTCTTCTCCGCCCCTCCGGATCCGAAGCTCGACCGCGACGGCTACTTTGAGCGGTGCTGGCCTGGGGCGGGGCGAGGTCTCGACTTCGATTTCGTCCGCCTGATCGAGTCCGGCGACGAGGTGGTCGTCACCTACGAGAGCAACGTCTCCGGCGGCGGCAGGGGACGGAACACCGAGGTCATCACCTTCGACGACGAGGACAAGATCGCCCGCACGGAGGTGTACTTCGGCTGGAATCTGGAGTAGGCGCCTGCTGCTAGCGGAGGCGGCGCGGACACACCGGTCTCACGCAGCTCGAAATCGACGGCCGGTCGGCAACGACCGCGATCGGCCCGCGGCCATGTCGTTGAAGAAGCGCCGCCACGCATCAGGGCGCCGGGGAAGCGGGTCGGACGCGAATATCACGGGCAGCCGTTGCTACCCGGGGGAGCGCAGCGGAACGTGATGCCGTCGAGGGCGATCGAGGCCGCGGTTCCCCCGGTAAGGGTCGGCTTGACCGCGCCGGCCGGGTCGACCTCGATCGCGTTGAAGGCGCCACCACCGGCCCCGGCGACCGTCGCGAACCGCTCGGTCCTCGCTGGCCTATAGCCGCCCGGCAGGATGAAGATCGGCTGGGTCGAGGGGCCGGATGCGCAGTTCACGTTTCCCCGCAGGTGCACGAACCCGAGGCTGTCGCGCAGGAAGCCGGCGCCGCTGTGGGTTGAGGTATCGAAGTTGGACCAGGTGCCGACATCGCAAGGCGGGAACGGCGGCGCCCCGGGCGTGCCGATGTCGATCCACTCCGAGGTGGCGAGCTTCGCCGCGGTCACCGCGCCGTCGGCGATCTTCTGAGTGCGGACCGCGTTTCTGCGGATCTGCGGGGGCCGCACGGCGTTGCGGCGCAGCTCGGCCGCGGCGACCGCGTTGCGCTTGATCTGCTTCTTGCCGACCGCGTTGCGCTTCAGCTCCTTCGAGCCGACGCTGTTGGCGCTCACGGCGTAGGCGCTTCCGCCGAGGACGATGAACAGCGCCATGTAGGCGGCGACAGTCGAATGGCTGGGCCGCCTCTGGACGAGCTGCCCCGGTCGTCCAGGCCCGCGGGCTTCGCTGCGCTTCCTCATCACGCTCACCTCCGGTGGCTTCGTGCGCCTGAGGGAGGGCGGCCAGATCGCATCGATCAGAGGCTGGCTCTCCCGACGCTTTCATCGATCGCGGCGAGCGTATCCGGTCGGCAGCGGACTCGTGCCGGGTTCGGTCGTGCCCCGGCTCGCTGCTCCTTTCGCGTGGACCCGGGCCGCGTGCCTGGTCATCGCGCAAGGGAGGAGCGGCGCGGCAGGGCCGGTTGCTGCCGACTGGTCGGTTCTCGAGTCCCCAGACTCGAAGAGTGTCCACTCGTCCTGGTGCTGGCGCGCCTCCGTTATGGCAGAGCGTGGGAGTCTCCACCATCGGTCCGTCAAGCACCCTGATCTGCTGGTCGCGTTGGCGGCTGAATCCGCCGGCTACGGAATCCTCCACTACGACCAGGACTACGACCGCATCTCGGAGATCACTGGACAGCCGACCCGCTGGATCGTTCCCCAAGGATCAGCCTGAGCACGCCCTCGCGTCTTCTCCCTGCGGACAAGGGAGGCGCCCGGACCGAACCGACGCACCCTCCTGGGGCGTCGGGCAAGCGAAGAGGCGTTCCATGGACCGCTTGACCCCTTCAGAACGTACCCGAAGGGAATGCGACGGCCCCTGGCGACACTGATCGTCTTCGGATCGCTGATCGCCGGGTGCGCCCCATCGCATGGAACGCGGCACTCTGCAAGGGTCTACGCATGCCCGCCGAGGCCGAGCCAGAGACGCCGTCTGAGCTCGTCGACGCAAGGATCGCGGATTTGGACGATTGGCGCGGAAGGACGCTCTCCCGGATCCGCGGACTCACCAAGCAGGCTGTTCCCGACGTCGTCGAGGAGATCAAATGGCGGAAGCCGTCAAACCCTTCCGGCGTCCCCGTTTGGTCCCACGAGGGGATCCTTTTCACCGGCGAGCCCTGGAAGGGCAAGGTGAAGCTGACCTTCGCCAAGGGGGCCTCCCTGGAGGATCCGGCCGGCCTCTTCAACGCCAGCCTCGAAGCCAGGGTGAGCCGCGCCATCGACCTCCACGAGGGAGATGACATCGACGAAGGGGCCTTCAAAGCGCTCGTCCGAGCTGCGGCTGAGCTGAACGCGTCCTAGCCTGCGGCTGAGTGCCGGTTCGGACGGGAGCCGGACCTCCACTCGCCGCCCTGCAGAAGCGATTCCGAGGTGCCGGGCTTCTCCTGATCGTCCGCGCCCGAAGCCCCGGGAGGGCAGGGCATGCCCGCGTCTTGCCGACAGCGGGGAGTTATCGCACTGCTACGCCGCGTGATCGTCGCCCGCTCGCGGCTCCAGGTTCGGATGAACGCCCGCGGCCAGGCCTTGCGCCTCGGCGACGAGCTGCAGAAGCGAGATGAGGCGCGAGCGCTGAGGCGCGTCGAGGGCACTCAGCAACTCGGCCTCGTGCTCATCGGCGATGCGCTCGAGGTCGGCAAGCATCTCGCGCCCCGGAGGCGTCAGGTACAGCCTGTATGCCCGCCGGTCACTGGGGTCGCGTCGTCGCTCGGCGAGCCCACGACGCTCGAGGTCGTCGACCAGCGCGACGACCGCGCTGCGGTGGATCCCAAGCGCGGTGCTGAGGGCTTGTTGGGACTGGCCTTCGGAGGCCGCGAGGTGGCTGAGCATTCCGAAGTGCCGGGGATGGAGGTCGAGTCCGGCCAAGCGCTCGGCGAAGCGCCGATGCGCATGGGTGCCGAGCTGCGCGAGCAGGAAACCGGCACGCCGGCTCAGCTCCCGCGCCGGGGATGCGTGCACGCCGGGGGAATCTCCGGGCATCTCGCCATGGTACCGTGCGCGCCTGATACTGTTTTGGAGATAAACAGTTTACCCGACAGCATAAGTAAAGGAGGAGCGGAATGACCACGGTCAGCGTTCGCTACATCACCGATGACGTCGACGCCGCGGTTGCCTTCTACGCCGAGCGACTCGGCTTCGACGTCGAGATCCGGCCCGGCCCCGGCTTCGCGGTCGTCTCGCGAGGCGGCTTGCGGCTGCTGCTCAATCGGCCGGGCGCGGGTGGCGCGGGGCAGCAGACGCCCGATGGCCGTCGTCCCGAGCCGGGGGGCTGGAATCGGATCCAGATCGAGGTCTCAGACCTCGAGCGCGAGGTCGCAGCGTTGCGCGAGGTCGGAGCAAGCTTCCGCAACGACATCGTCGCCGGGCGGGGCGGCAGCCAGATCCTCCTCGAGGACCCCGCGGGCAATCCGATCGAGCTCTTCCAGCCCGCCGGCGCCTGAGCGTTCGCCCTTCTGACCCGGACTCTGGGAACTCGAGCATGCCATCCGCGCCGAACCTCACCACCGACGTCCTGCTGCTCTCGCTACATCATCGAGCACTGTGGTTGGTCTTCGAGCAGGACCCGCCCGCAGGCGCACCCGCGGGTGCCGGATCTGCGGCGCGTCTACCTCGGCGACGACGCGGATGGCGTGCCTTTGGAGGTGATGGCGGTGATGGGGAACCGGACGACGAAGCCGGGGACCGAAGTCACCCCGGAGGTCGCCGATGCCCTCGCCGATGAGGCCGAGCGCGGCTATGACCTCACGCAGGCAAGGCGACGCCGGGTCGGGCGCCCGTCGCTCGGTGGCCGAGGCGCGTCACCGCGCCTCAGCTTTCGCGCGACGCCGAGCTCTACCGAGCGGCACAGCGCCGGGCGAGGCAGGAAGGGCGAACCCTTAGCGACGTCGCCCGCGAAGCCGTTGCCCGATACGTCAAGTCGTAGATCCGCGCCTGGGTCTCGCGCATTGCAGGCGCGACCCCAAGTGCGAGCTCGCGCCTCCACCGCGATCGAGTCGAATTTGTTGCGCTGAGCGTCCTTAACTCGACACGGGCGCCGCGATGCCCGCGAGCTCGCGTCTCCCTTCGCTCCGTCGATTCCGCCGCTCAGGAGGAAGTCGCTCTGTCCAGCTGAGCTATCGAGGCTGGGTTCAGTTCATGGCTTGGCGTAGCCGTTTCCTGCCTATTTGATGGCTCGCGGCTAGAGCTGCCGCGACGACCAAAGCAACGCGGCCAGGATCACCGACGTCAGCCCGATCACCAAGCCGACGATCCAGCCGACAACCTCCTGACCGACGAGCACCGCGCCCAGGACCACGGCGATGCCGATGATCCCGCCGGTCGCGACCAAGCGCATCGCGCCGCGCTCCAGCTTGGTCCGGCGCCTCTCTCGGCCGGGCACCATGCCCTGGGGCCGCTCGCTCCGCCGAGCTTCGCGTTCGCGCTGGCGAGCCTCGCGCGGAGTGAAGTCAGCCTCGGGCTCCGCCGGGGAGCTCTCGGTCGACCGGGGGCGCTCGCCGGACTCTGAGTCGGCCACGCGCAAAGGATATCGGCCTTGTCCGCTCCCGGCGGGCGGATCGACTCGCGGAACTTAGCTGTGAGTGGAAGGAATCGCCCTCGGGCGGCGCATCTCGATGCCGTAGTCACCTCCGATCGAAAGCACGCGAAATCGGAAGCGCTGCCCCAACCCGCGATCCGCCACCGGAAGGCGGGAACCCAGGGATACGGTGCCCGGTCCGGAGCAGCTTTGCCGGTAAGCTGCTCCCGTCGGCGTCCGGCCATCAGGGAGGGTTTGACATGGAGGCTTCTCGCACCAGGCGACACGGCCTCGCCGTTCGGCTCGCCTGGTTCATCGCGACCGCGACCGTGGCTCTGTCGGTGGCGCCGATCTCCGGCGCCCGGGCCGACACGTTCGTGGTCCAGAACACGAACGACGCGGGGAACGGCTCCCTTCGCCAGGCGATCACCGACGCCAACGCGGCGCCCGGTCCACCGCACCTCGTCAACGCCACCGGCGTCGCGGGCCAGATCGAGCTACAGACCGAGCTGCCCGCGCTCGCGGGCGACTTCACGATTCGGGGTCCGGGCCCGTCCGCGCTCACCGTGCGCCGCGCGGTCGCCGACCCGTTCCGGATCTTCACCGTCAACGCGGGGGCCGAGATCGCGCTCTCCGGGCTGACGATCGAAAACGGGCTCGACGATGTTCAGGGGGGCGGAGTCGCCAACTTCGGGGGCGTGCTGACCGTCGCCAACAGCGTCGTGCGCGACAACGAGGTGACCGCGTCGCAGGGCGGCGGCGGGTTGTTCACCCGCAATGGCGGCTCGCTCACCATTGTGAACACCACCGTGACCGAGAACACGGTGACCGGCACGGTTGGCGGCGGGATCCGCACCACCTTCGGCAGCGCGCTCACCGTCATCAACAGCACGGTGGTCGGGAACACGGCCGCCGTCGGCGGCGGAATCTCAAGCGGCCAATCGGACAGCGACGCCACGATCCTCAACTCCACCGTCGCCGCGAACAGCGCTCCAGATGGAGCCAACTTTTCCCTCGCCGCCTTCGACGCCGTCAAGATCTTGAGGAGCACGATCGTTTCCGACCCCCTCGGCGGGGGCGCGAACTGTTTGATCTCGGGCGATGAGTCGCCGTCGCAGGGCTACAACCTCGCCGACGACGACAGCTGCCGGCTCACCGCGACCGCCGACCAGCCGAACACGAGCCCCAACCTCGGCCCGCTCGCCGACAACGGCGGCCCCACGCCGACGATGGAACCAGAGCACGGCAGCCCGGCGATCGACAAGGGAACGGCCGGCACGGGCATCGCCGGGATCGGCGTCCTATCGACCGATCAGCGCGGACATCCGCGCCCGTCGGTCTTCTTCGCGGTCCCCAACGCTCCTGGCGGCGACGGCTCGGACATCGGCGCGTTCGAGCGCACCTCGAACCAGTTCGCCTTCCGCAAGGTGAAGCGAAACGCGCGGAACGGCACCGCTAGGCTCGTCGTCCGGATCGCTGGCCCCGGCCGGTTGGTGCTTAAGAAGACGAGCAAGCTGCGGCGCTCCAAGGCGCGAGCCGAGTCGGCCGGGCCCGTCCGCCTCGAGGTCCGCCCGCGCGGCAAGGCGAAGCGCAAGCTCGCGCAGGCCCGTGAGCTGGGCCGGAAGGTCCGTGTGACGGTGCGCGCCCGGATCACCTACAGGCCCGATGCCGGCGAGCCGAAGACGAAGCTGAAGAGGCTCAGGCTGACCAGGAAGTAGTCTCCGTCAGGCACTCGATGATGAGAGCGTCGATGCGCGTTTCCTCGCTGCGAAGGGCGAGGGCGTCCAAGGCGCTGTTGGGCGTGGCGAGCTACGCCTGCGAGATCAGTCGCGCGAGCTTGTTGAAGCTGTCCGTCCACCCGCCGTGGTGAAGCTCGCGGCGCGCCACGGTCTTGAAGGGGCCGTGAGTCAAGACGACCTCGGTCGACTCGCCCTGGGGACGGAACGACAGCCGGACCACGGTTTCGACGTCGTCCGGATCGGGGTCCTCCCATCTGAACGTATAGGCGAGGCCGACGGGCGGATCGACCGCGCGGAACTCCCCGGTGAGGTGGAACGGATCGCCCTCGGGCGGGCGCATCTCGATGCGGTACATACCTCCGATGCGGACGTCGAACTCGACGCTCGGAACGGTGAAGCCCTCCGGCCCCCACCACTTCGCCAGCTCGTCCGGATCGCTGAACGCTTCGAACACGACCGCAGGAGCGGCGGGAAGCACGCGCCTCATCTGCACGGTGAAACTTGCCCATCGCGCCCGTCGTCAGCCGACCCGAGTAGATCTCGCTTTCGTCGGCCAGCATTGGCGGCGGCCCCGCCGCCGCCTTTGGTTTCCTCCCGGTTCGAGATGCCCGACTTCGAGATCCCACTGCTTCATCTACGGCTGCCTCATCTCGAGATCGAATCGCTCCACGTCTTGATCGGCCGGGAGCCGGCCTGAGCGGGGCGATGCGGCGGCTCTACCTGCTCCGGCACGGGAAGTCGAGCTGGGACGACCCCGGGCTCGCCGACCGCGATCGGCCGCTGGCGCCGCGCGGGGAGCGGGCGATGGCGGCGATCTCGGAGCACCTGCGCGGCGAAGGCATCGCGCCCGAGCTCGTCCTCTGCTCGCCGGCCCGGCGGACGCGCGAGACACTCGCGCGAGTCGAAGCAGTGCTCGGGCAGGGCGTCGAGGTCAGGATCGAGGACGAGATCTACGGCGCCTCGGAGACCGGCCTGCTCGAGCTCCTGCGGCGCCTGGACGCCGCGAACCGATCGGTGATGCTGATCGGCCACAACCCGAGCATCCACCGGCTCGCCCTGACGCTCGCCGGAAGCGGTGCGCGGCTCGGGGACGTCGGGCGGAAGTTCCCGACCGCCGCGCTCGCGACGCTGGAGATCGATTCGGAGTGGCGCGACCTGGAACCGGGCGGCGCGGTCCTGAGCGCCTTCGTGCGTCCGAAGGAGCTCGCCGGCTGAGCGGCGTCAGCCGCTGCCGCCCCGGCCGTCGGGCTCCTCCTCGCCGTCGGGCTCCTCCTCGCCTTCGGGCTCCTCCTCCTCGTCGGGCTCCTCGTAGAGGCTCTCGGTCGCGACCTCGCGCAGGCGGCGGTCCCAGAGCTTGACCTCGAGGTAGAGGTCGTCGACGAAGCCGTGGACGGCGTCGACGGCGACGAGGGTGAACCGCCCTTCGGCGACGGCCGCCTGGTCGACCACCTGGCCGTCGAGCTCGGCGGTCGCCGCCGCGGCGCCGCGAACGAGGGGAAGGCCCCAGACGAGCGTGATGTCGCCGCCGCGGTCGCCGCCGGCGTGCCAGCTACCGATCACGGCGTCGTTGAGGTCGATCTGCCAGTCGGGGTTGTCGGCGGCGGTGACGTCGGTGAAGTCGGCCTTCGCCCGCAGCGCCCGCGGCTCGCCCTCGTCGGAGCGCTCGAACGAGACCCAGCCGAAGAACTCGACGACCGCGGACTCGCCGTCCTCGCCCGTCGTCGGCTCGCTCGCCCGGCCGGTCGCCGGGAGGTACACGCGACCGCCCCAGGCGCGCTCCGGAAACCACTTGACGCTCTCCTCGTCGAGTTGCGCGCCGGCCTCGTCGGCGTGCTCGGCGCAGGCGCGGCTGAACTCGGCCGCCAGCCGCTCCGCCCAGCGGCCGTAGGGGCTTCCCTCCTGCGGGGGGTCGGCGACGAAGCGGGGAAACGGTCGGTTGATCGGCGGCATCGCGGGGTCCAACCCTAGACGGACTCGATCGCGGCGCGCAGATCGGCGGTCGCCCGCTCGGGCGGGTAGACGTTGATGTCGACCCCGGTGCCGAGCTCGAACCCGGCCCGGACGGTGAGCCGGGGGACGACGTCGACGTGCCAGCAGAACTCCTCCGCGCCGCGCGGGGCCGTGCGGACCCAGAGGTTGAGCTGCGGGGGGTTCTCGAACGCTGCCGCCAGGGCGCGAACCGCCGTCCGCAACATGCCGGTCCCGGCATCGCCGTCCTCGAATCTCGCCGCCGGGGTTCGCGGCACGACCCGGAGCTCGAACGGCGAGCGCGACGCCCACGGGCAGACCAGCGCGGCGTCGTCGTCGATCGCCACCAGCCGCTCGCGGCGGCGTACTTCCTCGGTCAGCACGTCTCCGAGCAGGTGGCTGCCCATCGTCCGGTCGTGGTAGGCGGCGGCCCGCTCGCGCTCGCGGGCGATCGTCGCCGGGACGAAGCCGAGCGCGTAGAGCTGCGCGTGGCTGTGCTCGAGCGATGCCCCGGCCTGCGGGCCCTCGTTGACGATCAGGTGGACGTACGAGGCGCCGGCGTGGGCCCGGATCCGCTCGCGCCAGGCGCCTACCGCCTCCGCGAAGCGCTCCTCGGACAGCTCCGCCAGCGACGTCGCGTGCTCGGGTCCGTGGACGATCACCTCGTGCGCGCCGGTCGCCGGCAGCGAGCGAAACAGGTCGGGCTCGGCGCCGCGGGTCGACGCGTGGAGCGGATCGACGGAGCTCGCGACCCCGCTCTCACGCGCCGCGGCGCGCTCCGAGCCGCCGGGCGGCGGCGGGGCGTCGCCGGCGAGCACCGGGTAGAGGTTCGGTACCGCCCGCGTCGTCCAGCCCGGTCCGTCGGGCTCGCCCCCTCGCGACCTGTCGGCCCAGACCTCGGGCGGGGTTCGGTCCTCGCGGCCCGCGCAGAACGGGCACCGCTCGGCGGCGTCCGGGCGCGGCTCGGCCGCCGGCGGGGCGAACGCGTCGGGGCGGTCCGCCCGGCCCGGAGCGAGGATCGCCCGCAGGCCGGTGAGCTGGTCGATGCGGACCTCGGGTGCGGTCAGATCCGTCGCCGGGTCAGGTCGTGCCGGGCCCGCCCGGCGCCGGCGGGGGCACGCTCGGCTCCGCGCCGCGCTCGAGCAGCGGCTTCAGCAGATCGATCGGCAGCGGGAAGATGATCGTCGAGTTGTTCTGGCCGCCGATCTCGAGCAGCGTCTGCAGGTAACGGAGCTGGAGCGTCGCCGGGTTGAGGCTCATGATGTTCGCGGCCTGCGAGAGCTTCTCGGCCGCCTGGAACTCGCCGTCGGCGGCGATGATCTTCGCCCGCCGCTCGCGTTCAGCCTCCGCCTGGCGGGCGATCGCGCGCTGCATCTCGACCGGCAGCTCGACGTCCTTGACCTCGACCGTGGTCACCTTCACCCCCCAAGGCTCGGTCTGCTCGTCGATGATCTGCTGGAGCTCGAGGTTGAGGCGCTCGCGCTCGGCGAGCAGCGCGTCGAGCTCGGCCTTGCCGAGAGTCGAGCGCAGCGTCGTCTGAGAGATCTGCGACGTCGCCAGGAGGAAGTTCTCGACCTCGGTGATCGCCTTGTTCGGGTCGACGACGCGGAAGTAGGCGACCGCGTTCACCCGCACGGTGACGTTGTCCTTCGTGATCACCTCCTGCGGCGGCACGTTCAGCGTCACCGTCCGCAGGTCGACCCGGACCATCTGGTCGATGATCGGGATCAGGATGATCAGCCCGGGGCCCTTCTGGGCGATCAGGCGGCCGAGTCGGAAGATCACGCCGCGCTCGTACTCGCGCAGGATCCTGATCGCCGCGGCGAGGAGGATCAGCACGAGTACCGCGAAGACGGCGATGATCGCGAGCGCTACAGACACCTAATCCTCCTCGTTGTCGCTTGCCGCGGGCCGGACCAGCAGGGTGAGGCCGTCGACCGCATCGACGCGCACTCTAACGCCGCGCTCGCGCAGGCGCGTTTCGTCCCCGCCGGGCAGGCCCTCGATCGGCCTGGCGCGCCAGAGCCCGCCGTCGACGAAGACCTGCCCGACCGGGTCGATCGGCTCGCGGACGTCGCCCTCGAATCCGATCAGCTCCTCCCAGCCGGTGTGGACCTTGCCCTTGTGAGCCTGCATCACCTTGTGGAGGGCGAAGACGAGGAACCCGCCGATCAGGACCGTGGTCGCGATCACCACCGCCGGCGAGATCCCGAACCCGGGCTCGGTGTCGAACAGCAGCAACCCGCCGAGGGCGAGCCCGATCACCCCGGCCCCGCCGAGGATGCCGCTGGTCGGTAACTGGGTCTCGGCGACGATCATCCCGATCCCGAGGACCAGCAGGGTGATGCCGGCGACCGTGACCGGAAGTTGGGCGGTCGCGTAGAGCCCGAGCAAGAGCGCGATCACGCCGAGCGCGCCGGGGAAGATCAGCCCGGGGTTGAAGACCTCGAACCCGATCCCCGCGAGCCCGAGCAGCATCAGCAGGAACGCCATGTTCGGGTTGACGAGGATCTGCAGCAACTCGAACTGAAGCGGCATGTCGTGCTGCTCGATCACGAGCCCGTCGGTGTCGAGCGTCTGCGCCTTCGGACCCTGGACCCGGAAGCCGTCGAGCTCGACCAGCAGCTCCTGCTCGGTACCGGCGACGACGTCGATCAGATCCTCCTCGAGCGCCTCGGAGGCGGTGACGTTCTCGGCCTCGGTCACCATCCGCTCGGCGAGGTCGCCGTTGCGCCCATGCTCCTCGGCCAGCGCCCGGACGTAGGCGGCGGCGTCGTTCTCGATCTTTCGCGCGAGCGCGTCCTGCTCCTCCTGCCCGGGGCCGATCGACACCGGGGTCGCGGAGCCGATGTTGGTCTGCGGCGCCATCGCGGCGACGTCGGCAGACATCGTGATGAACAGGCCCGCCGACGCCGCCCGGGCGCCGTCGGGCGAGACGTAGACGATCACCGGCAGCTCGGCGGCGAGGATGTCCTGAACGATCGAGCGGGTCGAGTCGACGAGCCCTCCCGGCGTGTCCATGCGGATGATCGCGAGCTCGGCGTCCGCGTCTTCGGCGTCGTCGAGCGCGTTGCCGATCCAGCGCTCGGTCGCGGGGTCGATCGAGCCGGGGAGCTCGATCGAGTAGGCGATTCCCGAGCCGCCGTCCTGGCCCAGCGCGTGCGCTCCCAGGATCGCGCCGCCGGCGACGATCGCGGCGAGCGAGATCAACAGCCGAAGGCGGCGGGCCATCGAGTTGATTATTACGGGGAGCGCGATCCGCGCCTCAGCGCGAGTAGCGGTCGATGTCCGCGGCGAGCTCGTCCTCGGAGCGGTACTCGCCGTGCTTGAGGTGAACCGTCCGGCCGTCGGAGTCGTAGAACACGGTCACCGGGAGGCCCACGGCGCCGACGTCGTTCCACACCTCCCCCTCGGGATCGGCGACGCTCGGATAGGGAAGCGGGAGCTGCTCGAGGAAGGTTCGCGCGGCGTCGTCGGAGTCGCGCGAGTCGACGCCGAGGAACGCGACCTCGTCGGCGTGCTCGGCGGCCTGGCGCTGGAAGAACGGGAACTCGCTGCGGCAGGGCCCGCACCACGACGCCCACAGGTTCGCGACCACCGGGTACCCCTCGAGGCGGCCGAGCTCGTCGTCGAATGCCTCGAGGCCGCCGGGGATCAACTCGTTCGCCTGTCGGAAGAGCGCCGCGATCGGAGGCGGCGCGCCGGCGAAGGCCTGGTCGTAGTCGGGGGCCTGCGACGCGGGGTTGCCCGCGCCGGCGTCGCCGTCCTCTCCCGACGACCCGAGCCAGAACGCCAGCACGAGCACGATCGGCAGCGCCGCCACCAGCGCGAGGGCTTGTAAGCGCCTGCTCATCTGCGGGACAGTTTGCCGATCAATCGCTCGCCGGGCTGCTTTAATTGGGGGCGGTCCCGTCTTCTTGGACCTGGGGGTTCGCCGGCCAGCCGGAGGGGAATCTCGGCCCGGCGGACACCTCACCGAGCTTACTTCGCTCGTCCTTGAGCTCCACGATGGAGACGCGGCGAGCGCTGACGGAGCCTCTTTGGATGGCTGACACGACTGACGTCGCCGCGAGCGCGGCAGATCGCCTTACCGAGGCGGACCTCGACCGGGTCCGCGAGTTCACGCGCGAGCCGATCCTGCTCGTCGACGAGACCGTCGACGACCTCGAGCCCGGAACCGCGCGAAGGCGCGCCGTCGAAGCGGCGCTCGCGGAGCTGAACGCGGGCGCCGAGGCGCCGTCGTTCGAGTGGCGCCGCGACTACTCGCTCGTCCTCGGCCTCGAGCGTCTGCTGTGGGACGAGGAGCCGTTGCTGCGCGACGGAGCGGTGCTCTCCGAGCACCAGGTCGACGCGCTCGCCGGGACGCTGGCCGCCCTCACCGCCGAGCTCGAGGGCTCGAACGGAGCCCCGCGCGTCAACGGCCGCGGGCGCGACGGCGGCGGCCACGAGGGCAACGGCGAGCGGAGCGTCAACGGCGAGCCGGCCACGGACGTCGCCGACGCGGCGGTGCCCGCGGATCCCGACGAGGACGAGCTGCTCGCCCCCGACGAGGAGCCCCAGGACTGGGAGGAGCCCGAGGTCGAGGAGGCGGCCGAGGTGCTCGAGGATCCAGGCGCCACGCGGAGGTTCTGGTTCGAGCACGCCACCGGCGCCGGCAAGACCGTCGCCGCCGTCGGCTTCATCGAGGCCTCGCGCACCGGCGGCATCCTGATCCTCACCCACCGACGCAACCTCGTCGACCAGTTCATCGGCGAGATCTCCGACCGCGGATACCGCGAACGCCTCTGCCCGGCGCTCCTCGACGGCGCCGACCATCCCTACGGCCCGGTCACGGTCGAGACCTACCAGTGGTTCGTGCGCAACGCGAAGCGCGTCTCCGACGCCTACTCGATCGTGATCTGCGACGAGGCGCACACCGCGCTCGGCGAGAAGACCAGCGGCTGCATCCGCGACTGGCCGGGGCCGGTGTTCATCGGCATGACAGCCACCGGGGCGCTGATCGCCCGCCACGTCGCCGACCTCTTCCCGACCCAGACCTCGCGCTTCGACCTCGCCCAGGCCGCCCGGCGCGGCGTGATCGCGCCGCTGCGCTGCATCCGGATCCCGCCCGGGCCCGGGGTGCGGACGATCGCCAAGGTGCCGCTGCGCCGCGGCGAGGTCGACCAGGACTTCGACCAGGAGGAGCTGGCCGCCCTGCTCGACCAGGAGCCGTTCAACGTCGCCGTCGCCGACCTCTACCGCTCGCGGTTCCGCCGCGTGCCCGGCGTCGTCTACACGGCCGGCGTCCAGCACGCCAAGAACGTCGCCAAGGCGTTCCGCGAAGCCGGCATCGAGGCGCGGGCGGTCTCCGGCGAGACCCCGAAGCGCGAGCTGTCGGAGATCCTCGCCGCGTTCGAGCGCGGCACGGTCGACGTGCTCTGCAACGCGATGCTGCTCGCCGAGGGCTGGAACTCGCCCCGGGCGACGATGTGCATGCATCTCGCCCCGACCGCCTCGCGGCGCGTCTATCAGCAGCGGGTGGGGCGCGTGACGCGTCGCAACGAGGGCAAGGAGGCGGGGCTGGTCGTCGACTTCGTCCATCCGGCGACGACCCACGACGAGACGATCGTCACCCTCCACAGCCTGCTCGACCGCGACGTCTATCGCGGCGGGGCGATCGTCGTCGGACCGGTGCGCCGCGGCCGCGGCCGACGGGTCAGGGTCGAGCGCCGGGTGGTGCCGGTTTCCTCGGACCCCGAGCGGCGGCTGTCGGTGCTCGAGCGCGAGCTGTGGCGAATCGCGGTCGAGAACCTGAACCACTCCGAGCAGCACGCCTGGGCGGCGCTCGCCGGCGCGCGCGTGAACCAGAGCAACTGGCGGCGGGCGAAGGCGATGCTCCAGCACGACCAGGCGAAGGAGCTCCGCCGCCGCTTCCTGCTCACCTGCCTGCAGCGAAACCGCAACCACCAGCTCCGCCTCAAGGCGCTCGCCGAGATCGCCGCGCTGCGCGAGGCCGAGCCCTTCGACGACGCGGTCGAGGTCGTCGCCACCTGGCCCCGCGACGAGCGCCGCGCCGGCGCCCGGGCCCTGCTCCAGGCGCTCGCCGAGCGGCGGATCGGCCGCCGCGACCAGGCGCAGGCTTGGGTCTGGCGGCTCGCGGCGGTCACCCGCGAGCTCCACGAGGAGTACGCGGTCCAGCGCTGGCCGGAGACCAAGCGCCTGCTGGGCCTGTTCGTCAACTCATCGGGCCGCGCCCACGGGCGAAACGCCCGCCGGATCGTCCACGCCGCCCGCCAGCAGGACCGCCGCCTCGCGGTCG
>Ga0299914_10001115_pt1 | contig 17324 bp, 16 predicted proteins | sample RVTome_10_FD_201361 | JGI IMG/M metagenome (GOLD analysis project Ga0299914, IMG submission 201361) | Soil microbial communities from uranium-contaminated site in the Upper Colorado River Basin, Wyoming, United States - RVT153D57 (version 2) ...
GAGAGCGGACTTTCGTCGGCGAAGCAGCTCTTTCATCTCTCCACGCATGGAATCGATGCGGTTCTGATCGGCGAAACGTTCCTGCGGGCCGACATGCCGGGTGACGTGCTCGCTCGGCTGCGTGACGAAGTCGCCGAGTTGATGACGCAGGAGCAGGAGCAGGAGCAGGAGCAGGAGCAGGAGCAGGAGCAGGAGTAAGAGCCGGATTAGACAACGAGCAGTGGCAGATTAGTGTTGAGTAGGTGTTATGGCCCCGGAACTGAAAATATGCGGAATTACCCGGCTCGAGGATGCGCGTTACTGCGCAGCCGTTGGTGCGGACTACCTGGGATTCGTCCAGCATCCGGAGAGTACGCGCTACATCGCACCCTCGGCAGCAAAAGATATCATCGACTGGGTGTACGGTCCGAAGACGGTAGGCGTGTTCGTGAATCGGACGGCGGCGGAAATCAACGACTCGGTAGAACAGGCGGGCTTCGCGATCGCCCAGTTACACGGCGACGAATCCCCGGACGTCTGTGACGGCGTCACCGTACCGGTAATCAAGGCGGTGCGCATTGGCGATGATTTCTCTGCTGCCGGTTTGGACGCTTTTTTCCGTCGGTATCGCGACGTGGCCGATTACTTTCTTCTTGATACGCGCGTGGACGGTCTATGGGGAGGATCGGGTGCCGTTTTCGACTGGGATATAGCGAGTGCCTTGTCGGATGAAGTTCCCGTTTTCCTTGCCGGCGGCATCCGCGCGTCGAATGTCGGGGAGGCCATACGGAGGGTTGCTCCGCACGGGATAGACATTTCGAGTGGGCTGGAATCGTCTCCGGGGGTCAAGGATTTTGAAAAAATCGATGCCTTCTTCGACGAATTTGACCGTATCAGGACGAATCAAAACGAGAAAGCCGGCCGCTGAACCCCTGAGATTATGCCTGAAACTGCAACGATCCGTTCAATCCCCGACGAGTACGGCCATTTCGGTCCATTCGGCGGCGTCTTCGTGCCCGAAATCCTGATTCCCGCTGTCAGGGAGCTGCGCGACGCATACTTCGCCGTGCGCGATGATGCTTCGTTCCAGCGCGAATATATCGAGTTATTGCACGACTATGTCGGCCGCCCGACGCCGCTCACGTTTTGTAATCGATTGACGGAGGAGCTGGGTGGAGCGCGAATCTATTTGAAGCGCGAAGACCTGTGCCACACGGGTGCCCACAAGATCAACAACACGATCGGCCAGATCCTGCTCGCCCAAAGGATGGGCAAGCGGCGGATCATCGCAGAAACGGGAGCTGGACAGCACGGCGTGGCCACGGCCACCGTTTGTGCGAAGTTTGGAGTCGAATGCGTCGTGTATATGGGTGAGGAGGACGTAGAGCGGCAGAATCTGAACGTACTTCGCATGCGGCTCTTAGGTGCGGAGGTACGGCCGGTATCCAGTGGAAGCAAGACGTTGAAAGATGCGACGAACGAGGCGATCCGTGACTGGGTTACGAACGTCGCTGACACGTTTTACATTATTGGGTCCGTCGTCGGGCCGCACCCCTATCCTATGATGGTGCGCGACTTTCAGCGCATCATCGGGGAGGAAACGCGGGCGCAACTCAAGCATGCAGAAGGGCGAGAAGCCCCAGACGTAGTCGTCGCATGCGTCGGCGGTGGCTCGAATGCCATCGGCATCTTTTACACGTTCCTGCATGATGCGGCCGTTCGGCTGCAGGGTATTGAGGCAGCAGGTGAAGGTCTTGACAGACGTCACGCTGCGACGCTGACGCGCGGCCGTCCCGGCATTTTGCATGGGACGATGAGCTACCTCTTGCAAGACGACCAGGGGCAGGTCGAACTCGCGCATTCGATTTCGGCGGGGCTCGACTATCCTGGAGTGGGACCTGAGCACGCTTATCTAAAGGAAAGCGGACGGGTTCAATATGCATCGATTACAGATGACGAGGCGATGGCCGGTGTGAAGCTGCTTTCGCGAACGGAAGGCATCATTCCCGCCCTGGAGACGGCCCATGCGATCGCCTATCTTCAGAAACTCATCCCATCTATGCCCTCAGACCAGGTGATCGTGGTAAACTGTTCGGGCCGCGGCGATAAAGATATGTCCACGATTGCGCGCTACCTTTAGATCGCTCGAACACGGAGTCACAGCAGCTCTCGGACGTCCGACGTCCTGTTCTCCGCGTGATTGCCGTCACTCAGCTTCCCACTTTCTCCGGGCACTCTATCTCTAGTCACATTTGCGCAGGTACCATGTCAAGAATACGAAATGCCATCGCAGCCTCGAATCGGCGTGATGAGAAGGCGATGGGTCTGTTTCTCACGAGCGGATTTCCCGACTTCGAATCGACGCTTCCGATCTTGCAGGAAATAGACCGGAGCGGCGCCGATTTCATCGAGCTGGGCATGCCGTTCAGCGATCCGCTGGCAGAGGGTCTGCCCATTCAGCGCTCTAGCGAGCGTGCGCTAAGGCAGGGTATCCGACTCGAGGATACGCTGGCGACCGCCCGCGCCTTCCGCGAATCGAGTGATACTCCTCTCCTTCTTATGGGCTACATCAATCCTATTCATCGTTTCGGTATCCCGAGATTCTGTAGGGAAGCAGCCGATGCCGGCATCGACGGGCTCATACTGCCCGATTTGCCACCAGAGGAAGCCGGACTGATTCGTGACGAGGCAGAAGACGCCGGGCTCTCTATGGTCTATTTAATAGCTCCAAACACCTCGGACGAACGAATAGAATACATCGACGGCCTCTCGAGCGGATTCATCTATGCGGTCTCTGTCACGGGTCTGACAGGGTCGGGTCTCGGCACGGTCGATCGCATCGCGAAGTATTTGAAGCGCGCACGAAAACTCGTGACGCGTAATCCGCTGCTCGTCGGCATTGGCATTAAAACACACGCCGACTGGATGCAGTTCGCAGAGCATACGGATGGCTTCATCGTCGGATCGGCGCTCATCGATCTCGTCGAGCATCTGTGGAGTGACCCGGAATTGACCGCGGTTGAACGGCTCGAGCACCTCGGCAGGTTTGTGAGAGCGTTACGGCACGGAGAGGTCGTCGAGCAGTCGTAGATGCGTCCGTCTCGAAATAGCTGAGGCGGGTGCCATCGGGTTAGCAACTCGCACACCGTGAACTGCGTTGTAACCTATTCAATCGTCGCGCAACCTCTTGACGTAATCTCATAGAGAACAAAGCACGAGACAGCATGCTGCACTTTCCCCGCCGAACGGCTGCACGGATGGTGCCTCTCATTTCGACATTGTTCCTTCTGGCCGTCGTTACGCTCGCGGGCTGCGAGCTGGGCGAGTACAAGGCACGAGCGGTCGGGAAGGAAGGCGAAGTCATCGTCGTCATCGATTCGTCACGCTGGAACGGCCCCATTGGAGACGCACTCAAGTCTACGGTCGGCGAGTACATCGGCACGCTCCCGGCCCCTGAGCGCCGATTCGATCTTCGGGCCATGGACCTCCAGGTCGACCAGGACCTATCACAGGTTCGCAATCAAAAGAATGTGATTTTCGTCGCGCCGCTGAGCGATACGACGAATGAAGCGACGTATTTGCGGAACGTATTCGATGCATCCGCTCAAGAAGCGATCATGAGCGGCGACGGTGTCGTCGTCGGACGCAACGACCTGTGGCGCCGGGATCAGCGGGTGTTCTACATCACCGGGCAGGATACCGATGCCGTAGTGGATGCCATCGATCGCCGAGCCGGAGAAATTACGCGGACATTCGACGATGCAACTCGACAGCGGATGACGGAGGATATGTTCGATAAGGGGCGACAGATCGATATCGAAGAGTATCTGATGAGCGAGCACGATTTCGCCGTCAACGTCCAGCATGATTATCTAATCGCTATCGACACGACGAACTTCGTGTGGCTCCGCAGGATACTGTCCGATACGTGGCGCAGTCTGTTCATCTGGTACGATGAACGTGCTAATCCTGCGGTTCTGACGCCGGAGTGGATCTATGCCACACGAGACTCGCTCACGCGGGAATACATCCAGGGAAATCTTGGCGGGTGGGCCGAGATCCACCGCCACGAGCTGCGGCCGCTCCTTTCCGAGAACATCGATTTCCTGGGCCACTATGGTTTTGAAACGCGTGGAGTCTGGCGGATGGTCGGCGAACAGGACGGCGAGTTCGTTGAGTTTGGAGGAGGAGGACCGTTTGTCAATTACACCTTTTACGATCGCGCCTCCGGGCGAATCTACATGATCGACGGGATGGTCTTTGCACCGGGATATGAGAAGAGGGAGTTCCTGCGGCAGATGGAGGTGATCGCGCATACGTTTCGCACCGCGCACGAGCAGGACATTGAAACTCCCATTGAAGCTGCTTCCGAAACGGAAACGGGAGCGGAAACAGAATAGCCGCCGCTCGTGAGGACGGACGTTTTGAACACAAATTGAGGATACCCAGCAAAGCTTCTATGTCGACAGATACTCAGCTACAAGAGCGGGAAATCGCATTGGATTTAACAGAGCAGCGGGTGTTGCGCCTCGGACTTCCAAAGGGAAGCCTGCAGGAAGCTACGTTTGAGCTCATGCATCGCGCAGGTTACAATTTCTCGGTGAGCGAGAGATCCTATTTCCCGTCGACCGACGATGAGGAGCTTACCGCCATGCTCGTGCGGGCTCAGGAAATGGCGCGTTACGTCCAGGATGGCGTTTTCGACGCCGGGATTACGGGGAAAGACTGGGTGATCGAGACGGATTCAGACATTGTAGCTGTAGACGATCTGATTTATTCGAAAGCGAGTATGCGTCCGGTGCGCTGGGTGCTGGCTGTGCCGGAAGACTCCCACATACACTCCGTTCAGGATCTCGAAGGAATGCGCATTGCGACAGAAGTCGTCAACATCACGAAAAAGTGGTTAGCGAAGCACGGCGTGAAGGCTGACGTAGAGTTTTCCTGGGGCGCGACGGAAGCGAAGTGCCCCGACCTCGTCGATGCCATTGTAGAGGTCACCGAAACCGGTTCCTCGCTCCGTGCGAACAGCCTTCGAATTGTCGATGTCCTCATGGAATCAAACACTCAGCTCATCGCCAATAAGGCGGCCTGGGATGACGCGTGGAAGCGCCGCAAGATCGAGAACATCGCCATGCTGATGCAGGGCGCAATTCGCGCTGAAGGGCGCGTGGGCTTGAAGCTAAACGCCCGCCGCCAGGATGCTGATACGATCATCGGGATGCTTCCTGCCCTACGTATGCCGACGATCTCCTCGCTCGCCAACGGGAGCGACTGGGTCGCGATCGAGACGGTGATCGAGGAGCGCCAGGTACGGAAGCTCATACCCGATCTGAAAAGAGCCGGTGCGGAAGGGATCATCGAGTTTGAACTGAATAAAATAATTCCTTGACGCTGGAGCCATTCTTGCACTACGCGGCTCGGAGAGAGATTGGCAAGAAATGCATCTCCGTCGTCTGCCTTCTGCTGCTTCTCTCCGTCGTCGGGTGCGCTGATTCACGCATGGAGCCGCCGCTGGCCGACAGCACGATGGTCGAGGTCATGATCGACCTTCATCTCGCTGTCGCCCGTGAAGAAGTTACGCAACAAGTACCTGCCGGTATTCGCGACTCAATCTTGACGACGCACGGCGCCGACAGCGCAGCGTATGCTCGAACAATATGGCACTACGCCCAGAACCCTGAGAAGTACGAACAGATCTACGGCCAGGTGCTCGATCGACTAAATAGTGAGCGCATCCCACTTGGTCCCCCAGATCCGACACTTACGCCGGACGAGCCGGACCTTGATGCCGAGTCGCAGCGCGTCGGCCGGCTTCCTTTGCGCTGAGCTGAATTAGCGTCCGAAGTACGGATGCTAGACATCCGCCGATCTGTGTATAAACCGGCGACCCTTCGCCGTGAGCTCCACCGCATTACGCAGCGGTCCCCTGGACGTGAGATAGCCCTCTCGCATCAACCATGCAATGAGCTGGTCGACTCGATACGGCGGTACGCCACTGTTTAAAGACCAGTTTTCTCGCGGTTTTTTTGATGCGACGCCGTTCAGAATCTGGTGAAGAATCGGCTCATCGGATGCTCCGACCGCAAACGGCTCATGGCGGCCAAGGCACACGTCGCAGGAGCCGCACTTCTGTGCAGCCTTCTCACCGAAATACGTGAGCAGAAAGTGGCGGCGGCAACCAGGCGAGCGCGCATAGCGGATCATGTCGGCCAGCTGATTCTCGGCTCTCTCACGTGCTGCCTTCACCTTTCTTCCGTCGATGGGTATTTTTGCACTTCGCGCCTCAAGGAATTGGATTCGCAGCGAACGCTCGGGCAGCTGCCAATCGAAAAGTTGATGATCGCGGAGAAAATCGAGGCCTTTTAACAGGCGGTTCAGCTCCAGGCCGGTCCGGCGTTCGAGCATCCGCAAGTCGAGCTCCCACCACGTAGAGAACGCCTCGGCATGGACGATGCGAAGGAGTTCCTCCACAAACGAGCCCAGTGATTCATTCGTGAGCCGAGCCGCATAGGCGCGGACGTCGTCGGCTGGCTGCGTGAAGCGGATTAACCCGAAGTTTTTGCGAATTGGGAGTACGCTCCACGCGCCCTGACGCTCAAGAAGCTCCACGGCCGTTCGGACTTTCGCGGTGGAGAAACCCGTGAGCTTCGCGATTGCTTCGGCTCGCAGTACAATTGACTCCTGGGGCAATTCAGCAACGGCTACCTGGGCCAGATTGCAGGCTGCATCATACGTTTGCCGAACCTGTTTCGCCGTTGGATGACTATCGTCGATCAGTGCGCGAGGCGTGTGTTCGTCTTCCTTGTGATACAGCAACACGGCGTAGGAGGTCTTACCGTCGCGTCCGCCCCTGCCCGCCTCCTGGTAGTATCCCTCCAGCGTTCCCGGCAGATCCACATGAACCACAAAGCGAACGTCGGGCTTATCTATGCCCATGCCGAAGGCATTGGTCGCAACCATTACGCGCTTCTCACTTGAGAGCCACGCATCCTGCATCAATTCGCGAACGGACGGATTCAAGCCCCCGTGGTACGTCGCCACTTCCTGCTTCTGCCCGCGAAGCCAATCCGACCACTCCTCCACCCCTCTGCGCGTCGCGGAATAGACGATCCCGGAGCCGGGCACGTTATTCAGGACATCGAGCACCTTTTTTCGCTTGTTCTCCGTCGAGAACATCGACCACACGACGTTCGGCCGATCGAAACCGCGCACGATCACTTCCGGATTCCGCAGCGCAAGATGTTTGCTGATATCAGCGCGCACCCGCGGCGTCGCCGTCGCCGTTACAGCAAGAGTCGGCGGGTCGCCGAACGTCTTGCGGCCACCGGCGATCTCGAGATAGGCCGGACGGAAATCGTGCCCCCATTCCGAGACGCAATGCGCCTCGTCGACGGCAAGCAACGACACATTAAGGCGTGGTGCCCTGGCGACGAACATTTCGGATTGCAGCCGCTCGGGCGCCAGGTAGAGCAGTTTGTACTTGCCGTGCTCAACATCCGTCCACCGCTGATCGATCTCCCGGATGGAGAGCGAGCTATTAATAAATGCGGCTTCGACGCCTCGGGCGCGGAGTCCTCCTACCTGATCCTGCATCAGTGCGATCAGAGGCGATATCACAATCGTCAACCCCTCGCAAAGCAACGCGGGCACTTGATAGCATACCGATTTACCCCCTCCCGTAGGCAGGATGGCGAGCAGATCCCGTCCTTCCAGCACAGTCCGGATGATGTCCCACTGGCCCGGTCGAAAATCACTATGCCCCCAGTAGCGCCGTAAGACACGTCGCGCATCCTCGTATGATATATCGGACGCCTGAACATTCATCTGTGCGCCTAGTACCGATTTTCTTTAAGATAGTGGCCCCGTAAAGATACGGCCGCCCGGGCTCGCTTCGAAGTACGTCGTTCATGCCGGATCCCCCTCTGGTCTCCATCATCATTGTTTCCTGGAACGCACTTCCACTGCTACAGAAGTGCCTGCCGTCGGTGGTGGAAACTGAGTATCCCAACTTCGAAATCATCCTCGCCGACAACGCGTCTACGGACGGCTCTGCCGAGTGGGTGCGCCGGCACCATCCGGATGTCATCATCGTGAGGCATCCTGATAACTGGTTGTTTTGCCGAGGGAATAATGAAGCCATCCCGCACGCTGCGGGAAAGCACATAGTATTATTGAATAACGACGTCGAAGTACCGTCGGGATGGCTGGCGCCGCTGGTGGACGTGCTGGAATCGGAACCGGACGTCGCCGCTGTTCAGCCGAAGCTATTGCAACATGCGGATGCCGCTCGCTTCGAATATGCAGGTGCTTCAGGTGGATTTCTGGATCTTTTTGGGTATCCCTTCACCCGAGGGCGCATCTTCTTTACGCTGGAGGAGGACCGTGGCCAGTACGACGACTCATCTGACGTGTTCTGGGCCACGGGGGCGGCGATTGCCCTGCGTCGAAGCGCATTGGACGAAGTGGGCCTGCTCGATGAGCAGTTTGAGATGCACATGGAGGAAATCGATCTTTGTTGGCGGCTGCAGCGCGCCGGGTATCGCGTTCGCGTGGAACCCTCCAGCGTGGTGTATCACATCGGAGGCGGCTCGTTGCCGCGTGGTGACAACCGCAAGGTCTACTACAACTTCCGCAACAGCCTGCTGATGTTGTACAAAAACCTGCCGCCGAGCACGTGGGCGCACGTTTTTCCAAGGAGGATCTTGTTGGATGCGGTGGCCGGAACGCGTGCGCTCCTCAAGGGACGTCCAAAGGAGACGTGGGCCATTCTTCGTGCGTATGGTGACGCGCATCGCATGAAGCGTGCGTACCGAGATATACGGCCCACTCTGAACGATCCGACCGTGCTGCCCCCCTACCGCCGAAGCATCGTTGCCGATTACTTCCTGCACGGACGAAAGGTATTTCGAGCACTTCCTAAGGATTCATTTCTGACGAGTGAGGAGAGTTAGCCGTCACGCGTATGCACGCGTCTCTCCTTGTCAAGAGAATATTTAATCCGTTCGGACGGCGACGTCGACCCGATTGCGGCTTCGATGTACGATCGCGAACGCGATGGCAGATAGCGTCACGAGCATCCCGATCAGCGACATTGTAGTCGGCACCTCTTCGAATAGGACATAAGCCAGGACGGAGGCTCCCACCGGTTCAACAAGGGAGATAACGCCTAGAATGGCCGCGGGAATGTAGCGGATACCATAGTTGAACGACCCGTGACCTACGATCTGCGGGCCGAATGCCATCCCCGCACAGAGTGCATAGAACCCTGCGCTGTAACCCAGGAGAGGTGTATCGAGGAGGAACGCGGTAACCAGTACAGTAGCCGCCGTGACAGTGTACAGCGGAAAGACGTATGCGAGCCAGGACGTGCTCTGTCGTACCACCCTTCCGAAAAGAAGATAGATGCTGAAGAGCAGAGAGGCGGCAAGTGCCATGCTGTTACCCAGCAAACGCGCATCACCCTCCTCGCCATTCCCGATATCCCCCAACCCTAGCAAGGCAGCGCCGATGACGGCGAGTACGATGGCCGCATTCACACCTATCGACAGGCGCTCCTTGAGGAAGATGAAGCCCAGGACGGCGAGAAAAATGGGACTGGTGGTGACAAGCACTGAGGCGCTCGCAACCGTGGTATGGTAGAGAGATTCGGTCCACATCACGAAGTGAAGTCCCAACAGAATGCCTGCGACTCCTGTGAGGAGAAAATCACGCCGCGTGAACGACTGGATTTCCTTCCGCGAGTGGACGAACGCAAACGGCGCCAGCGCTGCGGCTGCAATCAAGGTCCGCCACGAGACGATCGCGAGTGCGGGCCCCTCAGCTGCAAGGCGAACGAGGATCGGGCTCAACGAGAAGCTTGCCAGTCCGAAAAAAAGCGCCCAGTAGACGCCCAGCGGCCGTCGCGATTCGTCCTGCTGCCTGTGAGCCATACGTTGCTGCTTCCTTCATCAGCCGAGGTTGTGCTGTACAAGGCGGGGGGACTAACGCAGACGATCCATGGATTTGACGAGGATGATATCACGCCGCACGCCCCTTCTGGCCACATAGAAAAAGACGTACGCCGAAACGGGCAGTAGGAGCGCTAAAACCATCGCCACGTCGACAGTCCCTCCTTCGAAGAGTGTAAAGTCGCCGACTAGAATTTGACCGCCGAACAGGATGATCAGAAAAGCGAGCGTCATCATTTGAACGGCGACGATGAGCTTGATCTGTGTCGATCTGTCCTTATACAGGAAAATGGCGATGAGCGCCGCGATGACGGTCGCGGCGCCAACAATCGCGACGGCCGGTACGTACCAGGCCTGTGATTCCCCCGCCTGGCTCACCCAGATCTCATCTACGAAAGCGAGCGATGCGAGGCAAAGTGCTCCAAGTAAAAGGTAGACAGATTGAATGCGCTGGATCATACGTCTGAACTATTTTGCCACAGCTGAGAGAGACGCTACGCGGTCGGCTACGGCATTTGCAAACTCCATTGTTGAGGCGGAACCACCGAGATCGGGTGTAGCAACCCTTTCATCGCTCAAGGTGTCGATCAGTCCCTGTCGGATGGACCGCGCCGCCGTTGCCTCTCCGAGGTGCCCCATCATCATCTCTGCTGAACGGATTAGCGCCATCGGATTCGCGACGCTCCTCCCCGCGATATCGGGAGCGCTCCCATGAACGGACTCAAAGACGGCGAAGTCATCGCCTATATTTGCACCCGCTACCACACCTAATCCGCCGACGAGGCCCGCGCACAGGTCGCTGAGAATATCGCCGAATAGGTTCGTCGTGACGATGCACTGATAGTTCTCCGGACGAGTGACGAGCTGCATACACATATTGTCGATGATGCGGTCGTTGAACTCGATCTCAGGATATTCTTCGGCGATCTCCCCTCCGATTCGCAGGAACATGCCGGAAGTGATTTTGAGAATGTTGGCCTTGTGGGCGAGTGTAACCTGGCTTTTGTGGTTTTTGCGGGCGTACTCGAAGCAAAAACGAATGATTCGCTCCGTTCCTTGACGTGTGACCCGCGCTGTGGCGTCGGCGATCTCGAGGCGCTCATCGTACGTCTCCATCCCCGAGTAGAGCCCTTCGGTATTCTCACGGAAAATAACTAGGTCGACGTTCTCGAACCTTGTCCGGATGCCGGGGAGCGTGTTACATGGCCTCACGTTGGCAAACAGATCGAGCTTCTGTCGAAGCTGTACGTTGACGCTCTTAAAGCCCTTCCCTACTGGTGTCGTGACGGGACCTTTGAGGGCGATCTTATTCCGCCTAATGGACGTCAAAACACTTTCCGGAAGTGGAGATCCCCCTGACGCGACGGACGCCGCACCGATACTTTCACAAACGTCCCACGAAATATCGATGCCGGTTGCTTCGAGTACGATGAGCGTCGCCTCCGTCACCTCCGGTCCAATTCCGTCACCTGGTATCAGCGTGATCGTATATCCCATTGTATGGTCTGCTTTCGGATGAAGGTACGTGTGCTTGGCCGACGATATACTCCCGCAAAGGGAGGCCCGTTCGGTTGAAACTAAAAAGCCCCGCCGAATGGCAGGGCTTTTGTAAGGAAAATCACGTGACCTAGTTGGACAGCTCCGGCCTGCTCGAGTAGTTGATCCGAAGAGTCCCGGCTTCGCGCAGTTCCTGCTGCACGTCGGTGACGACGCCCATTTCAGAGGTCTCGTCAGCACGGATCGAAACGATGAGTCTCGGTTGCTCCAGGTACTTACGGTACATCACGGTTCGGATCGAGCCCACCTCCTCAATCAGTGCGTCGTCGATCTGAATGGCCGTCTCGCCGAGCTGGTTGTTTTGGAGGCGCAGCGGACCGATGTATACATACGAAATAAGCCGCTTCTGCTCGATCTTCGTGAGCGCCTCAGCTTGCGGAAGGAGGGTTCTAACCTGAACCGTCGTTTCGCGCAGCACCGTCGTCACCATAAAGAAAATGATGAGCATGAAAATGATATCTGGCATCGACGCCATCGGAATCGTCGGCTGCGACTTGGCGGTTTTCTTTTGGAAGTGCTGAGACATGAAATGGGTCTTTTATCGTTCCTGTCGTGCCGTCCGGCCTTAAGATGAACCTATGATTCAGGCTCGGGCTCGGCGATCGATATCTGCGCCTTGATCTTCTCTCGGATTTCGTTTTCCTCGATGTTGTTCTCTTCTATATAGGTGCGATACGCATCATAGCCGGAATAACCCATCCGGCGCGCTTCCGCGTCCCACATCTCGAAATACGCCATCCAGATCTCGTCAAGAACTTCTATGTACGTGTTATACGGTGTCTGACGGTCCGTCTTCAACGATACGATTGCCCGCGACATCGTTTCGGCGTAATTCGGATCCCGACCTTCATTCAGCGTATGTTTTTTCACTTCCCCGCGAATCCGGGGAATCGCTGAGGGCTGGTCCTCGAGGAGCACCTGGCCCTGGGCATTGACCAGGATCTTGAGCATGTTTCGCTCTCTTACAGGAGGTGGCTCCTGATCCTCCTCCAGCTTGGGCGGAAGCGTCATGCCGATACCCGTGTCGACATCGATTGTCGTCGTCACGAGGAAGAAAATGAGCAGGAGGAACGCGATATCGGCCATAGAGGCCGTCGGGATCTCTCCCATTTCGCGGTTTTTCTTCTTTTTTAGGAGGCCTGCCATAATCGTGTCGCGGTTAAGTCGTTAATCAGTCCGTTTGCGAGACACCCTTTTCCGCCATAATGCTTTCCGCCGTACTGTCTTCCGCCGTACTGTCTTCCGGGGTACTGTCTTTCCGCTAGAGGGGAGTTCTCTGCATACTGCGCGAGAGTTCTCCTTCACACTGCGCGCAAGTTCTCGTTGCACGCTCGCCGCCACCCGCATGATTCCGCGGTACTCAGCTGAAGAGGCCGCGAATGCCGGACAAGAACAGGGATATCGTAGCGAGAACGAACATGATTACAATCGTCCAGATCCCGGCCGCTGCCCAATCTCCGGTGATCAAACCGAGGACGACGAGCAGCACCACGGGAAGAAGGACTATACTCGCCGTAAAGATACTCACCTTTCCGTGAAGCATACTCTTGAGGCCGAAAAGGGCGATGGCAAGGAGTGCCAGACCGCATAGGATGACGCCGGCCCACGTGGCGTAGACAACTAGAGAGTCCATAAGTATTCTTCCTTGAGGTTCTAGATCGTTGTCGTGTCTGGTCCCGGGCGCTCTTCCCGGGTTGCTGTCCGCTCCTTCATCGTCGAAGCATGCACTGACCGGCCGGCCTGCAGGAGGACGAGCGAATCAATGAGTTCGATCGAGGCATCTTCCATCTCGACGACGATTCGATCGATCTTGGAGACGGCGTAATTGTAGAAGAACTGGAGGATGATGGCCACGATGAGACCAAAAGCCGTCGTCAACAGTGCGATCTTGATGCCGCCGGCAACGAGGCTCGGAGAGATATCGCCTGCAGCCTCGATAGCGTCGAATGCCGCGATCATTCCAACCACTGTGCCGAGAAATCCGAGCATAGGGGCTAGGCTAATGAAAAGTGAAAGCCACACCAGGCCGCGTTCGAGGAAGCTCATCTCGATGGAACCGTACGATACGACCGCTTTTTCTACGGCCTCGATGCCTTCATCGGAGCGAAGCAAGCCCGCCTGGAAGACCGATGCGACCGGACCGCGCGTCCTCGCGCATACCTCTTCGGCTGCGGCAATCCCGTCTTCATCGAGAGCGCGCTTCACGTCCACGATAAACTTGCGGGTATTAATGTCGGCCCGATTAAGCGTAATTATCCGCTCGAAGGCGATTGCCAGTCCAACAATCAAGCAGATGAGGACCGGCCACATCCAGGGCCCACCTTCGTTAAAACGCTCTACCAGGACGTTGATCAATCCTTCGTCTGCCGACGCTGCCGCCTCCTGCAAGAGCAGCATCATTAGGGTGAGAAGCTTCATGGACTAGTTCCTCCGGAATAACACAGTGTTATGGTTACCAATACGAATGAAGTGTCACGTCGAGCCGTTAAGCAGCCGCAATATAACCACTAAAGAATTTGAATCGCTATCATGGAAAGGGGGGTCGACGGGGCGCCATCGGCTGAGTATACCCATTCTCTCCAGAATTGTCAACGAATTCCCAGGACGGCGAAGCGGCCAGCAACGACGCCTTCTCTTTGATATGATCACCGGTGTCAGACGCGTTCTCTAGCGGCCGTGTACGGCCAGCCCTTCGGCCGAGGGCCACAATTTCATGGCTTCCTGAATTACGGTATCGAATTCCTGGGTAATTGGATACGTGGCGCTTCGATCGAAAACACGCTGAGCGATTCGCGACTTAATGCGAGAGGACATCAACGGCTGATCGGCATGTGCTTCGTCGGTGCCGAAGTACAAGCCATTTTCGCCTGTCGTATCCGCCAGTTCAGGGCTACCCGGGGCCACGACATGTACGTCACGCGCTTCGATGAATTCGAGGAAACCTTCATACATGGTGTCGCTTACACGGAACTCCTTGATGAATTCGCTCCGCCTTCCCTCCCACTCGTGGGCAAACGCATCACCCTGCCGGTCCAACCATAAGCGCGAAAAGTCATTGTCGAGCGAGCGGCCAATAATGCTCTTCACGAACTCGGATACGGAATCCGGATAGACGATATAGTCGGGTAGAATGCCGCCGCCGCCGAAAACGATACGCCCGGAGTCGGTCATGTATTTCAGTGAGTCCGGAATCTGCTCCTTGATCTCATCGATACTTAGCGTGCGGTCGCGTCTGTAACGATCATATTTCTCCTTGTAGTAATCGTCCCTGACCCCGTTGTCGTAGGGAGTCTGAATGAGGCGCCCTGAAGGAGTATAGAATCTAGAGATGGTCAGGCGCAGCACGCTTCCGTCACGAAGCGCGAACTGCTTCTGCACGAGCCCCTTTCCGAAGGTACGTCTGCCGACGATCAGAGCCCGATCATGATCCTGAAGGGCACCGGCAACGATCTCGCTTGCGGACGCAGAATGTTCATTGACGAGAACCATAACGGCACCTTCCTCGAAGGAATCGCCGCCTTTCGCTCTGCTTTCTTGATTGTAGTCGTCGTGTCGGCTCCTAGCTTCGACGATCAGGCGGTCCGCAACGAGGAATTCATCGCTGATTTTGACGGCCATGTCCATGAACCCTCCGGCATTCTCTCGAAGGTCGAGTACCAGACGCTGCATGCCCTGCCCCTTCAAATCCTCCATCGCCGCCATAAATTCATCATATGTGGTGCGTGCAAAGCGGTTCAGCCGGATATAGCCCGTCTGATCATCGAGCATATAGTGGGCGTCCTTCGTATAGAGCGGGATCTTGTCGCGGGTAATCGTGAAGTCCAGCGTCTCTGAATATCCCGGCCGCCTTACCGTCACATCGACCTGCGTTCCTCGCGGCCCCTTCAAGTTTTTCTGAACGTCGGTATGCGTGTAGCCAATCGCCGTGGAGTCGTCGATCCCCACGATCCGGTCGCCGGAGAGGAGACCCGCCTGCTCACTGGGGCCGCCCGGCAGTGGATTCAAGACGGTAACGGTATCCTGTTCGTTCTCACCCTCGATGATCTCATATGAGATTCCGATGCCTTCAAACGTCGCGTTGAAGTCCTCACGCACCTTCTCCATCTGTTTCGCATCGATGTAGACAGAGTGGGGATCGAGCTCTCGAAGCATGCCTCTTATGGCACTCTCGGTCAGGACGGATGAATCGACATCCTGCACGTAACGCTCGTTGATCGTTAGAAAGGCGTTTTCGAGCTTCTTGAGCGACTCGAACGTATCATCCCCTGATACGACGGCACCGATCTCCATGCCGAGCAGAACGCCGACGAGCAGGAGGAGAACAGCAGAGGTCACAACTTTGCGATATCGCTTCATACGAACGGGATAGTCTCTAGCTTGAAAGGTGGTATCGTGTTTTCGGATCGCTGCGACGATCCACAGCATAGTTCGTTACAAATTGGTACAGGGCCTTACGCGTTAGGATCCCCACGTTGGAACGTAGGAGGTTGGTTGTGAATTACGGACCCAACCAATAGCCCGTGCCGATATCAACTCTCCAATTTCATGCCATCAGCCCAACTCACGAACAAAGACGTATCGCGACTGCTCAAAGAAACGGCCTCGCTCATCGAACTCACCGGTGGCAATGAATTTCGCGCGCGCTCGTTCAGCAGCGCCGCCCGAACGATTGAACGCCTTGAGGAGCCCGTTTCTACGTTGATTGAATCGGATACGTTGCAAGACGTACGCGGGATCGGTGCGGGACTGGCGGCCCAGATCCGCGAGATCGTACAGCGTGGCACGTTCGAAGTGTACGATGATCTTTTAAGCGCGATTCCGCCTGGCTTGACGGATATTTTGAGGGTGAAAGGTCTTGGTGCCAAGAAGGTTCGTCGCATCTGGCAGACCCTGGGTATAACGACGCTGCAGGAGCTGGAGGAGGCCGCCATGATCGGCCATCTTGCGGACCTCGACGGTTTTGGGGTGAAGACGCAGGAGAATGTCCTGGCCAATCTCCTGCTTTTGAAACAGTACGGTTCGAAGCGACAGTATGCTCGAGCGGTTATCGTAGCCGAGCCGATCCTCGAGCGAGTGCGATCGATGCCGGGGATTGATGTCGCCGAATATACAGGCGAGCTCAGGCGGAAGTCAGAGATCGTTTCCTCGGCGGCAATAGTTGCCGGCAGCGACAACCCGAAACAGTCCGCTGAAGCGCTTTCAGATATGTGGACACTGCACATAGCAGAGGACGCAGGGCGAGCACATCTTGAGGGCAAACTCCCCGATGGACTTCCGCTGACGATCTACGTCGTTCCAATCGAGGAATTCGGCAGCACACTCTGGCGGCTCACAGGTTCAGCCGACCACGTCGCAGCGTTCGAGGCGGAATACGGCGTTGCCGGCGCGGCCGCTGACGAGACGGATGTATATTCGCGCGCCGGCCTCCCTTTCATCGAACCCGAGCTACGCGAAGACCTCGGTGAGCTGGAGGCCGCAAAGGCCGGCGCGCTTCCGAAACTGATCACCGAGAACGATCTCCGCGGAACGCTGCATAACCACTCGAATTACAGCGACGGTGCACATTCGATTCGACAAATGGTAGGCGCTGCCGTATCGATAGGGTACTCATATTATGGCGTTTGCGATCACAGTCGATCACTTGCTATCGCGAACGGTCTCGCGATCGACCGTCTGAAGACGCAGCAGGCAGAGATTGATCAGCTCAACGAGGATCTCGCTCGCGGCGACGGACCGCCGTTCCGCATCTTCAAAGGCACCGAGAGCGATATCTTGGATGATGGGTCGCTCGACTATCCACCCGACGTACTGGCGTCGTTCGATTTTGTTGTAGCGAGTATC
>Ga0299914_10001116_pt1 | contig 17318 bp, 17 predicted proteins | sample RVTome_10_FD_201361 | JGI IMG/M metagenome (GOLD analysis project Ga0299914, IMG submission 201361) | Soil microbial communities from uranium-contaminated site in the Upper Colorado River Basin, Wyoming, United States - RVT153D57 (version 2) ...
GGACCACCTCGGGCGGTTTCGTGTTCGTCACCATCCTGGCCGGCACCGGCAGCGTGATCGCGCCGTTCCTCGGCTCGCTCTTGTTCGAGATGGTCCGCAGCTTCGCCATGGCCTACGCGCCGGAGACGTGGCAGCTGATGCTGGGCGCCGCTCTGCTCGTGACCATCCTGTTCTTCCCGGGCGGCCTGTGGTCCTTGTTCGAGCGCCGTCGGGCGCGGGCCTGAGCGATGGCGCCGATCCTCGAGGTTCATGAGCTCGGCAAGACCTTCGGCTCGATCACCGCAGCGCGCGACATCACGGTCGCCGTGCCGGCCGGGCAGACGCTCGGCATCATCGGTGCGAACGGCGCCGGCAAGACCACCTTCGTCAACCTGATCACCGGCTACCTCAAGCCGAGCACCGGGCGGATCCTGTTCGAGAGGCGGGACATCACCGACCTGTCGCCGCGCGAGATCACGCGGCTCGGCGTCTGCCGCTCCTTCCAGGTGCCGCAGGTCTTCCCGACCATCAGCGTGCTCGACAACATGGCGATCGCGCTCGGCATAGCGCGGCGCGGCGCGGGCGCGCTCTGGCGCCCCCTGCGCAGCCGGCGCCTGGTCGAGGACGCCGGGGCGATCCTCGAGCGTTACCGGATCGCGGACTATCGCGACGCGCTCGCCAGCACGCTGCCCCAGGGCGTGCGCAAGCTGCTCGACATCGCCATGGCGGTCGCGGCCGAGCCGCGCATCGTGCTGCTCGACGAGCCGACCAGCGGCATCAGCGTCGAGGAGAAGTACGAGATCATGGAGGTGGTGGTGGGCGCGTTGCGGGCGAGCGGGCTCACCATCCTGTTCGTCGAGCACGACATGGAGATCGTCGAGCGCTATGCCGACCGGGTGCTGGCGTTCTACGACGGCACGGTGATCGCGGACGGCCCGCCGGACGAGGTGCTGCACGACGAGAAGGTCAAGCAGTTCGTGGTCGGCGAGACCTTGCACCGGACGGCCCGGCAGGGCGCGGCCGCGGCTCATGCTTAGGGTGAGCGGCCTCGACGCGCGGATCGGCCCGGTGCCGATCCTGCACGAGGTCGGCCTGGCGCTCGAGGACGGCGAGATGTGCGGCCTGATCGGCCGCAACGGCGCCGGTAAGACCACCTTCATGCGGGCGCTCATGGGTCTGGTGCCGGCGAGCGGCCGGGTCGAGCTCGGTGATCTCGACCTGATGGCGGTGCCGCCGCACCGGCGGCCGCATCTCGGCCTCGGCTACATGCCCGAGGACCGGCGGCTGGTGCCAGACTTCACCGTCGAGGAGAACCTCATGCTGCCGGCCTGGTCGATGGGCGTCGAGGGCGCGCACGGCCGGCTGGACTGGATCGTCTCGCTCATGCCCGAGATCGAGCGCTTCCGTCTTGTCCGCGCCAACCAGCTGTCCGGCGGCCAGCAGAAGATGGTGGCGCTCGGCCGCGCGCTGATGGCCGGCACGAGGCTCCTCCTCCTTGACGAGCCGTTCGAGGGCCTGGCCCCCGCCCTTGCCCGCCGGCTCGCCCAGGTGCTCTCGGACCTCAAGCAGGAAGGCGTCTCGGTGCTGCTCGCCGAGTCCAACGAGACCCACGTCGCCGACCTGCTCGACCGGGTGTTCCACATCGAGCGCGGCCGCGTCGTCCTGAGTTAGCCGTGGGAAGAAAGCTCAGCGGCCGAGACGACCCTCGAACATTGTGATCGGCGGGTGGGCGTCGAGATCGGTGATCACGTCGAGAAGCGTCGGCTCGCCCGAGGCGAGTGCCGTCCCGAGCGCGTCGCGGTAGTCGTCCGGATCCTCGATGCGCTCCGCCCGCCAGCGGCAGGCGCGCGCGATCGCCGCGTGATCGACCGGCGAGAAATCGCAGGCGTCGGTATGCGCCCCGAACAGCACGTCCTCGGCGTCCTTCTGATAGCCGAGGCCCTGATTGTTGAGCACGGTTAGCACGACCGGCAGGCGCATGCGGCGCGCGGTCTCGAGCTCCGCCCAGACATGGGCGAAGCCGCCATCGCCCGCGACGCACAGCACCGGCCGGTCCGGGGCGGCGACCTTGGCGCCGAGCGCGAGCGGCAGCCCCCAGCCTAGCCCGGCCATGCCGCGCGGCGTGACGAAGCGCTGCCCGGGCCGGCGCGCACGAAGATAGTTGCAGACCCAGATCGAGGCGTAGCTGGCGTCCGCCACGACGATGGTCTCCGGGGTGAGGAGCGCATCCATCTCGCCCATCAGCCGCTCGGGCCTCACCGGTTTTTCCCGACTCTGCAGAACGGATGCAGCCTCCTCGCGGTGCGCCTTTGTTCCGACCGCGATGGCCGCCTCGAGCCCGGCGCGCGCCGCGCGGCGTTTTTCGAGATCTCTCCCGGCCAGAGCTTCCCGCAGCGCCTGCAGGGTCGAGCGCGCGTCGCCCAGGAGGCGCACGGCCTCGTAGTTGCGCCCGATCTCGCACGGGTCGATGTCCAGATGGATGTAGACGGCGCCGTCTGGGAACAGCTGCCAGGAATCCGTGCCGTTCTGATTGGTGCGCGTGCCGATCAGCAGCACGACGTCCGCCTGGTCGATCAGCGGCCGGTGATGGCGGGCCATGCCGCGCGGGCCCATGAAGTAGCCGGCCACGCCGAGCGAGAGCGGATGAGCCTCGTCGACTGCGCCCTTGCCCATGCTGGTGGTGGCGACCGGAAGAGCCGCCTCCTCCTGTAGGCGGGCGAGCTCGTCAGCGGCATCCGACAGATGAACGCCGCCGCCGGCCACGACCAGCGGCCGCTCGGCGTCCGCCAGCAGATCGGCGGCGCGCGCCACGGCAGCAGGATCGGCGACCGGGCGATCGATGGGGTAGCGGCCGAGGCTCGCCTGGCGCCCCGAAGAAGCCGGCGCCGGCTCGTCGAACACGTCGTAGGGGCAGAGCAGCACGACCGGGCCGGGGCGCCCGCCGGCCGCGGCGGTGAACGCGAGGTCGATCGTGTCCTCCAGCCGCTCCGCCATGCCGATCCGAAAAATCTGCTTGGCGCAGCCCTGGAACAGGGCAACCTGGTCGATTTCCTGGAAGGCGTTCCTGTCGGTGCGTGCCCGGGCCACGTCCTGGACGATGGCGACGATCGGGACCGAGGCTTTCAGCGCCTCGGCGAGGCCGGGCACGAGCAGGGTCGCGGCCGGCCCGTTCTGCGCGGTGACCACGCCGACCTTGCGGGAGATACGGGCGTAGCCGTCGGCCATGGCGGTCCCGGCGTTCTCGGTGCGGTAGCCGATCTGGCGCAGGCCGAATTCCGGCGCCGCGAGGTGCAGCTGCGAGGGTATGCTCTGGCCGAACATCACCTCGACGCCGTGGCGCGCGAGAGCCTGGGCCATGGTGTGCGCGGCCGTCCGGTTGCTCTGCCGTGCCGAAGCCTGGCCGGTCATGTCCTCCCCCGTCTCGACCTAGTGCTGGGTGTCGCGGAGTATGCAGACCGTCGGGCTAGAGGGCCAGCGAGCAGTCGACCCAGCCGCCGCCGGCCTCGTGGGACTGCACGGCCGCCTCCATGAACCGCACGCCGCGCGCGCCGTCCACAACGGTCGGATAGTCGAGGATCGAGCGGTCGATCTCGCGCCCGTCGCGCCGCGCCTCGATGGCGAGCGCGATCTCGGTGTAAAGATTTGCCCAGGCCTCGGGCCAGCCTTCCGGATGGCCGCGCGGCGTGCGGGTGAAGCGCGCCGCGGCCGGCATGACGCCCGCGCCGAAGCCGCGGCTGATGGTGCGCGCCGGCTCGCCGAGCGGCGTGAAGTGTAGAAGCTCCGGCAGCTCCTGGTGCCATTCCAGCCCGGCTTTCTCGCCATAGACCCGGATCCTGAGGCCGCAGGCGTTGCCGGGCGCTGCCTGGGTGACGATCAGCGTGCCCGGCACGTCGCCCGCGAAGCGCACGGCCATGAAGGCGGTATCGTCGAGCTGCTTGGGCGCGCCGCAGACGTGCAGCTCGGCGCGCAGCCGGGTCATCTCGAGCCCCGTGACGAAGCAGGCGAGATGGTGCGCATGGGTGCCGATGTCGCCGACCGTCAGCACCGGTCCCGAGCGCGCAGGGTCGAGCCGCCAGGGCGCGCGCGTGCCGCCGTCGGTCTGGTCGCGCGCGTGGTGCTCCTGGAAGTACTCGACGTGCACCTGGCGGGGGCGGCCGAGCTCGCCCGCGGCCACCAGCTCGCGCGCCTGGCGCACCATGGGATAGGCGGCAAACGCGTGGGTGACGCCGAACACCAGCCCCGATCTCCTCACGACCTCGACGAGGTCGAGGGCGTCGGCGAGATTGGTGGTGAGCGGCTTGTCGCAGATCACGTCGACCCCGCGCTCCAGGAACGCGCGGGCGATGGCGTGGTGCGTGCTGTTCGGCGTGGCGATCGTGACCACCTCGATGCCATCGGTACGCTTGGCCTCGGCCTCCGCCATGGCGCGATAGTCGAAATAAGTCCGGTCCTCCGCGAGCAGCCAGTCGCGGCCCGATTCCCTGGCCTTGTCCGGATCGGACGACAGGCAGCCCGCGACCAGCTCGTAGCGGTCGGAGATGCGGGCGCCCATGGCGTGCACCTCGCCGATGAACGCGTCGCGGCCGCCGCCCACCATGCCGAGCCGCAACCGCCGAAGGGGCCGCGGGAACCGCGTGAACGCATCCGACATCTCGCCTCCCCTTCGTGCTTTTGCCGACGGCACCGGGAGGCGAGGCTCAGACCGTCGCCGGCCGCGCCAGGCGCCTTGCGTTCTGGGTGACGCGCTTATGGTAGGGCATGAGCGCGGCGGCCGTCGATGCCGTGGCGAGCTCGGTGAGAACGGCCGACAGACTGGCGAGGCGCTGCACGGCCGCGGCCGCGGCATCAGCCTGCAGCTGGATCGCCCGGCCGGGCGTCGCGCAGCGGGCGAGGCGGTTGGCCGCCTGAATTGCCTGCGACGTCTCGGCCTGCCAGTAGCCGAGCCAGGCGCGCTGCGCCTTGCTGGCCGCCTCGACGATCGCGAGCCCCGCGAGTCCCAAGGCCTCAATCTTCTCAGAGCTCATGCGGAAGATCTCGACGTGATCGGCCCGGAGCGGATCCTCGACCGCGGCGCGCAGGAGCTCGCCGCGCCGGTTGAGCACCGAGAGCGCCGCGAGCGCCGCCTGCCCGTTGTCGACGGCGATGCGCGAGAGGCTCGTGCCGGTGCGCGCCATGGTGCGAGCATCGCGCGCGGCGCGTCTTTTTCCGGTGGACATGCAGCTTCCTTCCGTCGCGCCCGAAAGATCACTCGGGCGGCGCTTCCTGCCCAATAGCACGCGCGGGTGAAGAAAAAGCCGGCGACCATTGGTCGCCGGCGGGCCGATCCCGAGAATGCGACCGATCAGGCCGCGACCTTCAAGGCCGTCTTGTTGACGTCGGAAAGGGCGATCTGGTTCAGCTTTTGGTCGGCCTGCTTCTCCTCCTCGAGGGTCTGGTTGAGGAGCTGCGCGACCTCGTTCTGGCCGAGTGCCTCGGCGAGCGCGCAGACCGAGCCGTAGCTCGCGATCTCGTAGTGCTCGACCTTCTGGGCCGCCGCGATCAGCGCCACGTCGAGGACCTCGGGAGTCTTGATCTCCTCCATCATCTCCTTGGCTTCCTCGATCAAGCCCTCCATCGCCTCGCAGGTCTTGCCGCGGGTGCGCGTGTCGAGCTTGTCGAACACCTGCTCGAGCCGGTCGACCTGGCCCTTCGTCTCCTCGAGATGATGCTCGATGGCCTGGCGCAGCTTGTCGGACTTGGTCGCCTTGGCCATCTTGGGCAGGGCTTTCACGAGCTGCTTCTCGGCGTGATAGATGTCGCGCAGCTCGTCGATCAGAAGATCCTGAACTGATTTCACAGCCATTGTCGTGTTCTCCCGGTGAAGGCGTGCAGTTGGTCAGGGGCGCGCCTCGCGAGCCTGAGAACGAAGTGCTTGCCGATCAGTTCCGAGAGGGGCATGGGCGATCCTCCGATGCGGGCCGACACACCCGGAAGCTGCCGTCGGTTCCCCCGCGTTTCGACACCGGACGGGGTGTATCGCCGAGGCTCGAAAGCGAGTAACCAGGGGCGGTCGGGGGCGTTGCGCGCGCGGCACTCGTCCCTTCGCGCCCGAGCAGATGGAAGCTGCCATGGTCGATCCCAAACTGTTCCGGCCGGACACGATGGCCCTGCATGCCGGTCAACGACCCGACCCGGCCACCGGTGCTCGGGCGGTGCCCATCTATCAGACCACCTCCTACGTGTTCACCGATCCCGACCAGGCGGCCTCCCTGTTCAATCTGGAGCGCGCCGGGCATATCTACTCGCGCATCTCCAACCCAACGGTCGCGGTGCTCGAGGAGCGGCTTGCCGCCCTGGAAGGCGGCGTCGGCGCGGTCGCCACCGCGAGCGGTCAGGCTGCCCTGCACCTTGCGATCGCCACCCTGATGGGCGCCGGCCAGCACATCGTCGCCTCGAAGTCGCTCTACGGCGGCAGCACCAACCTTCTGAAGCTCACCTTGCCGCGCTTCGGCATCGAGACGTCCTTCGTCGATCCGCGCGAGCCCGCGGCCTTCGCCGGGGCGATCCGCCCCGAGACCCGCCTCCTGTTCGGCGAGACGATCGGCAATCCGGGGCTCGAGGTGCTCGACATCCCGGAGGTCGCGAGGGTCGCGCACGCTCATGGCCTGCCGCTCCTGGTCGACAACACCTTTGCCACGCCGTATCTGTCGCGGCCGATCGAGCTCGGGGCCGATCTGGTCCTGCACTCGGCCACCAAGTGGCTGGGCGGCCACGGGGTCGCGATCGGCGGCGTGCTGGTGGACGGCGGCCGCTTCGACTGGGCGGGCTCGGCCGAAAAGTTCCCGACCATGACCGAGCCCTATGCCGGCTACGACGGTCTGGTCTATCTGGACACCTACGGCCCCTCCGCCTTCCACATGCGCGCCCGGACCGAGGGGCTGCGCGACTTCGGCGCCTGCATGAGCCCGCAGAATGCCTTCTACATCCTTCAGGGGGTCGAGACCCTGCCGGTGCGCATGGCGCGGCACGTCGCCAACACGCGCGCCGTCCTCCAGTTCCTCGCGAAGCACGAGGCGGTCGGCTACGTTCTCCATCCTTCGCTCGCCACCCACGCCGACCATCGCCTGGCCGAGCGGCTGCTGCCCAGGGGCGCCGGCTCGATCGTCACCTTCGGTGTCAAGGGCGGCCGCGAGGCGGGGCGGCGTTTCATCCAGGCCTGCGAGCTCGCCTCGCACCTCGCCAATGTCGGCGACGCCAAGACGCTCGTGATCCACCCGGCCTCCACCACGCATCTTCAGGTCGGCGCCGAGGCGCTGAAGGCAGCCGGCGTCGGCGAGGAGATGGTCCGCCTCTCGGTCGGCCTCGAGGATCCAGCCGACATCGTCGAGGATCTCGATCGCGCCCTGCGCCGTTCGCAGAAGGGCTGAGGGGACGCCATGAAGATCGAGCTGGGCGGCCGGAAGGTCTTCCTCGCCGATTACGGCAGGTGGTTCAATCCGGAGCGGCCGAGTATCCTGTTCGTGCACGGCGCCGGCATGGACGGCTCGGTCTGGCCGCTGCAGGCGCGCCATTTCGCCTATCGCGGCTGGAACGCGCTGGCGGTCGATTTGCCGGGCCATGGCCGCAGCGAGCCGCTCGACGAGGGCGCTCTGGCGTCGATCGAGGCCATGAGTACCTGGCTCCTGCGCCTGATCGAGGCGATCGGCGCGCGCGATGCCCGTCTGGTCGGCCATTCCATGGGCGCCCTCGCCGCGCTCGAAGCGGCGGCAGGGGCAGGCGAAGCGCTTGGCGGCATCGCCCTGCTCGGCGCCGCGCCAACCATGCCGGTGCATCCCGCGCTGCTGGAGACGGCGGGAAGCCCCTCGCCGATCGCGCCCGAGCTGATCTGCGACTGGGGCTTCGGGCCGGCCGGCCATTTCGGCGGCCACCGCTCGCCCGGCAGCTGGATGCAGGGCCACGCGCTCGCTTTGCTCGGCCGCTCGGCAGGGCCGCTGCTGCACGCCGACCTCGCCGCCTGCAACGCCTATCGGGGCGGTCTCGAGGCGGCGGCCAGGGTGTCCTGCCCGGCCCTGGTGGTCTCGGGCGAGCTTGATCGCATGACGCCGGCGAGGCAAGGCGCGAAGCTCGCCGAGGCGATCGAGGGCGCAAGGTTCGTCGCGCTGCCCGGCTGCGGCCACATGATGATGGTCGAGCAGCCCGACGCCACGCTCGACGTCCTGATCGAGTTTTTCCTCCGTTCGACCTCGTAGGATCGGTGCGCCGCCAGCGCGTCGGCTGGGAGCCGCGGGATCGGCCGCTCTGTTGCGCACAGTTTTACTTGCGCTAGATTGCTTTCCGCGAATCGCTGCCAGCCGAGATCCCGGGGGCGAGAACCGCGTATCCTCTGGTGCGAAACGCGATTGTCTGGCTTGGCCACAACGGAACAAGGAGAACGAGCATGATCGGTCAGGCAACGCTGGGTCGGGCTTTGGGCGCGCTGCTCGGCCTGACGGCCCTCGGCCTGCTGCTGGTCACGACCGGCTGCAACACCATGAGGGGCATGGGGGAGGATATCGAGGCGGCCGGATCCGGCATATCGGGCACCGCCGAAGACACCGAGGAGGCGATCGAGGAGGAGGTCGACGAGGAGCAGTAGTCGCGAGGCGCCGCCGCGGCGCCGGAAGGCTCAGCGATAGCTGATCACCTGGCACATGGCTCCGCCCGGGCCGGCCGCCAGGGCAGCCATGACCTGCGGCAGGCGCTCGAACGGAACCGCCGGCTCGAGCAGGGCGTCGAGGCGCGGGTCGGCCAGGAGGCGAAGCGCCAGCGCGAGGCGGCGGCGAGGGTCCCAGCGGGCGCGCCGCGAGCCCGCTACCGCGCCGACTTGGCTCGAGCGCAGGGTTAGCCGCCGGCTGTGAAAAGCCGCACCGAGCGGCGCCGGCACGAGACGATCGCCGTACCAGCCGAGCTCCAGCACCGTAGCCTCGAAGCCGGCCAGAGAGAGCGCGGTCGCCAGCCCTTCAGGCGCGCCGCTGGCGTGGATCACGAGGTCGGCATCGCCCGCGGCGTCGGCCGGCAGAGCGAACCCGGCGCCGAGCGCTCCCGCGATGCGAGCCTTTTCCGGATCGACATCGATCAGCTGCAGCTCGATGCCCGGCATGCGCGAGAGCAGGGCCGCCGCCAGGACGCCGACCACGCCCGCGCCGACCACCGCGATCCGATCACCGATCCGCGGGGCGGCATCCCAGAGGCCGTTCAGGGCGGTCTCCATGTTGGCCGCCAGCACCGCGCGCGCGTCCGGCACGTCGTCGGGCACCGGCAAGACGGCGGCAGCCGGGACGACATAGCGGTCCTGGTGGGGGTACAGGCAGAACACCCGGCGCCCGCGCATCTCCGCCGATCCCTCCGCGACCGTCCCGACCGAGCTGTAACCGTATTTGACCGGGAAGCCGAGCTCGCCCGCCTGGAACGGCGCGCGCATCGCCTGGTGCTGGCTTGCCGGCACCTCGCCCCGAAACACCAAGCTCTCGGTGCCGCGGCTGATGCCGCTGGCGACCGCCTCGATGAGGACCTCGTCCCGGCCGGGCCGGCCCACGCGCTCGCGCCTCAGCTCGCCTCTGCCCGCCTCCACGATCCAGAACGCCCTCGCCTCAGCCATCGAGGCGGCACTCGAACAGGAGGTCGCGGCCGAGCTCGAAACGTCTTACCTCCGGGCGCAGCCCGGCGCTGATCCTCTGGATCTCCGGCAGCGTGATGCTCGGCCGTCCGGAGCCGATGATCAGAGGTGCGATGGTGATCTGCAGCCGGTGCAGGCACCGGGCGGCGAGGAAGCTGGACACGGTCACCCCGCCGCCCTCGACGAATACCCGCCGGATCCCCCGCTCGGCCAGCGCGTCGAGCACGGCCCGCGGCGATAGCCGGTCGTTGCGGGCCGGCAGCGCAAGCAGCTCGGCCTGCCCGACGCGCTGGCTTGGCGGTGCGCATCGCCGGTCGCAGACCAAGAGCGTCGGCGCCTCGCCGTCCTGGAAGACCTGATAGCGGTCACCGAGCATGCACCGCGGATCGAGCACGACGCGAATCGGGTTGTCTCCCTCCACCTCGCGCACCGTGAGCTGCGGGTCGTCGTGGCGCACCGTGCCGGCACCGACCAGCACGGCATCGAACAGCGCCCGCATGCGATGATTGTGGGTCACGTCCTCGGGCCCCGTGACCCAGCGCGAGGCGCCGTTTGCGGCGGCGATCCGTCCATCCAGGCTCTGCCCGAGATGCGCCACGACGAAACGCTCCGGACAGCCTTGACAAAGGGGCCGGTACCGATCCAGAAGGCGCCGCGCCGCATGATCGACTGCGTGGTCGTGCCGGAATAGACCGTTCGGCTGCGGCGTCACTGAACGAGTGGCCGCACGGCATTGAGGGGCGGCATCGCCGCCTCTCGCCAAAGCGATCAGAAAGCGCCAGGCGTTCTGCTCGTTCATGCCCATCCAGAAGAGACTTGCGGCGCGGCACCTGACCGCGGTGCCGCCGGCCGGCGAGCAATCTACATATGGCTACGGGAGGAGCCGTCAAATCATGTTCAGAGCGCCGAATTTGCCGGAGATGGCCGGGCCGGGCCTGTGTGCGATCCTGACGAGCGTCGCGGCGGTCGCCGGCGTGACCGCGGGGCTCGGCTGGGTTCTCGAGCAGCAGGCGCAATGGCCGCATCTTCGCGTACAGGCCGGCCTGCTCGGCTACACCGTGATCGGGCTGGTTGTGGCGGTCGCTGCCAATCGGCGCCTGCGCGGCGGCTCCTTCGGGCTGGCCAACCAGCTCACCCTGCTGCGCTCGGCGCTGGTCTGCCTGATCGGCAGCGCGCTGCTCGCGAGCGGTCAGGCGCCGATCGAGAGCTGGAGCGTGTCCGCGCTGGTCGCCACGGCGCTCGCCCTCGATTTTCTCGACGGGCAGGTGGCGCGGCGGCTCGGGCTCGTCTCGGCGTTCGGCGCCCGCTTCGACATGGAGATCGACGCGCTTCTGATCCTGATCCTGGCGATCCTGGTCTGGCAGGTCGGGCGGGTCGATGCCTGGGTTCTGGCGATCGGACTGATGCGCTACGGCTTCGTGCTGGCCGGGCGGCCCTGCGCCTGGCTGCGTGCGCCCCTACCCCCGAGCCGCCGGCGCCAGACCGCCTGCGCGGTGCAGGGAGTGGCGCTTCTGGTCTGTGTGCTGCCGCCGGTCGCGCCCTGGATTGCCGGGCTGACCGCCGGCGTCGCCCTTGCCGCGCTCGCCGGCTCCTTCGCGGCGGACGTGCGCTGGCTGTGGCGCGCGCGGCCACCGGCTCCCGGCCCGCTCGCCGGGGCGGCGCGCTTGATCGCCGGAACGCGGGCGCCATATTTCAGGTGGCGGACAGCCGTATGCGGACGAGTCCCCCAGGGCATTGCCCGGGCTACGAAAAGGGCCGTCGCAACGCCTCCGGGGACCGGGCTCCAATGACCAACTCAGAACTGCGACCGAACGGCCCTCTGGTGTCGGTCGACCGGGCGATGGCCGAGTTGCGCCGCGGCCGCTTCGTGATCATCGAAGGCGACGAAGGGGCAACGCTCGTCCAGGCTGCCGAGACGGTCACCCCCGAGGGCCTTGCTGGGCTGAGCCGGCTCGCCAATGGCCATGCCTGCCTCGCCTTGACCGCCGAGCGGGCGAGCGCGCTGAACCTGCCGGCGACGCGGACTCGTGACCCCGTGACCCTGCCGCTCGACTCCGGGATGGATGCCGACACCGTCCGCCGGCTCGTCGACCCGACATTGGAGGGAGCGGCCACACCCGGCATGTCGGCGGGGCTGCGTCCGATCGCCCACGACGGCTGCCTGGCCGCGGCGATCCGACTGTCCAAGCTCGCCCAGCTCCTTCCGGCGGCGGTCGGAGCCGCCCTGCCGGGCGAGGTGTTCGTCAGGCTTGATGCGTTCGCCGCCGAGAGGAATCTCTTGCGGGTCGCCGTGCGGGCCATCGCCGACTACCCGAAGCTCGCCGCCGCGACCCTGCGGCCTGCCGGCGCGGCGCGCGTGCCACTGGAGGCAGCCGAGAGCGCGCGGGTGGTCGGTTTCCGGCCGGCCGACGGCAGCGTCGAGCAGTTCGCCATCCTGATCGGCGAGCCGGAGAAGCATCAGCCGGCGCTCTGCCGCCTGCACTCGGAATGCTTCACCGGCGACCTTCTGGGCTCGCTGCGCTGCGACTGTGGGCCGCAGCTGCAGAGCGCGCTTTTGCGCATGGCCGAGGAGGGGCACGGCCTTGTGCTCTATCTCTCCCAGGAGGGCCGCGGCATCGGCCTGATCAACAAGCTGCGCGCCTATCAGCTGCAAGACGCCGGCCTCGATACGGTCGATGCCAACCAGCATCTAGGCTTCGAGCCGGACGAACGCTCGTTCCAGGCGGCCGCGGTCATGCTGCGCCATCTCGGCATCGAGAGCGTGCGCCTGATGACCAACAATCCGGCCAAGGTCGAGGCGCTGGTCGAGGAGGGCGTCGACGTGGTCGAGCGGGTGCCCCACGCGACCGCCCCGACCTTGCACAACCGCGCCTATCTGACGACCAAGGCGGTCCGCAGCGGCCACCTGCTCGACCTGGTGCCGCAGGCATGACCGAGGAGATCTTCCGCGCCGACGCCTACGCCCGGCGCTGCGAGGCCGCGGTGGCGGCCAGCGAGGCGTCGGGCGTCGTCCTCGACCGCACAGTGTTCTATGCCCGGGGCGGCGGCCAGCCGGGCGATCGAGGCTGGCTCGTGCTGGAGGACGGCACCCGGCTCGAGGTGGTCGACACGATCAAGGGTGCGGAGGCCGGCGCCATCCTGCACCAGCTCGTCGAGGGCGTCCGACAGCCGCCGGGCGGCGCAAAAGTGGCCGCCGAGATCGACTGGCGGCGCCGCCATCGGCTGATGCGCATGCACAGCGCGATGCATCTCTTGTGCGCAGCGATCGCCTGCCCGGTGACCGGCGGTCAGGTCGGCGACGCGAAGAGCCGGCTCGACTTCGACCTGCAGGGCGGCTCGGTCGACAAGGACGAGGTGGGGGAGAAAATCGAGCGCTGGATCGCCGAGGACCGGCCGATCCGCGCGTCCTGGATCGAGACCGGGGAGCTCGAGGCGCGCCCCGACCTGGTCCGAACCATGTCGGTCCGGCCGCCGACAGCGAGCGGCCGGGTGCGCCTGATCGAGATCGAGGGCGTCGACCTTCAGGCCTGCGGCGGCACCCATGTCCGCTCGACCGGAGAGATCGGCGCCGTCCAGGTCGGCAAGCTCGAGAATAAGGGCCGGCAGAACCGGCGGATAAGCCTGACGCTGATCGATTAGCTTCGCGTTCTCGCGATATCGAAGCTGGCGAACGGCGACGGCAGCCACGACGCGGGATCCCTGCAATCAACTTGTGACTCGGCGAGCCGAGGCCTAGACTGCTCTCCTTTAGAAAGGTCAGAGCATGCCGCGGATCGCATTCTTGCTGGCGTTTGTTTTGGGTATTTCGCTCCCGGCCATGGCAGGGCCGCTCCACGATGCGGCGCGCGATGGTGACCTCGCGGCGGTCGAAGCTGCTTTGGCCCAAGGTGCAGAGATCGATGCGCAGGGCGACAACGGCGAGACGCCCCTGATCCTCGCGATCCTGGCCGGCAATGATGCGGTGGCCCAATTCATGATCGATAAGGGCGCCGGAATTCAGGGACGAAACGCCGGTGGATTCACGCCCTTGCACGCAGCAGCCTATGCCGGCGACGCCGTGATCGCACAGGTGCTGATCGCTAAGGGCGCCGATATCAATGACGCCCAGAACAAGGCCGGCGTCACGCCGCTGTTTCCTGCGATCGAGGAAGACCACAAGGCCGTTGCGGAGCTGTTGATCGCCAAAGGAGCCAGCCTCTCCTCGAAGGAGCGCCACGGCTATACGCCACTGACGCGTGCCCTTTTCAAGGATCACAAAGACATCGTGACCTTGCTGAGGGCGCACGGCGCCGAATGCCAGTCGCCCGACTTGCTGGGCGATTCCCTTCATCGGGAATGCCTCGACATGGGCAAATGAGGACTTCGTCAAAACACAGGGATTCCCTCCCTGGTAGGAGTGCAGGAGATGACTGAAATGATGAACGGAAGCCTGGCCCGTGCTTGCCACGTGGCGCTGGTCGCCGGGTTGGCCCTGCTCGCGTCGAGCGCGCCGGCCGGCGCAGGCACGGCCGTCAACACGGGCTACTTCGGCGATGTAGCCATCGAAGGCTATGATCCGGTCGCCTACTTCACGGACGGTGAGGCAACACAGGGATCGGAGGACTTTGCCTACGATTGGCTCGGCGCCACCTGGTATTTCGCCAACACCGAGCATCGCGACCTGTTCGCCGAGCAGCCGGTGAGATACGCGCCGCAGTACGGCGGTCACTGCTCCGCCGGGGCCGCCTTCGGCGAGAGCACCGCCAACATCGACCCGGAAGCGTGGACCATTGTCGATGGCAAGCTCTACCTGCAGTATTCCAAGGCGGGGGTGAAGGAGTGGGAGCGCGATCGCGCGAACATGATCGCCGCAGCCGACCAGAAATGGCCGGAGATCAAGGCCAGGCTGGAGAGTGAATCCGGCGGCTAGTAGTCGGGCCTCCAAGGCCGTCGATCGCGCCCGCAGGGCGATCAGATGCGATGCGGGCTTTTGCCTAATCTGTGACCGAAAAGTACATGAGTGAGAAGGCATTGACGTAGACGTACTCGTATTTGATTTCTCCAAGATTTTGGGGATCATGATACAGGTAACCACAGTTGTCGCGCCCCAGCAGGAAGTCATCCGACTGGTCGCACAGTTGATTATCTCGCAGGGAGAGCATGCCGGTTCGCAGGCTGGTGGGGCTTCTGTAGGCGGTGGTCCCGTCCTCGCTAATCTGGACTAGGAAGGGTTCGCCACTCCGATGCTGTCCCTGCCACGTCTGGCCGAAGGTCAAGGCGCTCACCTGGGCTCCGTCGAGGCGCTTTTCGGGGCGGTCAGGATAGCCATACGGCCACTCCGGGAGGCCCGCCTTGCGCAATCCTTCGACACGGCGAGCGAGATCCTCCGGTCGTCTGTGGTGCGCATACATCACACGGTAAAATTGCAGGTTTTGGCTGGGAACGCGTTGAAGAACCACCTGGATTTCGTGCTTCGCCTGCTCGAGCCGGCCGGCTTGCGCGTAGGCCATGGCCAGGAACTCAGCCAGCTCGTTCAGTCCAGGCGCTAGATCTCGTGCCAGCGTCAGCGCCTCGATCGCTCGGTCATACTGTTCGTCCAGGAACAACGCGAGACCGGCAATAAGGGGGACGGATGCAGGCGGCTTGGGGTTGAGTCGCAGGGCCGTCTCCGAGGCCTCGACGGCTTCAGCCGGCCGCCCCGCATAGGCCAGCACCAAGGCAAGGGTGGCATGCGATTCGGCGTCGCTCGGGCCGAACTCGACCGCCCGGTGGGCGGATTCAATCGCTGCCTCGTGCTCGCCGTCCAACGATTGTGCTTCGGCAAGAACCGCACGCGCTCTCGGCAGCTCCGGGTTCAACGCGAGCGCTCGTCCCGCGGCCTCGTAAAGCCTCTGGCGCGCCACGGCGCCAGCGAGAACAACGTCATAGCTGTACGTCCACAAGAAAAGGGCGGCGCGGGCGTAGCCGGCATAGGCATCGGCGAATTCATTATCGAGCGAGATCGCCTCTTGGTACAGCTCAAGGGCGCGGAAGAGGCCAACGTCACCTGCCGGACTGTGCAGCTCCTGCTCCGCGCGCAGGTAGTAGTCGTACGCCTCGAGGCTCTCCGTGGGCAGACGCGTCACCTGCGTATGCTCGGATTCGGTGAGCTGAACCGACAAGGCGCCGACGATCTCCTCGATGACCTGGTCCTGCACGGCGAAGATATCGGCGTAGTCGCGATCGTACCGCTCGGCCCACACATGGCCTCCGCTGGTCCCGTCGATCAGCTGCGCGTTGATTCGAACCCGCTCGCCGGCCCGGCGCACGCTGCCTTCGAGCACGTAGCGAACGCCCAGCTCACGGGCGACCTCTGGGACGTCGACGGCCTTGTCCTTGTAGGCGAACACCGAGTTCCGGGCGATGATGAAGAGCCCCGAGATCTTCGAGAGGTCGGTAATGAGATCGTCCGTGAGGCCGTCGGCGAAGTACCCCTCCTCGGGATCGTCGCTGAGATTCTCGAACGGCAGCACGGCGATCGAGGGCTTGTCCGGCAAAGGCGGAGCATCCGCGTCGTAGGGCATCTCTGGCGTCTGCCACGGCGGCAGCCAGACCGCCACGCCTCCGGCTCCGAGCAGAACGACGGCGATCGCGGCAACCGCAGCCCGGCGCCACTTCGGCGTGCCAGCCCGCTTGAGGCGAAGCACCTTCGCGATTGGGCCCGGTTCGGTCAGCACCCGGTAGACGACGACCGGCTCGGGAATGTTCTTGACTTGGTGCTCGCCCATCGGCTCGAAGCCGAAGGCGACCTTGTTCCTGACGTGGTTGTAGACCGTCCGCGAGACGCAGATCCCGCCCGGCTCGGCGAGCGCTTCGAGACGCGCTGCGACATTCACGCCGTCGCCATAGATGTCGTCGTCCTCAATGAGGATGTCGCCGATGTTGATCCCGATGCGGAACGCGATCTGCTGATCTTCAGGCAGATCCGTCTGGCGCTCCACGACGCCTTTCTGAATCGCGGCGGCGCACTCGACCGCATCGACCACGCTTGCGAACTCGATCAGCGCGCCGTCGCCCGTCAGCTTGACCACGCGGCCGTGGTGCTCGGTGGTCTTGGGCTCGAGGAAATCCTTGCGCAGCGCCTTCAGGCGCGCGTGAGTGCCTTTTTCGTCGGCCGACATGAGCCGGCTGTAGCCCACAACGTCCGAGGCGAGAATCGCCGCCAGCCTGCGCGCCATGCCCGCCTCCTACGAGACGCGACCTGCGATATCGCGCAGGTCGCACACGAGCATAGCACGGACTACCTCCGCGAGCGGCTGCCGCAATCGCCTCCGGGGCGACGACTTTGGGTTCCGTCAGCGGCGGATGAAACGCAGGCGCCCGTCGTCGTCGAGGCGGCGCGCCAAGCGGCCCTGGCCCACCAGGTGGTTCAGGTGCGCCAGCGCCTCGCCGAGCGCGAAGCCAAGCTGGTGGGCGTCCAATTCGCGGTCGAACAGCGCCGGGATGATGTCGACCACGGTCGCCGGCCTGGCGCACGCCTCGACGGTCCTAGCGAGGCGCGCGTCGTGATGGGCGATCAGCTGATCGATCCGCCCATGCAGGCCGAAGAACGGCTGGCCGTGCGAGGGCAGCACCAGGCAGTCGTCCGGCAGCGCGCGCAGCGCCGTAAGCGAGCCGATGAAGTCGCTGAGCGGATCGGCCTCCGGCTCTGCCGGCCACACGCTGACGTTGGGCGAGATCCGAGGCA
>Ga0299914_10001117_pt1 | contig 17315 bp, 13 predicted proteins | sample RVTome_10_FD_201361 | JGI IMG/M metagenome (GOLD analysis project Ga0299914, IMG submission 201361) | Soil microbial communities from uranium-contaminated site in the Upper Colorado River Basin, Wyoming, United States - RVT153D57 (version 2) ...
GCACGCTGTATCTGGTGCAGCGGAAGCTCACGTGGGATCTGGTTGCGTACGCGAGCGCCGAGATCGGCGTCCTGTGCATCGCCGTGACGCTCGTCCTGGGCTCGCTGTGGGCCCGCCCGACGTGGGGGATCTGGTGGGAGTGGGACCCGCGCATCACCACCACGGCGATTCTCCTGATCATCTACGTCGGGTACCTGATCGTACGGTCGATGACCGAGGATCCCGATCAGCGCGCCCGCTGGTCGGCCGTGATCGGCGTCGTGGCGTTCGTACAGGTCCCGATCGTGTACCTGTCGGTGTTCTGGTGGCGCAGCCTGCACCAGCCCCCCTCCTCGCCCCGCTCCATGGACTCGGCGATCTGGAGCGTGCTCCTGCTCAACGTGATCGCGTACACGATCGCCTTCACGTACCTGGTGCTGCGCCGTTACAGGCTCGCCGAGCGGGAGCTCGCGCTCGAGCTGGCCGGCCCCGAGGGGGAGCGATGAACCCCGTCCCCTTCATCGTCGCCGGCTACGCGCTGACCTTCGTGGCCATCCTCGGGTACCTGTGGAGGCTCCGGCGTCTGGAACGTCGGATCGAGCGCGAGGAGCGCGCCGCGCGAGGGTGACCCCGGCACGTCACCGGACGAGTGGTCGCGGTGCGCCGACCCACCCGAAACGTGCGGAAACGGATCGGGAACCCTATGTTATCAAGTTTGTATCAATGTGACGCCGGGACCGGGACGCGTCCCGGCGGTACCTGCTTCCTCGGATCCGAATCCTGATATGACCAATACCGGACGGCGGCGGCGCATGTTCTTCGATTCTCGTGCCCTCGATTCGTTCGACCAGTATCTGCAAGACGTCGAGCGCTACCCGCTGATCGCGGACCCCAAGGCCGAGCGGGAGATCGCGCGACGGGCCCGGGCCGGCGATCGCGAGGCCGCGGAGCGGCTGGTCACGGCCAATCTGCGCTTCGTGATCTCCTACGTGAAGAAGTACCAGGGGCGCGGGCTCAACCTGGCGGAGCTGGTCTGCATCGGAAACGAGGGACTGCTCAAAGCGGTCAAGAAGTTCGACCCCGACAAGGGGGTCAAGTTCATCTCGTACGCGGTGTGGTGGATCCGCCAGACGGTCCTCCAGGCCCTGGCGGAGCAGACCCGGTCCGTCCGGATCCCGCTCAACCAGAACTCCAATCTCGTCAAGCTGTCGCGTACCGAGACCGCGCTGACGCAGAAGCTCGGGCGGTCCCCCACGGATCGCGAGATCGCCGAGACGATGGAGGAGCCGGTCGAGACGGTGCGCGCGCTCCGGCGCGTCGCATCCGCGGAGCTGTCGCTCGACGCCCCGCTCGACAAGTCCGATCGTGACAGCGCGTCGTTCGGAGAGCGCTTCGCGGGGATGGACGACGCGGACATCGAGGAGGATGTGGAGGGGCAGGCCCGCCGCGAGTTCCTCGAGAGGATGTTCGAGCGCTACCTGACCGAGCGCGAGCGCAAGATCCTGGTCCTGTACTACGGGCTGGACGACGGCGAGGAAATGACCCTCGAGGAGATCGGATCGCTGCTCGGCGTCACGCGCGAGCGCATCCGACAGATCCGGAACCGGGCGTTCGACAAGCTGCGCGCGTCGCCCGACGGCGAAGCGCTGGAAGGGTTCTGGCGGGCGACGGCCTGAGCCGACCCCGCGGGGCGCTCCCGTCGCTCCCGTGCGCCACCCGGACGACACGAAGGGCCGCGAGCGATCGCGGCCCTTTCGTCATCCGGTGGCCTTCCCGGGCGACCTCCATGGGCGCCGGTCGGGCAGACCCTGCGCTTCAGGCGTCGGGGGCCGGTGCCGGTAGGCCCGGCGCCTCAGGCGTCCGACTCCCCCGTGAGCCGCAATTCGGGGAGCGTGAGGAGGAAGATGAGGAGCGCCAGCACCGCGCTGGCCACGCACCACTTGCAGACGGCGCCGATGACGAAGAACTCGATGACCTTGAGGTAGACCGTGAACGCGATCCCGCCGACCGCGAGCAGGAGAAGGGCCCACGCGACCCACCCCGTCCCGCTCATGCGACCCTCGATCGCGAGCAGGGAGACCGCGAGCACCGCGACGTACCACGCGAGCCCCCAGCCCGCTACCGGAAAGCCCAGGAACCTGGCCCAGCGCGAGGCCTGCACGATGCCGCACCCGCCCCCGGCACCGCAGGCGAGCTCGCCGTAGAACCCGAGCGCGTAGAGAAAGAGATAGGCCGAGATGAAGGTGCCGATCAGCGCCAGGAGGGCGATCCCCCGGCGCCGATTGAGCGTGTTCACGGACCGCCGCCCTCCGTCGTCCCCTCACCGGCCGCGGTGGAGGACGATTCCAGCTCGGCCCGGATGAGGCCCTCGATGTAGCTGTAGGGCTCCTTGCCGGCGAGATCGAGCCGCTGCCCGTTCAGGAACAGCGTGGGCGTCGAGCTCACACCCATCTCCTCGCCGTACTTCCGCGAGGACACGATCTCCTCGAGGTGGCGCCCCTCGCTCATGCACTCGCGCCACGCGCCCATGTCGAGCCCGACGCGCTCCGCGATGTCCGCGAACGCGCCGCCGGGCGATGCGCTCGTGTACCAGGTGGTCTGCTGGGCGAACAGGAGATCGTGCATGGGCCAGTAGAGGTCCTGCTCTCCCGCGCAGCGGGCCGCGATCGCGGCCGGGACCGAATTCGGGAAGGTGCCGAGCACGTAGTCGTACATCACCCAGCGCACGGGGGCGTTCGCGGTCTCGACGTAGTTCTGCCGCAGGAGCTTGCCCGCGAAACCGGCGAACGTCGCGCAGTGCGGACAGGAATAGTCCGCGAACTCGAAGATCTCGATCGGGCGGGACTCCTCGCCGATGGCGATGCCGACGCTCGGGTCGGCCTCCACATCGGTGGCGAGCGAGGCGAATTCCTCCGGAGTCGGGAGGTCGGCCACGGAGCCGCTTCCGCCTCCGCGGGCGACCAGCAGCCACACGGCCCCGGCCAGTACGATCGCGCCGGCGATGAGGTAGAACATCCGGTTGCCGCCGCCCCCGTCGTTCCGGGTCCCGGCGGGCCGGCCTTTCGGCGGCGGCGTCTTGTTCTGAGCCAACGCGTTCCTCCCTGTTACGCTACCACAGCCAGACCGCGATCGCGGCCACCACGAAGAACGTGACCGTCGCGAGGATCGCCAATCGCGCGCCTTCGGACAAGCGTCGTCGCGGAATGGCCGAAAGCCGTACGAACCGTGGCAGGAATCGTTCCGACCACATCTCGGCCATCTCCTCGAGCACCTCGCTCCACGCCGCGCCGTACGCCCGATCGAGCGCGAGCAGGTCGCACCGCCACTCGTCGGCCGCCTCCTCCACCCCCGTCTCGTCGGTGTCGGGCGGCGCGTGCTCGTACGCCTGGAGCCGCTGGAGGAGCAGATGCTGACGGGCGAGCACCCGCTCGAAGGTGGGGTCCAGCACGCGCACGACGGAGTCGAGGGACCCGTCGACGTGGTCGCGGTCCGCGACGCTCGAGCGGATGGCCTCCGTGGCCTCGCGGTCGATCCTCCGTTCGGCCACGAGGCGCTCGATCTCGCCTCCGTAGACCTCGAACAGGTGGTCGCCCGCCCCGCGGAACGCGGCTACCGCATCCTCTCGCAGCCGATCGGCATCGAGGGCCTCGACCGCCCGAGCCAGCGACGAGGCGCCCGCCGCGGCCGATTTCCGGAGCATGAGCGGGCCGAGCGCGATCTCCCCGAGGTCCTGGAAGTGGCGATCGAAGAACCCGTCGCCGAAGCGCCGATCCAGCGTCGGGTCCACCCGCACGCGGCGCGCTGCGGTCTCGCACGCTTCGGTGAGCACCTCGGAGGAGACCGCGAACTCGGGCAGCCGCGCCGGGGGTGGTGGCGCCACCTCGCCCTTCGCGAACATCTCGAGCGATCTCTCGGGCTCGGGCGCGCGCTCGGGCGCGCGCGTGGCCACGCGGGCAACGGCCTGGATCTCCTCGGGGAACAGGTACCGCAAGGTGAGCGAGACATGTTCGGAGGTGAGCCGGAGACCGCTGCGTCCCCGCTCGCCGGGCGCGGAGCCGAGCTCCCCGACGCGCGACACGGGCCATTCGAGCGAATGGCTGCGCGAGCCCGCGAACAGGTGCAGCCCCTGCTGCGTGAACACGGCCAGGTGGAGACCCGACACCCGCGTGTCACCGATCGAGCCGCTCACCGCGGTCCCCGCGGTACACACGACGACCTCGCGGGTGAGCGGCTGGAGCAGCGAGCGTTGCGCCGCCCGGTCGCTCCCGCGCTCGACGGCCCGGGCGAGCTCCTCGAGGTCGCCGCCCTTGCCGAGCACCGCGATCGTGACCCTGCGGGCGAACAGGAGCACGAGACCGGCGCGCCGCGAGACCCAGAACACCGAGTCGAGCGCGACTTGCTGATCGTCGACCCGGAGGTGCGCCTCGGAGTAGGCGACGCGGGCGCTGCGTCGGACCGGGCTCCCGTCCACGAGCACGTCGAGGACGAACTCGCGCGATTCGCCCTCCCGACGGGCGTCGCGGCTTACCCTGGTCTGGACGTCGTCCACCGACACCGGAACCGCCCCCTCATCTGCGCTCATCCCCGCCCCGAATCTCGCCTCTGCGGGCTCGCCGCGCGACCGGTCAGGCAACCGAGGATCCGATCCGTGTCCCGCAGCGACACGACCGCCGCGTCCGGCCCGCATCCCCGGAGCTCGTTCACGGAGTAGCGCCCCGACGCGACGGCCAGCGCCCTGACGCCACCCGCCCGTGCGCACCCCACGTCCCGGGGCGTGTCGCCCACGACCCAGACGCGGTCGGGCGCGAAGCGGCGACCGGCGGCGGCCGCGGCCCGCTCGAGCGCGATCTCGGGCAAGGCGTCGCGGTCCTCGGCGTCGGAGCCGAAGGCGCCGAAATCGAACCGGTCCTCCAGACCGCACGCGGCTAGCTTTTGGGCGGCTCCCGCCTCGATGTTCCCCGTGAGGAGCCCGACGGCGGCCTCCTCGACCGCGAGCGCGTCGAGGAGCGCCGCGACCCCCTCGAGCACCCGCAGGCGGTCCGCGCGGGTCCGGAGGCTGTCGGCGAGACGCCGGACGTACGACGCCCACAGAGCATCGAGCCCGGCCGCGATCACGGCCCGGTCGAGCCCCTCCGCCTCGAGCAGCGTGCGCACGATCCACGGATCGGTGAGGCCGTCGAACGGAGTGTCGTCGATCGGGCCCGCGGTCCCGTACACCTCGTGGAGGGCGCCCTCGATCGCCTCGCGCCCCGCGCCCGCGGAGTCGATGAGCGTGCCGTCGACGTCGAACAGGACCAGGAGGGACACGGGTCGGACCGGCCGCGCCGCGCTACCGGATCCAGTCGGCGAGGAGCGAGGGCTCGATGTTCCCGCCCGACAGGACGGCCACCGTGGCGCCACGCGCGGCCGGCTCGACGGCTCCCCCGAGCAGCGCGGCCACGGTGGCCGCGCCGCTCGGCTCGACCACGAGCCGCCGGCCGAACAGCCACACGACGGCGGCGCGGATCGCCTCGTCGGTCACCGTGACGATCCGGTCGACGAGCTCGCGGCAATGCCGGAACGTGAGATCGCCCGGACGCACGGGCTTGAGCCCGTCGGCGATCGTGTCGACCGCATCCAGCGTCACGGGCTCGCCGGCCTCCAGCGAGCGCAGCATCGAGGCGGCGCCCTCCGGCTCCACCCCCACGATCTCCGCCTCCGGGCACAGGGCCCGGACGGCGGCGGCCACCCCCGACAGGAGCCCGCCGCCTCCCACGGGCACGAGCACGAGCCCCGGGCGCCGCTCGCCGAGCTGCTCCACGATTTCGAGGCCCGTCGTCCCCTGCCCCGCGATGATGTCGGGATGATCGAAGGGCGGGACCATCGTCCCCCCCTCATCGCGCTGGATCTGCTCCGCCCGCGCCTTGCGCTCGGCCGACGTCGTGCCCGCGAGCTCCACCTCGGCCCCGAGCGCGAGCGTCCCCCGGCGCTTCACGTCCGGGGCGTCGATCGGCATGACGATGCGGGCGCGGGCGCCGAACGCCCGGGCCGCGAAGGCTACCGCCTGCGCGTGATTGCCCGACGAGTACGTCAGGAGCCCCTCGTCCCGCTCCGCAGGCGACAGGCGGCCCACGAAGTGGTAGGCGCCGCGCGCCTTGAACGCGGACACCCACTGGAGGCTCTCGCATTTGAGCCAGATCGCATCGGGGACGTCACCCGAGGCCCGTCCGCCGGTCGTCGGCCCCGGGGCCGGCAGGAGCGGCGTACGCCGCACGGCCGACCCGATGCGGTGGCGCGCGGCCTCGATGTCGGCGAGCGTGACCAGCGGGTCGGTCACTCCCCGTGCTCCGTCGCAGTACCGTCGCCATCGCCGGCTTCCTCGATCAGGGCGTCCTCCTCGATCGGCATGAGGTCCGCGGCCGCGGCCCCGGCGCCCGCCCCGTTCTCGTCCCCCTCGATGTGGACGTCCTCGTCGATCACCCGCGCCACGTCTACGAGCTCGTCGCCCGCGTCCAGCGTGATGAGCCGGACGCCCTGCGTGTTCCGGCCGATCACGCGGATCTCGGAAGCGGACTGCCGGTTGATCACGCCGTTCCTGGTCACCAGCATGAGCTCGTCGTCGTCGGTGACCTCGCGCACGGCGACCACCTTTCCGGTCCTCGCCGAGAGCTTGAGGTTGATGAGCCCCTTCCCTCCGCGGCGCTGCACCCGGTAGTTCTCCACGTCGCTGCGCTTGCCCATGCCCGTGTCGGTGGCCGTGAGAAGCGTGCCCTCGCGCCGCACGACGACCATCCCGACGACCGCGTCCTCCGCCCCCAGGTTGATGCCACGCACCCCCTGCGTGGCCCGACCCATCCCGCGCACGTCGGACTCGGCGAAGCGGATCGACATGCCGCGCCGCGTGGCGAGGATCACGTCGTTCGTGCCGTCGGTGAGCTGCACGTCGATGAGCCGGTCGTCGTCGAGCACGTTGATCGCGTTGATCCCCGTCGAGCGCACGTTCCCGTATTCGGCGAGGCTCGTCTTCTTCACCAGCCCCTTCCGGGTCGCGAACATCAGGAACCGGTCCTCCGTGAACTCCCGCACGCGGACGATCGACGCGATCTCCTCGTCCCTGTCGATCGAGAGCAGGTTCACGACCGGCTTGCCGCGCGCGGTACGCCCCGCGGGCGGGATCTCGTACACCTTGAGCCAGTACACCTGACCCCGCCCGGTGAAGATCATCAGGTAGTCGTGCGTGGAGGCGAGGAAGAGGTGCTCGACCCAGTCCTCCTCCTTCGTCCCCATCCCCGCGATCCCCCGCCCGCCGCGGCGCTGGGCGCGGTACACCTCGGGCTGGATGCGCTTGATGTAGCCCGAGTGCGAGACCGTGATCACCATCTGCTCCTCGGCGATCAGGTCCTCTTCGGTGAAGTCGGCCCGCACGTCGACGATCTCGGTGCGCCGCTCGTCGCCGTACTTCGCCGCCACCGCGTCGAGCTCCTCGCCGACGATCTCCATGCGGCGCTCGCGCGAGGCGAGGATCGCCTCGAGCGCCTTCCGCAGCGCGCGGACCTCGACCAGCTCCTGCTCGAGCTTCTCGATCTCGAGCCCCGTGAGCCGTGCGAGCCGCATGTCGAGGATCGCCTGCGCCTGGCGCTCGCTGAGCTCGAAGGTCTCCTGGAGCTGGGCGCGGGCGGTGTCGGTGTCGCTCGCGGCCCGGATGAGCTTGATCACCTCGTCGATGTTGTCGACGGCGATCTTGAGCCCCTCGAGTACGTGCTCGCGGTCCTTCGCGGCCCGGAGCTCGAACTGGCTCCGGCGCTCCACGACCTCGTGCCGGTGCTCGAGGAAGTGCCCCAGCATCGTCCTCAGGTCCATGACCTGCGGCACCCCCCCCACCAGCGCCAGCATGATCACGCCGAACGTGGACTGCATCTGCGTGTGCTTGAAGAGCTGGTTCAGCACGATCTGGGGGATGGAGTCGCGCTTGAGCTCGATCACGAGTCGGATCCCGTCGCGGTCGGACTCGTCGCGCAGATCCGAGATGTCCGTGATCCTCTTGTCCCGCACCAGCTGCGCGACCTGCTCGATGAGCCGCGTCTTGTTGACCATGAAGGGGATCTCGGTCACGACGATCTGCTCGCCGCCCCGGGCGCGTTCCTCGATGTGCGCCCGGGCGCGCATGATGACGCGGCCGCGACCCGTCTCGTACGCCTCGCGGATCCCATCCTTGCCGAAGATGAAACCCCCGGTGGGGAAATCGGGGCCGCGGATGCGCTCCATGAGCTCCGCGGTGGCCGCGTCCGGGTTCGCGATCAGCGTGCGGCAGGCGGCCACGACCTCGCGCAGGTTGTGCGGCGGGATGTTCGTCGCCATGCCAACCGCGATCCCCGAGGAGCCGTTCACGAGCAGGTTCGGCAGGGTGGAAGGGAGGACGGTCGGCTCCCGGAGCCGGTCGTCGAAGTTCGGGACGAAGTCGACCGTCTCTTTGTCGATGTCCGCCAGCATCTCGCCCGCCACCGCCGCGAGCCGCGCCTCCGTGTAGCGGTACGCCGCCGCGGAGTCCCCGTCGATCGAGCCGAAGTTCCCCTGCCCGTCGACGAGCGGGTAGCGGAGCGAGAAGTCCTGCACCATGCGCACGAGCGAGTCGTACACGGCGCTGTCGCCGTGGGGGTGGTACTTCCCGAGCACGTCCCCGACGACGGTGGCGCTCTTCTTGTAGGGACGTGTGGGGGAGAGACCCGCCTCGTGCATGGCGTACAGGATCCGTCGGTGGACCGGCTTGAGACCGTCCCGCACGTCCGGGAGGGCCCGTTGCACGATGACGCTCATCGAGTAGTCGATGAACGAATCCCGCATTTCGTCCTCGAGCAGACGGGGCTCGACGCGGTCCAGATTCTCGGTGGTCTCCATGACTCCCGCTGGGTTCGGTTCGTCCGCTGTGTGACGGGTGTTCTTCGAGGGTCCCGGTGCGGCGCGGAGGGACCGTATAATTTAAGGTTTCCGGCCCTGTCACGCGACCTTCAAACGGGTGGCCCGGAGCCCCTCGTTCGACCCGCCGGAAGGCCCTTCCGACAGCCCACCCGGGACGGTCGGGGAGCGCTCCCGGGCGCGGCCCGGCCGCGCGAACGGACCGATCAGTCGAGGTCCCAGATGAGACCCTCCGGGCCGGCGTTCACGATCGCGACGCCATCGAGGTCGGAGCGCTCGCCCCAGGAGGCGTGGACGTGGCCGCACACCACGAGCCGCGGATGCGTGCGCTCGATCGCCTCGAGCACGGCCTCGCTCCCGAGGTGCCTCCCCGAGGTGTCGCGGTCCACATGGCCGCGCGGCGGCGAGTGGGACACGAGGACCGCGCCCTCCGGACACTCGGCGAGGAGCTCCCGGGCCTCGTCCTCGGTCAGGTCCCAGCTCCACGTGCCGAAGGGCGTCAGGGGGACACCACCTCCCAGACCGAAGAAGGTGACCCCGTCGATCACGGCCTCCGAGCCGTGGAGGACGCGCGCGGTCTCCCAGCCCGAGCAGGCGACCTGAAGCTCGTCTGCCGACTCCCCGTTCCCCGCCACGAGGACGGTCGGCGTCCGGATCGAGCTCAGGACACCGACGACGCCCTCGAGCCCGCGACGTTGTACAGCGAAGTCGCCGGCCCCCACGACGACATCGACGTCGGGGGCGCGCTCGACCGCCGCGGACGCGGCACGAAGGTCACGGTGGAGATCGCTCACGAGCAGGAGTCGCACGGCTTCTCCTTCGGTGCGTGGTGCAGGTTCGTCGCAATGACACGACCGAGGGTGCCGCGTCAGGCGACGGCGCGATAGTCCTCCAGCTCGCGGAACCCCATCTCCGCGAGCGCGACGCGGATCTCCCCGCGCGCGCCGGGGGAGCCGACGGCGACGAGGACGTAGGGGGGGCCGGGCCGGTGCGCGCCGGTCGAGCCGGAGCCCGCGGTCCGAGGCTCTGGAAGCTCCGCGGGCGAGACCACGGGCGCGCTGTGGATCGTCTGACCGATCTTGCGGGGGTCGAGATCGACGAAGGCGGCGAGCCGCGCCCTCCCGCCCTCCAGCCAGACACGCGCGAAGGCCTTCCCGACCTTTCCAGCTCCCCAGATCACGAGCGGCCGGCCGGCCGGGAGGAGCGTCTCCAGATACGAGGCCTTGAGACGCCGGAACGCGGCCGGGGAGTAGCGGGAAGATCGCCCCGAGAGCCGGTGCTCGCCGACGCGCCAGTCGTGGAGCACCTCGGGGACGTTCGCGAGGTCGTGCCCGGCCGCCGCGACACGCAGGACGAGATCGTAGTCCTCCGGACCGTCGAAGTCCCGATACGCACCCACGTCTTCGAACACGCGGCGCCGGATCATGAGCGTCGGGTGCGCGATCGGGCATTCCACGAACAGGTCGCGCGCGAGCTCCGCGGGCTCGGTGAGGCCGTTGAGCCACGTCTCGTAGCGGAGCGTACCGGAGCCCAGGCCCGAGCGCGGCACGTAGCGGACGCGCGTGCCGCACGCCGCGACCCCGGGGCGAGCCTCGAGAAGCACCCGCTGCCGCTCGAGCCGCGGCGGATGCGCCACGTCGTCGGCGTCCATGCGCGCCAGGAACGTCCCGCGCGCGGCGACCGCCATCGCCCGGAGGGCCGGGACGAGCCCTTCCCCCTCCCGCTCCACGCGCCGGACGCGCGCGTCGCGCTCGGCCCAGGCTCCGAGGATCTCCGACGTTTCGTCCCCGGATCCGTCGTCGAGAACGAGCGCCTCGAAGCGGGGCTCGGTCTGGGCCTCGAGGCTGGCGATGCACTCCGGGAGGAAGGGGGCGGCGTCCCGGCAGGGGAGGAGGATCGAGATCTTCGGCGGAGCCGGGCCGGTCACGACCCGACTGTCGCCACAGCCCGCCCGGCTCGCTCTCCGAGCCGACGCAGGTGCTCACCGGTGCGGGAGCCGTCGTGCGCCGCCACGCGATCGGGCGGCCCGGCGACGACGATCTCGCCGCCCTCGTCCGCCGCGCCGGGGCCGAGGTCCACGACCCAGTCGGCGCGGCGCACGACCTCCAGATCGTGCTCGATCACGATGACCGTGTGACCCTCCCCGACGAGCTGACGGAGCACGGAGACGAGGGTGCCGACCTCGCCGAGACCCAGACCGACGGTCGGCTCGTCGAGGATGTAGAGCCGCCGCCCGCCCTTCCCGCGCCGGGCGAGCTCGCGCGCGATCTTGAGACGCTGCGCCTCGCCCCCGGAGAGCGTGGTCGCCGGCTGGCCCAGGCGCAGGTACCCGAGCCCCACCCGCTGCAGCTGCCACAGGGCTTCGCCGATGCGGTCCTGACGGATGAAGAAGCGGATCGCCTCGTCGACGGTGAGGTCGAGCGCGTCGAGGATCGACCTCCCGCGGTACTCGATCTCCAGCACCTCGGGCTTGTAGCGCGCCCCGCCGCACTCCTCGCACGGTACCGCGACGTCGGCCAGGAACACCATCTCCACGATCTCCTGACCCGCCCCCTTGCAGCGCTCGCAGCGTCCCCCGGCCCGGTTAAACGAGAAGTAGCCGGGCCCGTAGTCCCGCCGTTTCGCCTCGGGGAGCTCCGCGAACACGTTCCGGATCTCCTTGAACGCCTTGATGTAGGTGGCCGGATTCGAGCGTGGCGTGCGCCCGATGGGCTGCTGGTCGACGAGGACGACGTCCTCGAGGGCGCCCGCGCCCCGGAGCGTCTCGTAGGTGCCCTCGGGCTCGCCGAGGTGCGTGCGGGCGCTCGTCTCCCCCGCCAGCGTGCGCTCGAGGGCGTGGTAGAGGACGTGTCGGACGAGCGTCGACTTCCCCGAGCCCGACACGCCGGTCACGGCGGTGAGCGAGGCGAGCGGAATGCGGACATCGACGCCGTCGAGGTTGTGGAGCCGCGCCCCGCGGAGCTCGAGCCACCCGCGCTCCCCCGGCGCCCGGGCGGCCTTCCCGGCACGGCCGCCGCGACCCGGTCGCGGCCGCGGCCCGGGTTCCGAACGACCCGCGAGCGCCCTCCCGGTGCTCGTGTCGGCCTCGAGGAGCGCGTCCCAGTCGCCCTCGAACACGATCTCTCCGCCCGCCTCGCCGGCCCCCGGCCCGAGCTCGAGGATGCGATCGGCGCGGCGGATCACCACCGGCTCGTGCTCCACCACGAGCACGGTGTTCCCCGAGCGCGCCAGGCGGTCGAGGACGCCCACGAAGCGCTCGGTGTCGTGCGGGTGGAGCCCGATGGTCGGCTCGTCGAGCACGTACAGCGTGTCGACCAGCCGGCTTCCGAGGCAGCTCGCGAGCCGGATGCGCTGCATCTCGCCGCCCGAGAGCGTCTTCGCCTGCCGGTCGAGCGTGAGATATCCGAGCCCCACCTCGTCCAGAAACGCCAGCCGGTCGAGGATCTCGCCACGCACCGTCTCGGCGACCTTCGCCTGGAACGGCGTGAGCTCGAGGTCGCCGGCGAACCACTCCCGGACCTCGCGGATGGGGCGGGCGGACGCCGCGGCGATGCGCTCGCCGGCGATGCGCACGTTCAGCGCGTCCGGGACCAGGCGCGTGCCCGCGCACCCGGGACACACGCGAGGGAGCTGGTACTGTCGCAGGAAGACGCGGATGTAGGCCTTGTAACGCTTGCTCTCGCGCGAGCGCAGGAAGGGGATGACCCCCACGAAGGGCTCGCCCGCGTACGTGCCGCCCTCGAGGAGGACCTCGCGCGCCTCCTCCGGGAGACCCGACCACGGGGCCATCGGATCGAGCCCCGTGTCGCGCGCGAAGCGCAGGACGGCCGCGCGCTCCTTCCCGTAGCGGGGCTTCGTCCACGGATCGAGCGCCCCGTCCTCGAGAGGGCGCGCGGGATCCGGCACGATCAGCTCTCGCGCGTACTCGAGCACCGCTCCGAAGCCGGTGCACTCCGGACACGCGCCGGCCGGGCTGTTGAAGCTGAACAGCGTCGGCACGGGCTCCGTGAACGTCCGCCCGCACCCGGAGCAGCGGAACGACTCGTCGAACCGGTGGCGCCGCGGCCCGCCCCCCTCCGTGATCCGGAGGACCACCGCGGCGCCGTGCCCCTCCGCGAACCCCGCCGCGATCGAGTCCGCCAGCCGCTCCCGGTCGTGCTCCGACGCCACCAGCCGGTCCACCACCACGAGGAGGTCGTCGGCCAGGGTGAGGTCGTCCGCGGCCGCGACGACGGGCGCATCCGTCTCCTCCGCAGGCGCTCCCTCGCTTCCGTCCCCCCCGACCGCGCGCGCGGCGCGCTCGAGCTCGGGGGGACCGAGATCGGGGAGGTAGAGGTCGCGGCCGTCCACGATCACGCGCACGTATCCCTGCGACTGGAGGTTCGCCACCGCGACGGAGTGGGTGATCTCGTCGCTCAGGGTGAGCGGGAACGCGACCACGACACGAGTCCCCTCCCCCCACGAGAGGACGGTGTCGGTGACCGACTGGACCGTGTCCGGGAGCACCGCGATCCCGCACTCGGGGCACGTCGTGGTGCCCACGCGGGCCCACAGGAGGCGCATGTAGTCGTACACCTCGGTGATCGTGCCCACGGTCGACCGGCTGGACTGGATCTGGTTGCGCTGGTCGATGGAGACCGACGGGCTCACGCCCTCCACGAGCTCCACGTCCGGCTTCGGCATGCGCTCGAGGAACTGCTTGGCGTACGTGGAGAGCGACTCGACGTACCTGCGCTGGCCCTCCGCGTAGATGGTGTCGAACGCGAGGCTCGACTTCCCGGAGCCCGAGGGACCGGTGAGGACGGTCAGCGACCGGCGCTCGATCTCGACATCGATTCCCTTGAGGTTGTGCTGGCGCGCCCCGCGCACGCGAATCCGATCCGTCATGCCGGATGATGACGCCCCCGCTTCCCGTTCGCCAACCGAGCGCGCGCCAGCGCGCGAGCTCGGTGGAGGCAGTGGCCCCGAAGGGGACAGTGCCTCACCCCACCGCACGCTCGCCACCACACGAGAACCCCGCCACGCGGGCCGAAGCCACCGACACCGAGCACTGGCCCGAGTTGGAAGGGGTCCGGCGGAGCGCCTATGTTGGCGTCGTTCACGGCCCGCCGGCCCCCGTGCGCCCGGCGGCACCGGGGCGGCAGGCGCGCCCGACTCCACCTCCGAGGGAGAATGCAGACGCCCGACGGACCCATTCGCGAAGAGGAAGCGCTCGGGAAGGCGTACGACGCGCGTCTCATGAAGCGCCTCCTCCGCTACCTGCGTCCGTACCGGTGGAGGGTGCTCTTGGCGGTCCTTCTCCTCATCTGGGCCTCCGCTCTGGCGCTCGTGGGGCCGTGGCTCACCAAGGTGGCGATCGACCAGGCGATCCCGGCGGGCGACTACGGGCTGCTCACCACGCTGAGCGTGATCTTCTTCGCGTCGCTCCTCCTTTCGGGGGCCCTCGACTACGCGAACACGATCCTGACCACCTGGATCGGCCAGCACGTCATGCTGGACCTGAGGGCGCAGATCTTCGGGCACCTCCAGCGGCTCCAGCTCCAGTACTTCGACCGCCACCCGGTGGGCCGCCTCATGACGCGGCTCACGAGCGACGTCGAGGTCCTCAACGAGATGTTCACGTCCGGGGTCGTGACGATCTTCGGGGACGTCTTCACGGTCGGGTTCATCATGGCCGCGATGGTGGCCATGGACTGGCGCCTGGCGCTGGTGACGTTCTCGGTCCTGCCCATCGTGTTCGTGGCCGCGTGGATCTTCCGGCGCAGGGTGCGCGAGGCGTACCGCGACATCCGCGTGCGGCTCGCGCGCATCAACTCGTTCCTCCAGGAGCGGATCTCGGGGATGCGCGTGGTCCAGCTCTACCGGCAGGAAGCACCCACGCGCGACCGGTTCCACGAGATCAACGACGACTACCTGCGCGCCCACCTGCGCTCGATCACCTACTACGCGCTCTTCTTCCCGGTGATCGAGCTCATCGCCTCGATCGCGCTCGCCCTCATCATCTGGTACGGCGGCGGGCAGGCGCTCGAGGGGACGCTCACGATCGGCGTGATCGCCGCCTTTCTCCAGTACGCGCGGCGCTTCTTCCGGCCGATCCAGGACCTCTCGGAGAAGTACAACATCCTCCAGGGGGCGATGGCGAGCTCGGAGCGGATCTTCCGGCTGCTGGACGAGGAGCCCGCCATCATCGACCGCCCCGATCCCCGCCCGCTGCCGTCGCGCGTCTCGGGTCGGATCGCGTTCGAGGACGTGTGGTTCCGGTACGTCGGCGAGGCCACCGATGCCGCCGCCCTCGCCACGGGCGCGGTCCTCGAGGGTGCCGAGGGCCGTCTGGACGAAGACGCCCCCGAGGAGGACGGCTGGGTCCTGCGCGGCATCTCGCTCGTCATCGAGCCCGGCCAGCGCGTGGCCGTCGTGGGCCCCACGGGGGCCGGGAAGACGACGCTGTTCAACCTGCTCATGCGCTTCTACGAGCCGCAGAAGGGCCGGATCACGCTCGATGGAGTCGACATCCGCGAGTACCGGGTCAGGGAGCTGCGTGCTCACATGGGACTCGTCCTCCAGGATGTCTACCTGTTCTCGGGCACGGCGGCGGGCAACATCGCGCTCGACCGCGAAGGGATCGAGAAGGAGGACATCCGGAACGCGGCCGAGCGCGTGGGCGTCGACCGCCACCTCCAACGCCTGCCGGCGGCGTACGACCATCCGCTCGGAGAGCGCGGAAGCAACCTGTCGGTGGGCGAGCGCCAGCTCATCTCGTTCGCGCGGGCCCTGGCCGGCGATCCGCCCATCCTCCTGCTCGACGAGGCGACGAGCTCGGTCGACTCCGAGATCGAGGCGCAGATCCAGGAAGCCCTCGAGCACCTCATGGAGGGACGGACCAGCCTCGTGATCGCGCACCGGCTCTCGACCATCCGGGGCGCCGACCAGATCGTCGTCATTCACCACGGAGTGATCCGGGAGGCGGGGACCCACGAGGAGCTGCTCGAGCGGGGCGGCCTCTACGCGCAGCTCCACCGGCTCCAGTTCGAGCGCCCCACGGCGGCCGCGTGAGCACACTCGACCGCCTCGCCGACGCCGCCGCCGCGATCGACCCGCGCTGGACGCTGCTCGCGCTGCTGGTGGTGCTCGACGGCTGGGCCCTCGGTCACGTGTGGCTGTCGGGCGAGCGGCGTCGAGAGAAGGTCCTGTGGACCGGCGTCCTCGTGCTGTGCCCGATCATCGGGTGTCTGTTCTGGTTCGTCTTCGGCCCGAAACGGCGCCCCCGGGAACCCGGCTGGTGACCGACGGGGCGAGACCCCGCGTCGTGATCCTCGGGGCGGGGTTCGGCGGTCTGTGGGCCGCCGGGGAGCTCGCCGGCGAGGCCGTCGACGTCACGATCGTCGACCGGAACAACTTCCACACCTTCTATCCGCTCCTCTACCAGGTCGGAGCCGCGGGGCTCGGCGCGACCGAAACCGTCTACCCGATCCGGAAGATCTTCCGGAAGCACCCGAACGTGCATTTCCGGATGGGCGAGGCGCGTCGCATCGATCTCGAGGGGAAGCGCCTCGAGACAGATCGGGCCCGCATCCCCTACGACTACCTCGTGCTGGCGCCCGGGAGCGCGACCAGCTTCCTCGGGGTACCCGGGGCGGCCGAGCACGGATACCCGCTCAAGGAGCTCGGAGACGCGATCGCGCTCCGCAACACCGTGATGTCGTCGTTCGAGGCGGCGGTCCAGGAGCCCGACCCGGAGCGGGTCGAGCGGCTGCTGTCGTTCGTCATCGTGGGGGCGGGGGCCACGGGGGTCGAGTTCGCGGGCGCGCTCGCCGAGCTCGCGCGAGGGACGCTGTGGCGCGACTACGGCGAGCTCCGGGGCGAGAACGTGCGCATCCACCTGATCGAGGCCCGCCCGCACCTTCTCCCCGGTCTGCCCGAGGACCTGGGGGCCTACGCCGAGAAGCGCCTGCGCGGCATGGGCATCCGGGTCCGCACGGGGACCCGCATCGTGCGCGTGGATCCGGGCGGCGTGGAGCTCTCCGATGGCGAGCGCCTGGCGGCCGAGACCACGGTATGGACCGCCGGCGTCCGCGGCGACGGCCCGACCGTCGCGCCCGGTCTGCCGCTCACCGGGGAGGGCTGGGTCCGGGTGGGCCGCGATCTGGGCGTCGTGGGCTGGCCGGGGGTCTATGCGGTGGGCGACGTAGCGCTGGTCGACGACGAGCGGCTGCCCCTGGTGGCGCCGGCGGCCACACAGGGCGGCGAGTGCGCCGCATGCAACATCCTGCGCGAGATCGCGGGCCAGCCCACGCGGCCGTTCGAGTACCACGACAAGGGGATTCTGGGGACCATCGGCCGCCACGCCGCGTACGCGCGCGTGTACGGACGCTCGATCACCGGGCCGCTGGCGTGGCTCATCTGGCTCGTCATCCACGTCCAGCGTCTGGTGGGTTTCCGCAACC
>Ga0299914_10001118_pt1 | contig 17298 bp, 11 predicted proteins | sample RVTome_10_FD_201361 | JGI IMG/M metagenome (GOLD analysis project Ga0299914, IMG submission 201361) | Soil microbial communities from uranium-contaminated site in the Upper Colorado River Basin, Wyoming, United States - RVT153D57 (version 2) ...
AGTCGGTCGGGCGAAGACCCGAAACCAGAGTGATCTATCCATGGCCAGGCTGAAGCGAGGGTAATGCCTCGTGGAGGGCCGAACCGTTGTGGGTTGAAAACCGCTCGGATGAGCTGTGGATAGGGGTGAAAGGCCAATCAAACCTGGAGATAGCTGGTTCTCCCCGAAAGATATTTTGGTATCGCCTCTGAGTGAAGACTGCGGGAGGTAGAGCACTGGAAGGGCTAGGGTCCTAAACCGGATACCAACCCCTACCAAACTCCGAATGCCCGACAGTTGGTCTCAGGGAGGCAGTGCGCGGGCGATAATGTTCGTGCGCGAGAGGGAAAGAACCCAGACCTTCAGCTAAGGTCCCCAAGTGCTAGCTAAGTGACAAAGGATGTGGATTTGCGGAGACAACTGGGAGGTTGGCTTAGAAGCAGCCATCCTTGAAAGAGTGCGTAATAGCTCACCAGTCAAGCGGGTCTGCGCCGATAATGGTCGGGACTCAAGCTAGCCACCGAAGCTAAGGCTGCGGGCGGTTCTTCGGAGCCGCCCGCGGGGTAGGGGAGCGTTGCCTGGGCATCGAAGCGGGACCGGAAGGCCTCCCGTGGAGCGCAGGCAAGTGAGAATGCCGGAATGAGTACGCGAGAAACAGGGTGAGAACCCCTGTCGCCGTAAGCCCGAGGTTTCCTGAGCCATGTCGATCAGCTCAGGGTTAGTCGGCCCCTAAGGTGAGGCCGAAAGGCGTAGCCGATGGGAAACGGGTCAACATTCCCGTACCGCACGTAGTGCGTTCGAGTCCGCGGAGGGACGCAGAGGTGAAAGGTCCGTCAGCAATCGGATGCTGATGCAAGGAGGTAGGCGTTTCCGGGTAGGCAAATCCGCCCGGTCAAGCCGAGATCCGACGCCGAAGGGGTTTTCGGACCCCGTCAAGGGACCGTAATCGAACTGCCGAGAAAAGCTTCGCGAACGAGTAGTGCGTGCGACCGTACCGTAAACCGACACAGGTGGGCGAGGCGAGTAGCCTCAGGCGCTCGAGTGATTCTTGGTCAAGGAACTCGGCAAAATGTCCCCGTAACTTCGGGAGAAGGGGAGCCCGTAGTAGGTGAACTCCTTCGCGGAGGGAGCCGAGGCGGGCCGCAGAGAATCGGCCCAAGCGACTGTTTAGTAAAAACACAGGTGTCTGCAAAGTCGTCAAGACGACGTATAGGCACTGACGCCTGCCCGGTGCCGGAAGGTTAAATGGAAGGGTTAGCTTCGGCGAAGCTCTGAAATGAAGCCCCGGTAAACGGCGGCCGTAACTATAACGGTCCTAAGGTTAACGGCATCGCTAGCCTTAGAGAAACCGAACTATATGCGGGAAAGCCCTCCTACAGCCGATCGGTACTCGCCGGCTTCGCAGCGAAGCGACGGCAGTAAAAATCCGACGGACATGGGGGTAATCCGCAGGGAAGGCCCAGGAGGTGACTCATGGGAACCCTCAGAGACCAAACGTTCGGGGCTGATCGATGAAGTTGAGTGCGGAGTGGATCACGGGATTCGTGGACGGCGAGGGTTGTTTCCATGTCGGGATCAGCCGTCACTCCGGAATGAGCACCGGATACCAGGTGCTGCCGGAGTTCACCGTCGTGCAACACGAGCGTGACGTCCAGGTGCTGCACGCCCTGAAGGCGCATTTCGGGTGCGGCGTGGTTCGAAAGAACCACGGCGACCGGATGGCCTACCGGGTGCGTGGCAGGTCGCACCTGACGGAGCGGATCGTACCGTTTTTCATGAAGCACCCGCTCAAGACGAAGAAGCGTCTGGACTTCCTCAAGTTCAGGAAGGTGCTGATTCGGATGGAGCGAGGAGAGCATCTGACGCTCGAGGGGCTGCGGGAAATCCGCGGCATCGCGAGCCGGATGAATCGCGATCAGTCAAGAGAGAGTCCAGCCCGCTCGGAAACGGGTGGGAGCAACTGAGCGAAATTCCTTGTCGGGTAAGTTCCGACCTGCACGAATGGCGTAACGACTTGGGCACTGTCTCGACCAAGAGCTCGGCGAAATTGGAGTATCGGTGAGGATACCGATTACCCGCAGCAGGACAAAAAGACCCCGTGCACCTTTACTATACCCTGATATTGGGTTTGGGCATCGTCTGTGTAGCATAGGTGGGAGACTGTGAAGCGGGGCCGTCAGGTCTCGTGGAGTCACCGGTGAAATACCACCCTTGCGATGTCTAGATTCTAACCTGGGGCCGTACAGCCGGCCCGGGAACAGTGTCAGGCGGGTAGTTTGACTGGGGCGGTCGCCTCCCAAAGAGTAACGGAGGCGCGCAAAGGTTCCCTCAGCGCGGTTGGCAATCGCGCGTTGAGCGTAAAGGCATAAGGGAGCTTGACTGCGAGACGGACACGTCGAGCAGGTGCGAAAGCAGGCCTTAGTGATCCGGCGGTTCTGTGTGGAAAGGCCGTCGCTCAACGGATAAAAGGTACGCCGGGGATAACAGGCTTATCGCCCCCGAGAGTTCACATCGACGGGGCGGTTTGGCACCTCGATGTCGGCTTGTCGCATCCTGGGGCCGGAGAAGGTCCCAAGGGTCGGGCTGTTCGCCCGTTAAAGCGGCACGTGAGCTGGGTTTAGAACGTCGTGAGACAGTTCGGTCTGTATCCGCTGTGGGCGTTGGAGATTTGAGGAGAGCCGCTCCTAGTACGAGAGGACCGGAGTGGAGTGACCGCTGGTGTACCTGTTGTCCCGCCAGGGGCACCGCAGGGTAGCTATGTCGCGAAGGGATAACCGCTGAAAGCATCTAAGTGGGAAGCCCACTCCAAGATGAGATCTCCCGCACCGTAAGGTGCCTGAAGGACCGCAGGAGACGACTGCGTTGATAGGCGGCAGGTGTAAGGCGTGTGAGCGCTTGAGCCGAGCCGTACTAATCGTCCGTGAGGCTTGATCCTCTTTCTTACGATCGTCAGCACGTCGACGCACCCGCACACGCTCGATTTCCACTGCCTGGTTCACATACATCCACGACGCTACGGCGGCGTGGAGAGGAATCGCCGGTGGCTTTCGCGAGGGGGATACACCTGGTCCCATCCCGAACCCAGAAGTTAAGCCCCTCAGCGCCGATGGTACTTGGGCGGAGACGCCCCGGGAGAGTAGGTCGCTGCCGGCTTCTACCGAGAACGCCTCGTGGTCCGATGAACGGATCGCGAGGCGTTTTCACATCCGGGCAGGATCGCGGAGCGGGGGGTCGAGGGCGATTCAGCGGTCCGGGGTCGCGGCGGCGGTGAGCACGAGTCGACGGACCACGGCGCCGGGATCGGGAGCGTCCATGACTGCGGAGAGGACGGCGACGCCGGCGCCGGTCTCGAACACCGCCGCCGCGTTGGCGGGTGTGATTCCGCCCACGCCCACGCAGGGGAGACCGGAGGCGAGGCGCACCTCGCGCACGCGGTCCGGCCCGGTAGCCTCTTCGGCGAGCCCCGGCTTCGAGGTCGTTCCGTACACGGCGCCGATGCCGAGGTAGTCCGCGCCGGCGCGGGCCGCGGCGCGGGCCTCGTCGGGATCGTCGGTGGAATACCCGATGATGAAGGGCCGCGGAGCCAACCGGCGGGCCGCGTCGAGGGGGAGGTCGTCGGGCCCGAGGTGGACGCCGTCCGCGCCGGCGGCGAGAGCGACGTCGAGGCGGTCGTTCACCGTGAGGAGGATGGAGGCGTCGCCGAGGAGGTGGCGGGTGGCGCGCGCGAGCTCCACGAGGCTACGGGCCGAGGCCCGCTTGTCGCGGAGCTGGAGGGCCGTGGCGCCCGCGGCGACACACTCGGCCACGACGTCGAGGAGCGCGCGACCGCTCGCGGGCCGGGGGCTCGTGATGACGAGGACGCGGAGCCGGGTGTCGAGCCGATCGGGCCCGGGGTCGTGCGGGCCCGGCTCCCCGGGCGACGCCCCGCGAGGGGTCACGGGGGGTCGAGTTCGCGCTCGCGCCGGATGCGGTTCTTCGCGTTGTTGTGCTCGCGCACCGTGCGCGTAAACTCGTGGGAGCCGTCGGGGCGGGCGACGAAGAACAGGAACGTGTGCTCGGCCGGCCGGAGCGTCGCCTCGAGCGACGCGGCGCCCGGCGAGGCGATCGGTCCCGGGGGGAGCCCCGGCTGCGTGTACGTGTTGTACGGATCGTCGGCGACCGAGTCGATGTCCCGGTAGAGGAGACGCGCCCGGGGCTCTCCGAGCGCGTACTGAACCGTCGGGTCCGCCTGGAGCAGCATTCCCCGCCGCATCCGGTTGAGGTAGACGCCGGCGATGACCGGACGCTCCGACTCGACCCGGGCCTCCTCCTCCACGATGCTCGCGAGCGTCACGATCTCCCGCTCGGTCAGATCCAGCGAATCGGCCAGCGCCCGCTCCTCGGGGCCCCAGAACGCGCGGTAGGCGGAGACCATCGTCTCCACGATCTCGCGTACGCCGACGTCTTCCGAAAACCGGTAGGTGTCCGGGAACAGATAGCCCTCGAGCGTGGGGCCGGGCAGATGCATCCCGGCGACCCAGACGCTGTCCGAGAGTACCTCGCGCACGGCATCGACCGAATCGTCGGTGAACTCGGCGATCCGCGGCGCGACCTCGCGCAGCGTGAGGCCTTCGGGGATCGTGAGCGGGAAGGTGACCACCGCGCCCGAACGGAGCCGCTCGATGAACTCCCCGTATCCCATGCCGGCCATGAACCGGTATCGGCCGGCCTTGAGGTCCGCGTCCGCTCCAAGCAGACGCACATAGAGCGCGAACAGTCGCGGGTGGTCGATGAGCTCGGCGGAGTCGAGACGCGTGGCGATGGCTCGTACCGAGCTCCCGGCCGGGATGCTCACCTCGACCTCCGTGCCCCGTGGAAGCGACGTCCCCCGCATGGCGAACCACCCGACGGGGAGCAGAATGCCGAGGACGGCGAGCGCCAGACCGGCCTTACGCGCCCTCTTCATCCCGTCTCGTGGAGCGCAGGTATTCCGTAAGCATGAGCGTGGCCGCCATTTCGTCGGATCGTCCCTTCTCCAACCGTCGCGAGCGCCGCAAGCCGAGTGCCCGAATCTCGCGCTCCGCGCGGGCGGTCGTCAGCCGCTCGTCCCACCCGGTCGTCGGCACGCCGGTCGCTTCTTCGAGCCGGGACGCGAACGCCCTCGCCTCAAGGGCCATCTCGCCCTCGGTGCCGTCCATGCTCACGGGGATACCCACGACCACCACGGAGGGTCGCAGCTCGCGGACGAGCGTCACCAGCGCATCCGGCGGGACGGTGGGATCGCGAGCGTCCTTCGGGGTCGAGCGCTCGATGATGCCGCGAGGCGTCGCGATCGTCCGGGTGGGGTCGGACACGGCCACGCCGATGCGTCGGCGGCCGTAGTCCAGCGCCATCACGCGTCCCGGCGCCTCGGTCAGGACGCGGTCTCCGCCGCCCGGTCGGCCCGCCCGCCGGCGACGCGCGACGCCTGGAGCTCCCGGATCCTCGCGACGGTGCCGAACAGGAACCAGCACGGCTCGGCGCCGCCTGCCCCGCAGCGCACCTCGAGGACGTCGACGGTGCGCGCCGCGGCCCGGCTGAGGATCCCGGCCAGGAGGCCCGCCGCGAAATGACAGCGGGCGTCGCGGACGTCCGACCGCGTTCCCCCCGCCTCGGGCGACTCGCGCCAGGCGATGGCGCCGAGCGTCGAAGACACGGGTTCGAACCGAATGGAGCCCATCCCCGCGCGGCGGAAACGGCGGTCGAGCGCGTCCCAGAACTCGGCCGGCGAGAGCGACTCCGGCACATCGGCGACCGTCGGGAGTACTTCGATTCCCGCCCGATAGCCCGCTTCGCGCAGGGCGCGGACGCCGGGGGGACCGAGCTCCGCGCAGCGGTGCGACAGCATCGTGACCGCCGAGCGAGGGATCTGGACGGAAGGCGTGAGGCGAGGCTCGTTCATCGACGGGAAGCTAGACAGCGTGCCACCCCGCTACAAGGTTCCGGCTCCGGTGGTCGACAGGGAGGATCCGATGGAATACGACGACGAACTGCACCCCTTCAGCTTCGTGTCCGGGCTGGCCCTCGGCGCGCTCATCGGGGCCGGCGTCGCGCTCCTGCTGGCGCCGCAGAGCGGCCGCCGGACACGGAAGCGTATCGCCCGGGCCGCCGAGGATCTCGGCGAAGAGGCCCGTGATCGCATCGAGGACGCGGCCGACGACGTGCGGCGACACGCGTCGCACGCGGTTCGCGCGGCGGAGCGGAGTGGCTCGCGGCTGAAGGAGACCGTGCGGCGCGGCCCGCTGGGCGAGCGGTAGCGCGCGGGAGTGCTGCCCTCGGCCCTCATCGAGCGAAAACGCGACGGCGAAGCGCTCGAGGCCCGGGAGCTCCGGGCCTTGCTCGACGGGTATGTGAGCGGTGAGGTGACGGACTACCAGATGTCCGCCTTCCTCATGGCGGTGTTCTTCCGCGGGTTGTCCGGGGAGGAGCTCTCCACTCTGACCCGCGCGATCGTCGAGTCGGGGACGCGTCTCTCGTTCGACGACCGCGGACCTCCCGCCGTCGACAAGCACTCCACGGGAGGCGTGGGAGACAAGGTCTCCCTCGTCCTCGCCCCCCTGCTCGCTGCCGTCGGGCTGCGCGTTCCCATGATGTCGGGCCGCGGCCTCGGCCACACGGGAGGGACGCTCGACAAGCTCGAGTCGATCCCGGGCTTCGACGTGAACGTGGGCCTTGACCGGTTCCGCGAGATCCTGGCGCGGGTCGGGTGCGCGATGGTCGGACAGACCCCCGAGATCGCGCCGCTCGACGGGAGGCTCTACGCGCTCCGCGACGTCACCGGGACGGTGCCGTCCGTCCCGCTGATCGCCTCCTCCATCGTCTCGAAGAAAGTCGCGGAGGGAGTCTCGGCCCTCGTGCTGGACGTGAAGTTCGGGAGCGGGGCGTTCATGAGGGAGCCCGAGGACGCACGGCGTCTGGCGCGGACCATGGTCGAGCTGGCGACCGCCGAGGGGTTGCGGGCGTCGGCCCTGCTGACCGCGATGGAGTGGCCGCTCGGACGCGCGGTCGGGAACGCGCTAGAGGTCCGCGAGGGCCTCGCCTGTCTGGGCGGCGGGGGTCCCCGCGACCTCCGCGAGGTGACACTCGAGCTCTCGGCGGAGCTGATGCTGTCGGCCGGTGTCGAGCGGACGCGGGAGGCGGCCCTCGAGACCCTTGGCGCGGCGCTCGACGGAGGAAAGGCGCTGGAGCGGTTCACCACGCTGATCGAGCTCCAGGGTGGCGATCCCCGGATCGTCGATGACCCGGACCGGCTCCCGTCGGCGCCGGTCCGGCGGGTCCTCGAGAGCGAGGGAGAGGGGACCGTGGCGCGGATGGACGCGCTGGAGATCGGTCGGGCGGCGGTCGAGCTGGGGGCGGGACGGCGCCGTGTGGACGATCGGGTCGATCCGTCGGTGGGCTTCGAGCTCCTCGCCCGGCCCGGCGACGAGGTGTCCGCGGGGCACCCGCTCATCGCGATCCACGCCGCCACCGAAGAGGCAGCCGATACGGCGGCGCACGCCCTGCGCGCCGCGGTCACGCTGGGCCCTGGCGGACCGCCCCACGTGCCGCTGGTCCTCGAGCGCATCCGGTCCGACGCCGGCGGCTGACCCCGCGGCCGTTACCAGCGGCCGACCCCGCGGCCGCTACCAGTCGATCGCGTCCGGACGCACGGAAACCGAGTCGGCGCGCTGCCTGAGGCCCCACGGACCGTGCAGGTCGCACGTCTCGGTGGGCTCGGTCCCGGGCAGGTAGATCTCGCGATACACCTCGCCGGCCGGGCACCACTGCGTGGCCAGGAGGCCGGACGTCTCGTCCACCACACGCTCGATCAGCTCCCCCGGACGCGGCCACGCCGGCGGCGGCTCGTGCGTGCGGTAGTAGCTCGCGAGGACCGCGGCCCCGACCGGGGCCGCCGTGGTCCCGCCCGTGGCCCCCACGTGGACGCGCTGCGGCAGGTCGAATCCGATCCACGTCGCGGTCACGAGCTCGGGGGTGAAGCCGACGAACCACGTGTCCGTGGCGGAGTTCGTGGTCCCCGTCTTCCCGGCCACCGGGACGCTATAAGGCACGCCCGCGCCGACGCGGACCGCTCCGTGGCCCGTTCCACGGTCCACCGCGTCGCGCAGCATGGACAGCACCACCCACGCGACGCGCGGCTCGAGCACCTGCTCGCGGTTGACCTGGCTCTCCCACAGCACGCGACCGTCCTTGCTCTCGATCCTGAGGATCGGACGGGGCGCGACCCGCACGCCCATGTTGGCGAAGGTCGTATAGGCCGTTGCGATCTCGAGGGGTGTGAGCGACGCCGATCCGATGGCGGCCGAGGGGACGCGCGGGATCTCCGACGTGATCCCCATGCTGGTCGCGATCTGCGCCATCGACTCCTCGCCGACCCGCTGTCCGAGCTTGACCGCCACCACGTTGATGGACTGGGCCAGGGCGCGGCGCAGCGTCATCGGGCCGTGGAACGTGTCGGTGAAGTTCTTGGGGGAGTACGGCTCGCTCCCCGGGTTCTCGATGAGGATGGGGGCGTCGATGATCACTTCCGACGCCGGAATCCCCGAGGCGATGGCCGCGGTGTATACGAACGGCTTGAACACCGATCCCGGCTGACGGATGGCCTGGGTCGCCCGGTTGAATTCGGAGTCCTCGAAGTCCCGCCCGCCGATCAGCGCACGGACATCGCCGGTGCGCGGATCGAGCGCGATGAACATCCCCTGCACGTAGGGCATCTCCGCGCCGTCGCGGCTCACGGTGCGGAGGCTGTCGGCCGGCCACGACCGCGTCTGCGTGTACGTCACGTCGCCCCGGAACCCGGGGTGACGCTCGACCTGCGTGAGTTGCGCGCGGAGCGCCGAGTCGGCCGTCGCCTGGATGGTCGGATCGAGGGTCGTGTAGACGCGAAAGCCGTTCTCGTAGATGTCGGTGCCGTACCGCGAGTACAGGAGCTGGCGTACCCACTCCACGAAGTACGGGGCCACGCGGTCCCGGACGGCCCCTTCCTCGATCTCGAGCGGATAGGCCTTCGCGACCTCGGCGTCGTGCCGGCTCACCAGCCCCTGCCCGGCCATCAGCCCCAGGATCAGGTTCCGGCGTCCGACCGCGCGTTCGGGGTTCCGCGCCGGGTTGTAGCTGCGCGGGTTGCGAGGGATCGCTGCGAGGGTCGCGGCCTCGGGCAGGTTGAGCTCGCGGGCCCGCTTCCCGAAATAGCGTTGCGCCGCCGCTTCGATCCCGTACCGGCCGTCGAAATTGATCTGGTTGAGATACGCCTCGAGGATTTCCTGCTTGCTGTAGGCGCTCTCGAGGGCGAAGGCCACCCGTATCTCGCGGAGCTTGCGGCGGATGGAGATGTCGCGCCGATCGACGGAGGCCGAGAACATCGCCCCCGCGAGCTGCTGCGTGATCGTCGAGCCGCCCGCGACCTCGTAGCCGTTGAACACGAAGTCGATGAAGGCCCGGGTGGTGCGGCGGAGGTCCACGCCCTCGTGGCCCCAGAACCGCCGGTCCTCGACCGCGATGAACGCGTTGTACACGTGCGGTGGGAGGTCCTCGAGGCGGATCGGCGTCCGCCGCTCGATCGCGAGCTCGTGGAGCAGCGACCCGTCGGCCGCGTAGAGCTGCGTGGCTTCCTTGGGCTCGAACGCGTAGATCTGCGCGATCGAGGGACACCGATCGCAGATGTGCACCCACGCGCCCCACGCGAGTCCCGCGCACCAGGCGGCGAACGCCAGCACGCCGATCGCGAGGAGCCGGCGCCCCCGCGGGGTCAGCCGGCCGAGCGTCGCGCGATATCCACCCCTCACCGTCCGCCGGAAGGTCGCGCCGGCCGACCGGACTCCTGACTCCGCTGAGCTCACTGCACCTCCGCCACGCGAGGGGCCGGTGCCCCCCGTCTTGATCCGCTCACGGGCCGATTCTATCCTCCGACCGCCCCTCACGGGAGTCGCGAGGGGCTCCGCCCCGCCGGGGCGACCGGGTCCGGCCGCCCGAGTATACCAGCCACGAGAGCGGATGTTTCTTCCCGTAGCGGAACAGATGGCGCGGATTCGCGAGGGCACCGTCGAGATCGTCCCGGAAGGGGCGCTCGAGCGGAAGCTGGGCCGCTCGCGCGAGACCGGATCCCCGCTCCTCGTGAAGCAGGGCTTCGACCCGACCCGACCCGACCTTCACATCGGACACGCGGTATCGCTCCACAAGCTGCGCGTTTTCCAGGAGCTCGGGCACCGGGTCGTGTTCGTGATGGGCACGTACACGGCCCGCATCGGCGATCCGAGCGGACGCGACGAGACACGGCCCATGCTCTCCGAGGAGGAGATCGAGGAGAACCTGAGGACGTACGAGGAGCAGGTCTTCCGGATTCTCGATCCCGAGACGACGGAGATCCGGCGGAACGGCGACTGGCTCGCGCCGCTCCGGCTGGACGACGTGCTCCGTCTCACGTCCCAGTACACGGTGGCGCGCATGCTCGAGCGCGACGATTTCGCGGCTCGCTATCGCGAGGAGCGGCCCATCGCCCTCTCCGAGCTCCTCTACCCCATGATGCAAGGGTACGACTCCGTCGTGCTCGAAGCGGACGTGGAGTTGGGCGGGACGGACCAGAAGTTCAACCTCCTCCTCGCCCGCACGCTCCAGGAGCGGGCCGATCAGGAGCCACAGGTGTGCGTGCTCATGCCGATCCTCCGGGGGACCGACGGCGAGCGCAAGATGTCGAAGAGCTTCGACAACTACGTGGGCCTCGCCATGGACCCGGCGGAGATGTTCGGCCGCGCGATGTCGATCCCCGACACGCTCCTGGAGGAGTGGCTGACGCTCGCGTCGAGCGCGCGGGGAGCGGCGCTCGGGGAGCGGCTCCGGCAGGCGGTGGCCGATCCGCTCGCCACGAAGCGCTGGCTGGCGTCGGATATCGTCGCCCGCTACCACGGCGAGCACGCGGCGGATGCGGCGCGGGAGACGTTCGATCGCATCCACCGGAGGGGCGAGGTCCCCGACGAGATCCCCCTCGTGCGTCTCGAGCGGGAGGACGGCGAAGGGGTGTGGATCGCCCACATCCTCAGGGACGCCGATCTGGCGTCCTCGTCGTCCGAGGCGGTCCGACTCGTCGAGCAGGGGGCCGTCCGGGTGGACGGGGATCCGGTCACCGACCGCGACCTCAGGCTCGGTGCCGGCGAGTACGTGATACAGCGCGGAAAGCGGCGTTTCGCCCGCGTACGGATCGCGTGACGCGGCCGCAGCGCGTTCCCTGCGCCGGGTTGCACGGGGCCGGCACGCGCGCCATATTCCGCCCGTCCCCCCAGAGCGGGGGGTGGTGCCGGCGTTCGCCAACGCGTCGGCCCCGCCCGGGACGTCGCGCCACGTGCGACGGTCCCGGACGGCTCGCGAGGACTCGACAGGGGTGGGTTCTTTTGGCACGTAGCGCCCGAACTGACGATCGTTCGCAACTCTCCGGCCGGCGTCCCGCCGGCGCGTACCACATCCATGCACCCTCCGGCGCCGTCGGCTCGCGCGTCGGGGCGTTTCCCATACAGAAGATCCAGGACCTCGATTCCGGTCTCGTGACCGGGACTTCCGATCTGCCGCGGCTCGCGAGGGGCCGCGATTCATCCCCGAGAAAGTGCGGTTCGTAACACCGGGTCTCGTGGCCCGGTCGACGGGCTCGTAACCTGGAAGACAGACGTACCCCGGACGACAGGAGTGAAGGTCCGTTCTCGGTGTCGACCCGGCCGTGGACGGGCCGGGGGAGCGATCCCCTGATAAAAGCGGGTCCAGAGGATCCCACTGCCACAGGAGGGTGATCCATGTTGTTTGACTGGTCAGAGAGGTGGGCCAGCCGCGCAGGTGCGCTGGCGACCGCTGCTCTGAGCACCTGGCTCTTCGTCGGAGCCGGCCCGGTGACCGCCCAGCAGGGGGCGATCACGGGGACGGTGTCGGACTCGGAGACGCTCAGGCCGGTGGCCGGAGCGCAGGTGTTCGTGACGGGCACGGTCATCGGGACGCTGACCGGCGAGCAGGGCACGTATCGGCTGGAGGGGGTTCCGGCGGGTCAGGCGACGGTGACGGTACGCCTGATCGGCTACAGGGAGCTCTCGCAGACGGTGCAGGTCCAGGCCGGGCAGGTCGCGACGGCGGACTTCGCGGTGGAGCAGACCGCACTCAAGCTTCAGGACATCATCGTGACGGGCGTCGTGGGGGAGACCCCGCGCGTGAAGCTCCCGTTCGTGGTGGAGCGCCTGGACGCCGAGGACATTCCCGTTCCGACGTCGAACGTCGCCTCGCTCCTGACGGGGAAGGCCGCGGGGGTGTCGGTGGTCCGCGGGAGCGGTCAGCCGGGCGAGGCCGCCGGCATAACCCTCAGAGGCCCGACGTCGATCGACGCCTCGGGCCGCTCGCAGGCCCCGCTGATCGTGATCGACGGGGTGGTCCAGTCCGCGAACGCGACGCTCGCGGACGTGGGCGCGCTCGACATCGACCACATCGAGATCGTGAAGGGCGCCGCGGCGGCGTCGCTGTTCGGGGCGCGCGCGCAGAACGGCGTGATCCAGGTCACGACGAAGCGCGGCATGGGCCTCCAGACGAACTCGTTCAACTTCATGGCGCGGGGCGAGTACGGCACGAGCTCGCTCGAGGGATCGGTGGAGCTCACCGAGTCGCACCCGTACGTGATGAACGCGTCGCAGACGAAGTTCATCGACACCGACGGCAACGAGATCGACTTCACCAACGTCGGTCGTCCGGGGTTCGGGTCCGCGCAGCTCAAGGACGGCGGGACGCCGGAGACGACGTTCGCGGACAACCCGTGGCCGGTGGTGTTCGATCAGCTCGACCGGTTCTTCGATCCGGGCGAGACGATCTCGGGTTACGGCGCGGTGACGGGCCGGTTCGCCGAGTCGTCGTTCCGGGTCTCCTTCGAGCACTTCAAGGAGACGGGGATCGTCTCCTGCGCCGACTGCGTGTCGAACCTCGAGGAGTTCCAGGCGAACCGCGTCGCGCAGGGCCTCGCCCCGCTCGCCTCGGCGGAGCTGCCGGAGGACAAGGGGTACGAGCGCCAGAACGCGCGTCTGAACGTGGACACGCGGTTCGGGCAGATCGACATCGCGGCCTCGGGGTTCTACTCGCGCTCCGAGCAGGATGACTCGGCGGTCACGGGCGGGGCCTTCTTCGGGCTCACGTTCATGTCGCCGGCGCTCGATCTGACCGAGCTCGACCCGGAGACGGGGATGCCGCGGATCGACATCGACCCGTTGTCGGCCGAGGAGAACCCGCTCTACAACATCGCGATCGGCGAGCACTTCGACGACCGCACGCGGACCATGGGCTCGGTGGATGTCCGCTGGGCGCCGATCGACTGGGTGACGGTCGAGGCGAACGCGTCGTACGACCGCACCGACTTCGACGAGATCGACATCCTGCCCAAGTCGGACGTGAGCTCCGAGGGTGGCGTGAACACGTTCACCGGCGGGAGCCTCGACAAGGACAACTTCCGTGACGAGGCGGTCGGTGCGTCCGTGACGGCGGGCGTCAGCCGTGCGCTCATGGACGGCGACCTGACGGTCCGCGCCAAGGCGCGCTATGTGGTCGAGAGCCAGTCGTTCGAGTCGAACGGCGTGATCGGGAACGACTTCTCGGTCGAGGGCGTGCCGACGTTCGGCGCGATCGAGGGCAGCCAGGAGGGCCGCCGCACGATCGAGGACATCAAGGGCGAGGGCTACTTCGGGATCGCCTCGATGGACTACAAGGGCCGCTACATCATCGACGGTCTGGTCCGTCGGGACGGCTCCTCGCTGTTCGGTGCCGACGAGCGGTGGCACACGTACTTCCGCGGCTCGGCCGCGTGGCGTCCGTCGCAGGAGGACTGGTGGAACGTCGACGCGATCGACGAGCTCAAGTTCCGGTTCAGCTACGGGACCGCGGGCGGTCGTCCCCGCTTCGAGGCGCAGTACGAGACGTTCGGCGTCGGCTCGGGCCAGATCTTCCCGATCAATCTGGGGAACGTGGCCCTGAAGCCCGAGTTCACGAGGGAGCGCGAGGCCGGGCTCAACCTGGTGCTGTTCGACAACTTCGGGATCGACTACACGTACGCGTGGGCCGACACCGAGGATCAGCTCCTGCTGGTCCCGCAGCCGGCGTTCGTGGGCTTCTCGGCCCAGTGGCAGAACGCCGGGGCGATCGCGTCCAAGACGCACGAGCTGTCGCTCCGCTGGGCGGCGATCGACGAGAGTGACGTCGGGCTCAACTTCCGCGTCAACTGGGATCGCACGCAGCAGGAGATCACCCAGCTGGACGTACCGGCCTACAAGGCGGGCGACGGCGCGTTCTACATCGCCGAAGGCCGTCCCCTGGGCGAGATCTGGGGCGACAAGTGGGCGACGAGCTGCGCGGACCTGGCCCCGATCGGGATCAGCGCCGGCGAGTGCTCGGCCAACTTCGGCGTGAACTCCGACGGGTTCATCGTGTGGACCGGCGGCGCCGGTGTCGACCAGGGCATCGCGCAGGGCCTGTGGGGCACCGCGGGCACCGTGGCCGGCAGCGACTTCGCCTGGGGCTTCCCGATCAAGACGCTCGAGAAGTCGCCGGTGTGCGTGGCCGAGCGCGGTGGCGACCCGAACGACGAGTGCGCGCCGCAGCCGTTCCTGCCGCTCGGCAACACGACGCCGGACTGGAGCGCGTCCTTCGCGACCAACTTCCGGTTCAGGGGCCTCGCGCTGTCGGCCCTCGTGGACGCGTCGGTCGGGTTCGACATCTACAACGGCACGCGTCAGTGGGCGAACCGCGAGCTCCGCGGGGGCGACGTCGGCCAGATCGGCAAGGCCGAGGGCGACAAGAAGCCGATCGGATACTACTCGGCGCTCTACAACATCAACGCCGAGAACTCGTTCTTCGTCGAGAAGGGCGACTGGGTGAAGATCCGCGAGCTGTCGCTGGGCTACACCCTGCCCCAGGGCGTCATGGAGAGCCTGTTCAGGGGCGCGCTCGACCGCGTCACGCTCAGTCTGATCGGCCGCAACCTGATCACGTTCACCGACTACCAGGGGTACGACCCGGAGGTGGGCTTCGGTGGCGGCGATTTCGGATCCACGTCGCTCGGTCGGACGGACCGGTTCGGGTATCCGAACTTCCGCACGATCACCGCGGCGCTCGAGCTGGTGTTCTGATCGTCTCCGTGATCGCGGGGGCGCGCGCCCGACGGTGCGCGTCCCCCGGCCACGGTCGATCGGTCACCTCCGAGAGATCCAATACGACGACCAGGAGTGATATCGAGCCATGAATAGAAAGCTCAAAATGCCCGCGTTCGCGTTCGCGCTCGCGGTCGGCGTGGCGGGGTGTGACCTCGGGGTCACGAATCCCAACGACGCCGACCGGGAGCGCGCGCTCGCGTCGCCGGGCGACGTGGAGACGCTCATCAGCTCGTCCTACGTCTCCGGATACTGGGAACAGGCGCAATACTTCAGCGGGCTCGGCCCGGTGTGGGAGATCAGCGCCAACCACGGAAGCGCTTCGTGGGGGAACTTCGGGATGGATGACGCGGGCTACGAGCCGCGCCGCCCGCTCATGAACCAGAGCTCCTACACCTACGCGTATGTCTTCGAGCAGCCGTGGGCGGACAACTACCTCGGCATCTCGGGCGCCACGGACGGCATCCGCGCCATCGCGGGCGGTCTCGAGATCGGAGCCGGCGGGGCGGACAACGCCCGCGCGGTGACGTTCGCCACGTTCGTGCAGGCGCTCAGCCACTGCTCGCTGGCGCTCCAGTACGACAAGGCGTTCCTCCTCGACGAGACCGTCGACATCGAGTCCGATTTCGCCTCCGTGCCGTACGGCGATGTGATGGACTACGCCCTCGCGAAGATGGACGAGGCGATCGCCATGGCGCAGGGCGGCTCGTTCAACCTGCCCGACACCTGGTTCAACGGGCGCGCGATGTCGAGCTCCGAGTTCGTCGCGCTCATGAAGGGCTACAAGGCCCGCTGCCGCGCGAACCTGCCGCGGGATCCCGCCGAGCGCGGAAGCGTGGACTGGGCCGCGGTCTCGGCCGATGCGGCCGCCGGACTCGGCGACTTCCTGCTCGAGATGGAGGAGACCGGTCCGTGGTGGTCGGACATCAAGTACCAGGGCTGCGGGTCCGAAGAGGGCACGTGGTGCCGGATGCACTTCGACTTCGCGGGTCAGGGTGACGTGTCGGGCAACTACCAGGCCTGGCTCGACATCCCGACTCAGCAGCGGACGCCGACGAGCGTGGGTCTGCTGTCGTTCCCGGATCAGCGCTGGCCGCAGGTCCAGGCGGATGGCGAGGTCGGCCCGTTCACGAGCGCGATCTTCCCGCGCGGCTACTACGAGTTCGTGTCGACGATCGTGTTCCGTCCGGAGCGCGGCACGTACAAGCAGTCCCAGTGGGGCTCCAACCACTACGAGGACTACGTCGACACGGCCGGCGCGTTCGGGATCGTGCCCGAGATGCTCCAGACCGAGATGGACCTCCTGATGGCCGAGGCCGCGCTCGAGATGGGCGACATCCCGACCACCGTGTCGCTGGTCAACCAGACCCGCGTGAACCACGGGGGTCTCCCCGCCGTGGTCGATGGCGGGACCGTGCCCGGTGGCGCGACGGACTGCGTGCCGAAGAAGCGGTTCGATCCGACCGGCACCTGCGGCGACCTGCGCGACGCGCTCCAGTGGGAGCATTACACCGAGATCTTCCAGCTCTCGAGCGGTCTGACGTTCTTCTTCACGCGGCGTCAGGGCGAGCTTCCGGCGGGGACGGCGCTCCATTCGCCGATCCCGGCCTCCGAGCTCGAGGTGCTCCAGGAGGACATCTACACGTTCGGCGGCAACCCCGGCGCGCCCGGTTCGGCCGGTCAGCCGGTGCTGAGCGTGGCGGATCGCGGTGGAAACGACCTGGATCGCGTGCTCCGGCGCGTGACCCGCACGCTCGAGGTATACGACGAGCGTCGCGCGGAGCGTCTCGCCACCAAGAACGTGCTGCGCGTGCGGTAAGGCGGAGCGAGCTCTCGGGGCCTCTCGTCCCGAGGCGTACGAAGGGGGCGTGGGGGGAGAGCCGCTTTCTCCACCCCCGAAGCAGAGAGAGAGGGTCGTCGCTTCACGCGGCGGCCCTCTTTCTTTCTTGCACGAACATTCGCCGGCATCAAAGGGCCCGCCGCGCCGACGCGCGACCGCGACGCCGACCCCGGTCGGTCCCGAGGGGTTCATGCGCCGGACCGGGTGGTTCCCCGTGCGGTCCCGTCAGCGTTGCTTGTGCGGTTCCGTCGGCGTCGCCATCATCGGAAGGGGCCGGCGAGTCCCCGTGCCATGCGCCGCGTCGGAGGCCCC
>Ga0299914_10001119_pt1 | contig 17288 bp, 17 predicted proteins | sample RVTome_10_FD_201361 | JGI IMG/M metagenome (GOLD analysis project Ga0299914, IMG submission 201361) | Soil microbial communities from uranium-contaminated site in the Upper Colorado River Basin, Wyoming, United States - RVT153D57 (version 2) ...
GCCGAGCCTGGCGACGGCTCTTGAACACTCCGGGTTGAACAGTCCGGGCTAGGAGTCGGACAGCCCGTCCGCCGGTGGCAGCTGGAGGTGGCCGGTCAATCCGATGCGGGTTCCGTCCACGGTGACATAGCCACCTCGGCAACCCAGCAACAGCGAGTGCCATACCGGCGGTAGCTCGTGGTGCAACTCGGCGCGCTGACCGCTCAGGAGTTGCTCCCCGAGGCGGTCGGTGGGAGTCCGCTCGAACACGCGCACCACAGGCCCGTCGACCACTACCACGACAGACCGGTGCCGTCCGGAGACATGGGGCACGACCACCAGGAGCACCGCCCCGACGGTGGCTCCTGCCACCCCGGCGAGGACGACGAACGTGACACCGTTGCCGGCCAGCAGGGGGGCCACGACGCCGGCCAGCACGACGACGCACACGACCGCTGCGGTAGCCAGCCCGGGGATCGGTCGGCGGATGCCCCGCACGGAGGCGTCCACGGGATGTCCGAGCCGCCGCTCGACGGCGTTGCGAGGCTCGGCTGCCAGACGTTCGGCGCTGTGGGCCACATCACGAAGGTACGCAACCGGAGCGCCGGAGGCGTGGATATCGACCCCTGCGGCTGCGGTCAGTCCAGGGGCTGGTTCAAGGCGATGGTGTCGCCCTCGACCTCCACTTCGCCGCCCGGCGCCAGGTACATCAGCAGCGAGCGTCCTCGGTTGCGGAGGTTCAGGTCGCCGACGGGGAACTTCGTCACGTAGGTGGCGGTCCTGAACGGGAAGCGCCAGCGATGGACCTCCACCCAGCCGCCCCGCACCGCCACGAGCACGCGCTGCTGGCGGCCGCTGGCCACGACCAGAGCGGCGACACAAAGGACGACGACGATGGCGGCCACCGCCCACAAGCTGCGGGTGACGCCGGCCAGCACCATGAGGCCCAGTAGCACCAGCCCCAGGCCCACGTTGCCGAATGCGACGGGACGCAGGATGCCGGTGGCGGCTGCCTCGACGTCGCGCCCCAGGACGCGCCGGGCCAGGAACATCACCCGCTGGTTCACGCTCGGCTCGCCCCCTGGTCCACGGCCGGACCATAGGACCTGCCCGGGCCGGGTGCCGCCGGTCGAGTGCCGCCGGACGGTGCTGCACTGCGGGCCGCCCTTCCCCGGGGCGCCGGGCGTGCCTAGGCTGGTCGCCTCGTGCCCACGAGCACGCCGACCCAGGAGGGAACCTGTATGAGCAAGCGCACGTGGCGCGTTCTCGCGATCACGTTGGCGGTCGCTCTCGTCGCCGCAGCCTGCGGCGACAGCGATGACGACGACGAGCCCTCGGCGACAACCGCAGCCGACGGCACCACGACCACCGGTGGCGCCGAGACCACCGCAGCACCAGAGACGACGGGGGACACCGAGACCACAGGTGAGGGTGGAGGCGCGGCCGATCTGTCCGACGTCGGCACCGTCACGCTCGGCTTGGCCTACGGGGTGACCGACGCCGGTCTCGAGTCGATCACCGAACTGGCCATCCAGGCCGTCGAGGTGGCCGCCGCGCTGGGCGAGGAAGCCGGCCTCGACGTCGAGGTGATAATCGAGGACACCGCCGGCGACCCGGTCCAGGCTGTCGACGCGGCCAACGCCTTGGTGGCCCAGGGCCCGTCGTGCATCCTCGGTGCGGCCCGCTCCAACGAGTCGACGGCCATCGTCCCCATCACCGCCGACGCCCAGATCCCGCAGATCTCCTGGGGCTCCACCTCACCGGCGCTCACCACGATCGACGACGACGACTTCTTCTTCCGGACGCTCGTCTCCGACGCCGCCCAGGGTGACGTCGCCGGCAACTACGCCTTCGACGAGGTCGGCGCCACCACCGCCGCGGTGGTCGTGCAGAACGACCCCTACGGCATCGGCCTGGGGGACGCCTTCACAGCGGCGTTCACCGCCGCCGGCGGCGAGGTGGTCGACCGGGTGAACATCGACACCGGAGCCACCGACTTCTCTGCCGAGGTCGACAACATCGTGGCCGCCAACCCGGACATGATCTACAACGTCCTGTTCGGGCCCGAGTTCATCCCCTTCGTGCAGGAGCTCGCACAGGCCGACGCAGCCTCCGTGGAGAAGCTGTTCACGGCCGACGCCCAGAACAACGTCGACGCCTCGGCGGGCATCGAGGACCTGATCGCCGGCGTGATGGGCCTGCGCCCGACCGGCGTCGACCTCACCGCCTTCACGGAGTTCTTCACCGCGGAGGCGGGCAACGAGCCGGGCACCTTCACGGAGTACTCCTTCGATGCAGCCATGATCTGCATGGCGGCGGCGGCAGCAGCAGGCAGCAACGACCCGGTCGCCATCCGTGACGCACTGCGCGATGTCACCAACGGCGGCACCGAGTACGACTTCAGCCAGTCGGTCGAGCTGATCCAGGCCGCGGCGGCGGGCGAGGACGTCGACTACGTCGGGGCGGGCAGCACCCTGAACCTCGACGACAACGGCGACGTCGACGCCACGGGCGCCGCCTACACGGTGTACGTCTTCAACCCCGACGGCACCGTGGCCGACGAGGGCACGGTCCTGGAGTTCGGCGCCTGATCGCACTGCAAGCCTGACGGTGGGCCCCGCTGCGGTGGGGCCCACCGTCAGCGGGTTCTCGCGCCGTCGAGGGTGCCCAGGGCGTGCGGGATGACCGCTCAGGCTCTGGGCGGTGCCGCCGCGGCGCCGCCCAGGTAGAGCTCGGTCACACGCGGGTCGTCCAACAGTGCCGGGCCGGCCCCCTGGTGGGCGTTGCGGCCCGTGTCGAGCACGTAGGCACGATCGGACATCCCCAGGGCCATCCGGGCGTTCTGCTCGACCATGAACACGGCGACGCCGCTGGCCTGGATCTGTTCGATGGCCTGGAAGGTCGACACGACCGCCAGCGGGGCCAGCCCGGCGGTGGGCTCGTCGAGGCACAGCAACCTCGGCTCGACCATCAGGGCCCGGCCCAGGGCCAGGAGCTGCCGTTGGCCGCCCGACAGCGAGCCTGCCCTGGTCCCCGCCCTGGTGGCCAGGGCCGGGAAGCGCTCCACCAGGGAGTCGATGCGTTCGTCCCGGGCGGCGCGGTCCAGCCGGTAGCCGCCCATCTCGAGGTTCTCCCGCACGGTGAGGCTGGGGAACACGTTGTCGGTCTGGGGCACGTAGCCGATGCCGCGCTGGGCCAGCATGTGGGGCGGCATGCCCACGATGTCGTCGCCGTCGAAGCGGATGGTGCCCTGGCGGGGCCGCATCAGGCCCACGACGAACTTGAGGAACGTGGACTTGCCGGCGCCGTTGGGACCGATCATGGTCACGATCTCACCCTCGTGCACGTGCATCGACACGCCGTGCAGGATGTCCACAGCGGCCACGTAACCGCCCGTCACGTCGGTGGCCTCGAGCAGTGGCTTCTCGGGCGTCGGCGTCTCGGCCAACGGTGGCTCAGGCAGCGGCGTCTCAGACACGTGCCTCCACCCCCAGGTAGGCTGAGATGACGTGGGGGTCGCGGCGAACCTCGTCGGGCGTGCCATCCGAGATGACCGTGCCCTCGGCCATGACGATGACGCGCTCGCTGACCCGCATCACCACGTCCATGTCGTGCTCGACCAGCAGGAAGGTCATGCCCTCGGCCTGCAAGCTGGCGATGTGACCTAGCAGCTGCTCACGGAGTGTCGGGTTCACCCCGGCCATGGGCTCGTCCAGCAGGATCATCGTGGGGCCCATCATCAGGGCCCGGGCCAGGTCCAGCAGCTTGCGCTGGCCACCCGAGAGGTTGCCAGCCCGTTCGTCGGCCAGGTGGTCGAGGGTGAAGCGCTCCAGCAGGGCATCGGCGCGCTCCCCGATGGCCTCCTCCTGCTCCTCGTACACGGGAACCGGGCTCATCGCCCACCAGAACCCCTCGCCTCGCTGGCCCTGGGCGGCGAGCATCATGTTCTCCCGCACGGTCAGGCGGGCCAGGTCGCGGGCCAGCTGGAAGGTGCGCACCAGTCCCCGCCGGGCGATGCGGCTGGTGGACCGGCCGGTGATCACGTGGCTGTCGTAGAGGACCCGGCCCCGGTCGGGCCGCTCGAAGCCGGTGACGAGGTTGAACAGGGTGGTCTTCCCGGCGCCGTTGGGGCCGATCAGGGAGGTCAGCGAGCCTCGCTTCACGTCGAGGGAGGCGTCGTCGACGGCCCGCACCCCGCCGTAGCGCTTGGACAGGTGCTCCACCACCAGCAGCTCATCGGGCTCAGCCATGCGTTCCACGGCGCATCACCCCCTCTCCAGCACCACATCGTCACGTCTGCCCAGGATCCCCTCGGGACGGACCAGAACGATGATCACGATCAGCAGGCCCAGCAGCAGTCCCTCCAAGGCCCCCAGCCTGTTGGCGGCCACGGCACTCTCGGGGACCCACTCGAACAGGGGCGTGTCGACGATGCGGGGCAGGAAGCGCACCCCCGAGAACAGGAGCTGGAGGACGAGTGCCCCCACCACTGGCCCGAACACCGTGCCCGCCCCGCCCAGGATCACCGCGATCCACAGGCGGAAGGTGATGAGCGGCACCCAGGTGAGGGGCTCCACGAAGTTCGCCTGCACCGCCAGGCTGATACCGGCGAAGGCGCCGATGAAGGCGCCCAGGCTGAAGCTCTGCAGCTTGCGGACGAAGGTGGGCTTGCCCAGCGCCTGGGCGATCACCTCGTCCTCGCGGATGGCCCGGGCGCTGCGTCCCCATGGAGCCCGCTTGATGGTCCAGGTGACGAACAGCATCACGGTGACGATGAACGCGTTGAACGCGAACAACCGCCAGTTCCGGTCGTCGATGAACGGCAGCAGGTCCGCCAGCGTGCTGTCGAACCCTCCGCCTGCACCCCTCAGCCCGACCACCCCGCCCAGGCCGACGGGCCCGGACTCCCCGGTGGCGGGGTCGATGCGGAAGCCGCCGGAGTTGCGCACGATGATGCGCAGCATCTCGGCCACGGCGATGGTGACGATGGCCAGGTAGTCGCCTCGCAGGCGGATGCTGAACGATCCGACGACCAGTCCCAGCAGTGCCGCCGCCACCGCACCGACCGGCATGGCGGCGAACACGTTCCAGTTCAGGTCGAGCACCAGGACGGCGGTGGTGTACGCGCCGACCATGAGGAACATCACCTGGCCGAAGTTGAGCAGACCCGTGAAGCCGAACTGGACGTTGAGGCCAATGGCGCCGATGGCGAAGATCGTCCCCAGCGAGGCGACGCTGACGATGTACTCCCCGTAGGCACCGGGCAGGACGAAGTACAGCGCGATCAGGACCACGATGCAGGCGGGCCAGTAGACGAACCAGCGGTCGTCGCGATCGGCGGGCAGGAACCGGTTCACAGGCACACCTTCGCCTTCTGGTCGGCCCTGCGGGCCGCCTCCGTGCGGCTCACACCCGCTCCCTCCTACCGAGGATGCCCTGGGGCCGCAGCAAGAGCACGGCCACCAGCAGGACGAAGCCGACGACCTCCTGGTACTCGGTGGTGATGAACGGCAGCACAGGTGCGATCTCCTGGCTGAGCCCCACCAGCAGTCCGCCGAGCAGGGCCCCGTAGGCAGTGCCGAGGCCGCCGACGATGACGGCGGCGAAGATCGGCAGGATGAACCGCAGGCCGAGCAGCGGGGTGACGACGTTGAACTGCAGGGAGGCGGCCACCCCGCCGTAGGCAGCCAGGCCACCGGCGATGATCCAGATGATGAGGACCACCCGGTTGACGTCGATGCCCGACATCTCCGCCAGGTCGCTGTTGTCGGCCGACGCCCGCACCGCCTTTCCGAGGGGCGTGGCGTGCAACAGCAGTGCCACGCCCGTCACCAGGGCGACGGACACGGCGATGAGGATCCACTCTGTGGGGGTCAGCTGCACCTTGTCCCATCCCAGCAGCGACGCGCGGGTCTCGCGGGGGATGTCGTACCCGCTCGAGTCGCCGCGGCTGACGTACAGCACGAAGTTCTGCAGCATGAGCCCGAACCCGATCGACAGGATGAGCAGCGTGGGGCCCGACACGTTCCGGCGACGCATGGGCCGCCAGAGCGCCAGGTCGGACCCGACGCCCAGCAGCGCGCCCACGACCAGCGCAGGCAGCACGGCCAGCCAGATGCTCCAGCCCAGGTCCGTGTTGAAGTACAACGCCACGTAGGCGCCGATGAGCACGAACTGGGCGTGGGCGAAGTTGATGAGCCGCAGGACGCCGAAGACCAGCGAGAGACCGAGCGAGGCCACGGCCAGGACCGAACCGGTCAGCACGCCGGCGGCGATGCGGTTGCCGAGCTGGTCGAGGAGTGCCGCCACCCAGTCGCCCCCGTAGGCGGTCAGCAGCCCGGCCAGGCCCAGGCTGAGGCTGACCGCGACGAGGCCTCCGAACACCCGGCCGGCGAAGTGCGCCGTGTCTGGGGACCGCTGCACGAGGAGTGTCACCAGCGTGGGCAACAGGAACAGCAGGACCCCTACTGTGAACCCCCAGAAGGTCGCCCATCCGCTGGTGATGGGGTCGTTGTTGCCGGCCGCGATCTTGTCGAGGACGGCATCGAAGAGAGCCCTTATGCGGTCGAACCCGAAGAACACCAAGGCGTACAGGGCGGCCGCCACCAGCGAGGCGAGAGCGGCCCTGGGCAGGGCTCGGCGGGGATCGTCGGCGGTGGCGACCACGTACTGGCGCACCGCCTCCCACACGATGGCGACCCCGAGCAACGCCGCGGCCACGGCCAGCACGTAGGTGACGGCCGTACCGCCACCCTCGTCGTCGGCCGAGGCGATGGTGTAGACGCCCAGCACGATGGCGAGGGCGACCGTCAGGCCGGTGAGCACCCACAGAGCCCGCCCGTGAGCCCGCTCCGTGCTCGCGAGTTGACCCAGATCGGTCGACTCGCGTACCTCGACGGCGGTCACAGCGGGCACAACTTAGTGAGCCAGCGCCGGTACCACCGTCCCGACGAGCTGGTCGACCGCTTCGACGGGATCCGGTCCCAGAGGGGGACCGAACGACAGGTGCTGGGCCCCGCCCGCCACCAGCGAGCGGCACCGGTCCACGACCTCGGCCGGGGTACCCACCACCGCAAGGCGGACCATCTCCGGCGTGAGCGCGGCGGCCGCCGCCGTGGGGCCACCGTCGGTCAGAGCCTGGCGCACGGGGTCGAAGTCCGACGCCCGGAGCCCGGCCGCAGTCAGCACGTGCGGGCCCAGCTCTGGCCCGTAGAGGGCCAGCTTGGGTGCCAGGGCGACGCGCGCCGCGTCAGCGTCGGACGACATGGAGAGCCACAGGCACACGGGTAGGTCGAAGGACGGCCGAGGCTCGGTGAAGCCGGCCTCGACCTCGGCCCTGACGGTGGCGTGACACTCCGGCGGCAGCATCAGGGCCAGGACACCGTCGCACAGCTCGCCCGCCAGGGCCCGCATGCGCGGGCCTGTCGCCCCCAGGTACAGCGGCACTTCCGGCTCGGGCTTGACCAGCAGGGCTCCGGGCGACCAACCGTCGAGCCCCACCTGGGCCGGACTGCGCCCGGCCAGAAGCGCCCGAACGGCCACCACGCCGGCGCGGGTGGTGGCCAGGGGCCGGACCCGATCGATGCCAACCGACCGGAGGAACCCCTCGGCACCGGCTCCGATGCCCAGGGCGAAGCGGCCGCCGCTCACACGGTGGGAGGTGGCAGCCAGCATGGCCAGCTCGACGGGATGCTGGGAGTACGGGTTGGCGATGCCGATGCCCAGGCGTATCCGCTCCGTGTGGGCGGCCAGCAGACCCACCAGCACTGAGGCGCTCTCGAAACCGATGTCGTGGCTGAGCCACAGCTGGTCCAGGCCTCCCACATCGGCGCGGCGGGCCAGTTCGACGAGGACCTCGGGCGCCAGGTCGTTGTTGACACGCACCGACGTGAGTGGGGTCACTGCTCACTCACGACAGCACGACCGCCTCGGCCTCCACCTCGACCAGCAGGCCCTCGCCCACGAGTCCTCCCACCTCGACGGTGGTGTTGACCGGGGGCGCGTCCCCGAAGACCTCGCGGTGCGCCACCCCGGCGCCCCGCCACTCGTTGCCGTGGGTCAGGTACACGCGGGTGCGCACCACGACCGCGCCAGGGGCGAGCGCCTCCACGGCGGCGCAGATGCGTTGCAGGATCGCCCTGGTCTGGCTCTCCGCGTCGGGGGCCGTCGGCCGGCCCCGCTCGTCGGAGGCGGTGGTACCGCTCACCAGGATCCGGTCCCCCACGCGAAGGGCCCGGCAGTAGCCGAAGGCGGCGGTCCAGGGAGTGTCGTCGGTCAGACGTTCGATGTCCACACAGCGATCCAAGCACGACTCCGCCCTGGTGTGCCGCGATCAGCCGGTTGTGACCGTGAGCTCCAGCTCGCCGCCGTCGTTGCTGACCTCGACGGTGTCGCCGTCGCCGATGCGCCCGTCCAGGATCTCCAGGGCCAGTCGGTCACCCAGGTCACGCTGGATGACCCGCTTCAACGGTCGTGCACCGAAGGCCGGGTCGTAGCCACGGTTGGCCAGCAGCTCCACGGCGCTGTCGTCCAGCTCCAGGGTGATGTCCCGGTCGGCCAGACGCTTGCGCAGCCTGGCCAGCTGGATCTCCACGATGGGTCGCATGTCGGCCAGAGCCAGGGCTCGGAAGCGGACGATGTCGTCGACGCGGTTGATGAACTCGGGACGGAAGAAGTCGTTGGGATCGCCGGGCAGGTTGGAGGTCATGATCAGCACGGCGTTCGTGAAGTCGACCGTGCGGCCATGGCCGTCGGTGAGACGGCCGTCGTCGAGAACCTGCAACAGCACACCGAACACGTCGCCGTGGGCCTTCTCGACCTCGTCGAGCAGCACCACCGAGTACGGGCGGCGGCGGACCGCCTCGGTGAGCTGACCGCCTTCGTCGTAGCCGACGTACCCCGGTGGCGCACCGATCAGGCGCGACACCGAGTGCTTCTCCATGTACTCGCTCATGTCGATCCGGACCATGGCCCGTTCGTCGTCGAACAGGACCTCGGCCAGCGCCCGGGCCAGTTCGGTCTTGCCCACACCCGTGGGACCGAGGAACAGGAACGACCCGATCGGGCGGTTGGGGTCGGACAGGCCCGCCCGATTGCGACGGATGGCGTTGGAAACGGCCGTGACGGCCTCGTCCTGGCCGATCACCCGCCGGTGCAGCTGGTCCTCCAGATGGACGAGCTTCTCGGCCTCTCCCTCCATCAGCTTGCTGAGGGGGATCCCGGTGGCGCGCGCCACCACCTCTGCGATGTCGGTCTCGTCCACCTCCTCCTTCAGCATGACCTGCTCGGCTTGGAGCTCGGCCAGCCGCTTGGAGGCCTCACCGATCTGGCGCTGCACGTCGGGAAGGAGGCCGTAGCGGATCTCGGCGGCACGCTCCAGGTCGGACTCGCGCTCCACCTGGCTGTTGAGGCGATCCGCCTCCTTGTTCAGCTCGCGGATGCGGTCGATCGCCTCCTTCTCGGCCTGCCAGTGGGCGACCATGCCGCTCATCCGCTCGCGCTCGTTGGCCAGCTCCTCGTCGAGCCGAGCCAGGCGGGCGGCCGACGCCGCGTCGGTCTCCTTCTCCAGCGCCACCCGCTCGATCTCGAGCTGGCGGATGCGGCGGTCGATGACATCGATCTCTGTGGGCATGGAGTCGATCTCGATGCGCAGCCGGCTGGCGGCCTCGTCCACCAGGTCGATGGCCTTGTCGGGGAGCTGGCGAGCCGTGATGTAGCGGTCCGACATGACCGCCGCCGCCACCAGGGCGGTGTCCTGGATGCGTACGCCGTGGTGGACCTCGTAGCGTTCCTTGAGCCCACGCAGGATGGCGATGGTGTCGTTGACCGTGGGCTCGCCCACGTAGACCTGCTGGAAGCGCCGCTCCAGGGCGGCGTCCTTCTCGATGTACTTGCGGTACTCGTCCAGCGTCGTGGCGCCCACCATGCGCAGCTCGCCGCGGGCCAGCATCGGCTTGAGCATGTTGCCGGCGTCCATCGAGCCCTCGGCTGCACCGGCGCCGACGACGGTGTGCAGCTCGTCGATGAAGGTGATGATCTCGCCCTCGGACTCGGCGATCTCGGTGAGGACAGCCTTGAGGCGCTCCTCGAACTCGCCGCGGTACTTGGCTCCGGCCACCATCGACCCGAGGTCCAGGGCGATGAGGCGCTTGTTCCGCAGGGACTCGGGCACGTCGCCCTCGGCGATGCGGCGGGCGAGGCCCTCGACGATGGCCGTCTTGCCCACGCCGGGCTCGCCGATGAGCACGGGGTTGTTCTTGGTGCGGCGGGACAGCACCTGGATGACCCGCCGGATCTCGTCGTCGCGCCCGATGACCGGGTCGATCTTGCCCTCACGGGCCGCCTGGGTCAGGTCCCTGCCGTACCGCTCGAGGGCCTCGGAGGTGGCCTCGGGGTTCTGGGTCGTGACCCGGCGCGAGCCACGCACCTCAGCGAGCGCCTGGTGGAGCTGGTCCCGTGTGACGTCGCCGAGCCGGCCCTCGCCGTCGCCGGCCAGGGCGAGCAGGATGTGCTCGGTGGAGAGGTAATCGTCTCCGAGCTCTCCCCGCTGCCGGTCGGCCTCCTCCAAGAGGTCCATGAGGGCCCGGCCCATCTGCGGTTCGCTGCCCCCGTAGGCCGACGGCAGCCGACCGAGGCGGGTGGCGGCGGCATTGCGCAGGGTCAGTGGCTCGAGGCCGGCCCGGCTGAGCAGCGGCAGGACCACCCCCTCCGCCTGACCCAGCAGCGCCATCAGCAGGTGGTCGGGTGTGACCTCGGGGTTGGCGGCCTGACGGGCCAGGTGGACGGCGTTGCCGATCGCTTCCTGGGTCTTGTGCGTCCAACGGTTCGGGTCGACGGGCATGTGACTATCCTATCAACAAAATTGAGTGTCTACAACTCAAGTTCAGCCGGCCGCGCGGCCAGGCAGGACTGCCGGTCTCATCCCAGTACGTGGACCTCGTCCACGACATCCCACGTGCCGTCGTGACGGCGGGCGAGCACCTGGCCGACCGTGGGGGGCGCGCTCGGGGCGGCGCCGACCAGGGTCCGGGTGGCGGCCTCCCTGGCCCCGCCGGCCGATCCGAACTCCTCGGCCAGCAACCACGGTTCGCCGGTGGCCGGGACCAGGCGCACCGCGTAGGTGCCGTCGTGGTAGCGGGCCCTTCGCCTCAGCACCAGGCGCCCCCATACCAGGGCCACGGCGAACCCGGCCACGGCCAGGGCCAGCGCCGCCAGCCCCAGCCCGAGCGCGGTCACGGCTCAATCGGTGTTCGTGGGTGACGACCGCGGGCCCGCCGCCCAGCGCATCACCGCCTGCTCGGCCACCGGCACCAGGTCCCGGCGATGCTGGCGATGGGCCTCCTGGACGGCGACCTGCTTGTCGTGGCGGAGCCGCTCGTTCTCGGCCTCGAGCCGAGCCACCCGGGCCTCGAGCTCGAGCACGCGCGACACACCGGCCAGGTTCAAGCCCTCCTCGGTCAGCTCCTGGATGCGCAGCAGGCGGTCGATGTCCTGCTCGCTGTAGCGGCGGCTTCCCCCGGGCGTACGGGCCGGCTCCAGGAGCCCCCGGCGCTCGTAGATGCGCAGCGTCTGGGCGTGCAGCCCGGCGAGCTCGGCAGCGACCGAGATGACGTACACCGCCCGGCTCGGTTCGTTGCTTGACCGTCTCCGTGCCATGGCTCCCCTTCCCCCGACCCTAGGCCCGCGACCTCTCGCGCGGTGACCAATCGGTCACCTCGGCCAGCTCCTCGATGGCCTTGCGCTCGGCGTCGCTGAGCTCGGTGGGGACGACCACGTCGACGGTCACCAGCAGGTCGCCGGTGGCGCGCTTGGACTTCACCCCGCGGCCGCGCACGCGAAAGGTCTTGCCCGACGGTGTGCCCGGCGGGACCTTCAGCGTGACCGTGGAGCCGTCGAGGGTGGGCACCTTGACGTTGGCGCCCAAGGCCGCCTCCGGAAAGGTGATGGGCACGGTGATGATCAGGTTGCGGCCCTCACGGCCGAACAGCTCGTGGGGGGCCACGTGCACCTTGACGATGAGGTCGCCGGGCGGGCCGCCGTTGCGACCACTGCCGCCCTTGCCGGGCAGGCGGATGGTCTGGCCGTCGGCCACCCCTGCTGGTATGCGGACCTTGACCTGGCGGGTACGGCGCTCGACACCGTTGGGGCCGAGCTCGTCGGAGGTGAGGTTCACCGTGGTGGTGACGCCCTCCACTGCCTCCATGAACCCGAGATGCAGCTCCGCCTGCTGGTCCACCCCGCGTATGGGAGGTGGGGTTCCGCCCCGGAACCCGGCGTTGCCGAACCCCGCGTCGTTGCGGCGTCCGCGGCCGAAGAGGCCGCCCAGCAGGTCGCCCAGACCCCCCAGGTCCGACAGGTCCTCCACCCGGACCTGGAAGCCTCCGGGTCCGGATGCGAATCCGCTGTCGGGCCCGAAGGCCCCGAACCCCGATGCGCCCAGCCGGCGCACCTCGTCGTACTCGGCTCGCTTCTCGCTGTTGCCGACCACGTCGTAAGCGGCCTGTACCTCCTTGAAGCGCTCCTCGTCACCGCCGGCGGCATCGGGGTGGTGCTTGCGGGCCAGCCTTCGGAAGGCCTTGGTGATGTCCTTGGCCGGGGCGTCCTCAGCGACGCCGAGGATCTTGTAGTAGTCCTTCTCCAGCCACTCGCGCTGGGGGGCCATGGCTCACCGGCCTCTAGCGCCGGCCATCACAGCCTCACCTTGACCGACGCCGGTCGAAGCACCCGTCCCGCCCAGGTGTACCCGGGGCGGAACTCCTCCACGACCTGGCTGGTGTCGCCGTCGCCGGCCTCGCTCAGGACGGCCTCGTGGACGGTGGGGTCGAAGGCCTCTCCCTCGGTCGGGATGCGGTGCAGGCCCTCCTTGCCCAGGATGCCCAAGAGCTGGCGCCCTATGGGCTCGACCGATGTCTCACCGGCTGCCACGGCTGCGTCACACGCATCGAGAACGGGGAGCATGGCTTCCACCAAGCGGGCGATGCCGGCGGCAACCCGGTCCTCGGTGTGGGCCGCTGTGCGCTTGCGGAAGTTGTCGAACTCCGCCTGCAGGCGCTGCAGGGTGGCCAGGTACTCGTCACGCTCGCGGGTGACCTCCTCCAGGCTGTCGAGAAGGTCCTCCACGTCGATCGGCGTGTCGGCAGCCGGGCCAGCCTGCGCGTTGGGGACCCCGTCGGGCGGCACGTCCCACGCGGGGGCCATGTCGGGCGACCCGTCGGCGCCGGCGTCGCCGGTGAGACCCTCCTCGGAAGGCGATTCACCCTCCGAAGTGGGTTCCACCGGGGCGGGCCCGGATTCGCCACCGGGCCCGGGAACCTCGGCCGGCCTCTTGAACACCGGTGCCGCACCGTCGCCGGCGGGCCGGCGGGCTCGGAGCGGATCGGGGCTCACGACGCCTGCTCGTCGTCGACGATCTCGGCGTCGACCACCTCGTCGTCGTCGCTGGGGGCGGCACCGCCGCCGTCACCGGTGGAGCTGCCGCTCTGCGCAGCTGCCTGTTCGTACAGCTTCTGGCTGAACGTCTGGCTGGCCGAGGCGAGCGCGGAGGTGGCCGATGTGATGGCATCGACGTCGTCGCCGTCGAGAGCGCCCTTGAGCTCGGCCAGGGCCTTCTCCACGGCCTCCTTCTCGTCGCCGTCGATGCTCGCACCCTGCTCGCCGAGCAGCTTCTCGGTCTGGTACACGAGCGTGTCGGCCTGGTTGCGCGCCTCGGCCTGCTGGCGTCGCTTGGAGTCCTCGGCGGCGTGGGCCTCGGCATCGTGCACCATCTGGTCGATGTCGTCCTTGGACAACGACGACTGACCGGTGATGGTGATGGACTGCTCCTTGGCCGTGCCGCGGTCCTTGGCCGAGACGTGCACGATCCCGTTGGCATCGATGTCGAAGGACACCTCGATCTGGGGCACGCCGCGGGGGGCGGGAGGAAGGTCCACGAGCTGGAACTTGCCCAGCGTCTTGTTGCCACCAGCCATCTCGCGCTCTCCCTGCAGGACGTGGATCTCCACGGAGGGCTGCATGTCGTCGGCGGTGGTGAAGACCTCGGTGCGCTTGGTCGGGATGGTGGTGTTGCGCTCGATGAGCTTGGTCATCACCCCGCCCTTGGTCTCGATGCCCAGGGACAGTGGCGTGACGTCGAGGAGCAGGACGTCCTTGACCTCGCCCTTCAGCACGCCGGCCTGGATGGCTGCGCCCACGGCGACGACCTCGTCGGGGTTCACGCCCCGGTGGGCCTCCTTGCCCGTGAGCTCGCGGACCAGGTCCTGGATGGCGGGCATGCGAGTCGAACCACCCACCAGGATGACGTGGTCGATGTCGCTCTTGGACAGCCCCGCGTCGGAGATGGCCTGGTCGAAGGGCGACCGGCAGCGGTCGACGAGATCGACGGTCAGCTCCTGGAACTTGGACCGGCTCAGCTCGTAGTCGAGGTGGAGCGGACCGGCGTCGGTGGCAGTGATGAAGGGGAGGTTCACCGTGGTGGTCTGCTTGGTGGACAGGTCCTTCTTGGCCTGTTCGGCTGCCTCCTTCAGGCGCTGGCGGGCCATGGGGTCGGCGCCCAGGTCGACTCCGTGATCGCCCTTGAACTGCCCGATCAGCCAGTCGATGACGCGCTGGTCCCAGTCGTCGCCTCCCAGGTGGGTGTCACCGTGGGTGGACTTGACCTCGAAGACCCCGTCACCGATCTCGAGGATGGAGACGTCGAAGGTGCCCCCTCCGAGGTCGAACACCAGGATCGTCTGGTCATCGGCCTCCTTGTCGAGGCCGTAGGCCAGCGCCGCCGCCGTCGGCTCGTTGATGATGCGCAACACCTCGAGGCCGGCCACCTGGCCGGCTTCCTTCGTGGCGGTGCGCTGGGCGTCGTCGAAGTAGGCGGGCACGGTGATCACGGCCTGGTTGACCTCGTCACCGAGGTAGCTCTCTGCGTCCCGCTTCAGCTTCTGCAGCACGCGGGCCGCGATCTCCTGGGCCCGATAGGTCTTGCCGTCCACTTCGGCCGTCCAGTCGGTGCCCATGTGGCGCTTCACGGACGAGAACGTCCGGTGCGGGTTGGTGACGGCTTGACGCTTGGCCACCTCGCCGACCAGGACCTCTCCGTCCTTGGCGAAGGCGACCACCGACGGGGTCGTTCGATCCCCCTCGGCGTTGGCGATGACGGTGGGCTCGCCGCCCTCCATGACGGAGACGACGGAGTTGGTGGTACCGAGGTCGATTCCGACGGCCTTGGCCATGAGGGCACACTCCTCTGGATCTCTGTGGATCGTTGCACTTGATATGGGCTGGTGGATCTGAATCTTCTGGTCGAGTATAAAAGCTGAGTCGAGTCGTAGCAACTTTCTCGACAGCATATCTGGACAACCCTCACAGCGGCGAGCGGGACCACCCCTCGACGCCGCTGACTACGGTTTGTCGCCATGATCCCGCTGGTCATCGTCCGTCACGGCCAGAGCCTGTGGAACCTCGAGAACCGGTTCACGGGCTGGGTCGACGTAGACCTGACGCCTGCAGGAGAGGCGGAGGCCCGCACCGCAGGCCGCGAGCTGCGGGATGCGGGAGCGCTCTTCGACATCGTCCACACCTCGGTGCAACTGCGTGCCATCCGCACCGCCGACCTGCTGTTGCACGAGCTCGGCCAGTCGTGGCTGCCGGTGCGGCGCCACTGGCGCCTGAACGAGCGGCACTACGGCGCCCTCACCGGGCTCGACAAGGCCGAGACGGCGCAGCGCCACGGCGCCGATCAGGTCCACATCTGGCGTCGCAGCTACGACGTCGCCCCACCCCCCATGCCCGACGACCACCCCTACGACCCCAACGACGACCGCCGCTACGCAGACCTGCCGCCCGAGCTGCTGCCCCGCACGGAGTGCCTGCGCGACGTCGTCGACCGGATGCTCCCCTACTGGTACGACGGCATCGTCCCCGACCTGCGAGCCGGCTTCGAGGTGCTGGTGGTGGCCCACGGCAACTCGTTGCGCGCGCTCGTCAAGCATCTCGAATCGATCTCCGACGAGGAGATCCCCGACCTCAACCTCCCCACGGGGGTGCCCCTCCGCTACGAGCTCGACGAGGTGACGCTCCGCCCCATCACTGCACGACAGGTCATCGGCGACACCGAGGCCGCAGCCGCTGCTGCCGAGGCAGTCGCCCGTCAGGCGCAGTAGTCGGTGTAGCCGTGGAGCGGCTCCTCTCCGGTGAGGAGCAGGTAGCCGGCGCGGAGCTGCGCGCAGCTGTGGTCTCCGATGCGGATGGACCGGATGGGTCGGTCCATGAGACCCCACACGACGATCTCCGCGGCCTGCTCGGCTCCGCGTTCGTGCCATTCGGCGTCCTCGCTGCGCCAGTGGTCGAGGCCCCTTGCCTCGAGGAAGTCCCGGCGCCGCTCGTCGCTCAGAGCCTGGCGGTCCCACGCGTGCGCGAGCTCGTGGAGGTACAGGAACTCCTCGGTCGGTCCGGTGTCCGCCGTACAGATGCTGATGATGGACCTGCCGTCCCGGTGGACATGGGCTCCCGCTCGGCCGAGACAACCCTCGCCGGTGCTGTGAGCCACGAACTGCACCGGGGGCAGGGCTAGTCCGGCCTCGTCGAACAGTCCGAGCGCCCACTCGGCAAGCGCAGCCTGCTCGGAGCTGAGGCCGGACGTCGTGGACTGGTCGGTGCCGGCGGTCGTCGCACCAGGCCCCAGGCCCATGGCCAGGACGACGGTCAGGGCGATGGCCGCGACGGCATGGGGTAGCGCGGTGGCCATGCGGCCCACCGTCGGCAGGCCCCCTCAAGGGCGGCTGGGGTGAACCTCGGATGGACCTAGCGCCACTTAAGGCCCGATTAAGTGCCCGAGGCTGTGATGACCGCCGGAACGGGCCCTGAGAAGCAGGTTTACGCTCACGCCGGAGGTGCACCCAGATGGAGCTATGCGTCCTCGGACCGCTCGAGGCGTACCACGACGGTGTGCGGCTGACGCTGGGCTCGTTCCGGCAGCGGTCGCTCCTGGCGCTGCTGGCTCTGAATGCCAACCAGGTCGTGTCCACCGACGCGATCATCGACGAGCTGTGGGGCGACGACGCGGGGAGTGACCGCCAGAACGCCCTGTGGGTGCACGTGTCGAACCTTCGCTCGGCGCTCGAACCGGAGCGTGAGAAGCGGTCCGAGGGCACGCTGGTGCTCACCCGCTCGCCGGGCTACCTCCTGCAGGTCGGCCCCGACGAGCTGGATGCCTGGCGGTTCGAGCAGCTCCTTCAGGAGGGCAGGGCACTCATCGAGAGCGATCCGGCCGCGGCCTCCCTCGTGATCGGGGAGGGCTTGGCACTGTGGCGCGGTCGACC